>OKTU01001036.1_pt1 | contig 14317 bp, 10 predicted proteins | sample 1606311 | NCBI WGS metagenome assembly OKTU01 (sample SAMEA3879557, study PRJEB24766) | human gut metagenome | biome: human-associated habitat; feature: feces | place: USA | collected 1985/1987
AAATCAATATTTTTTCTCTTATATAATAATGAATTACAGGTTTAATTAGAGAAAATAAATATAAGAAAACATCCTAAAAGTTCTATATAAAACTTTTAGGGTGCATTTCATCTAAAACAACTTTATTTTAAGAAGACTTTATTCGTATCCCAGATTCTGTTGTCCTTGAATATTAGGGTTAACACCAACTTCTGCTTGTGGAATAGCTAATATTATTCTGTAATCATTCCAGTTCGGAGATATTAAATCCGTTGAATTTAAGTAATGGTCAGTACCTTCACCTGGTGTTTTTTCACGGTTTAGGGTTAATCCCAGTCGCATAGCATCGTAGAAGCGATGATTTTCCATGACCAGTTCCTTTCTTCTTTTTTTCAAAGTTAACTCAGAAACTGCACGTTTCCGAATTTTATTCAAATAGAAATCAGCTTTATTCTAGTTGGGAGTTGATTTTTTCAGTGCAGCTTCAACTGCTATTAAGTAGATATCTGATAAGCGAAGTTACGCTTACATTATTAATCGGTAATCTTCCATTCTGGCCTGGATATTTATTGATAAACCTTATCTCTTCATTATTATCCACTTCAAAAAGTCCTGTACCTACATTATTTCTTATTACCTAAAGGTCAGAAGAAAAATTATAAACAATAGTAAAATTGTGTTTACTTCAAGATGATTTAGAACATATCTAAGGCTAATTACTAACAGGATGGAGACTATTTACAGTTCTTTTTTATACATCACTTTTTATTAGAGTCTTATGGAAAAGTTATAATACTTACCTCGTCTTGAGCTGTATAATTAAATCCAAGTGGTGTATTGATTACAGAATCAATTATTAAGACATTTAATGTCCGTTTTAACAGGAATGATGCTTTTCAACTAACCAATTTCATAATAAAACAGCAATGGAGGGAATGTCATTGAACATTCCCTCCACTAAAACAAAACACTTTATTTATAAGTCCAGTAAAACCTGTTGACGGAATTATAGTTCATATCGGTATGGTAATGAATTAATTCCGCCAATGTGTTCCGATGGAATTATTTTCCTGCAAGATTCAATTCATCGTTGTAATCGGTTTCATTCAAGGGCACATCCCAAGTCCATTTGTTTGCACCATCAGCTGGGATCGTTTTTGCAATGGAAATATGTGCATTACCTCCATCAGCGAATCCTTTACGCACTACAGGACGATTCCATCTTTTGTAATCACTCCAAGCAAAGCCTTCACCCCAAAGTTCAAGTTCACGATAATCCATGATTTCGTTCCAGAGGGCTTCACCGGTTTTAGTACAAGTATATTCAGGATTACGTCCAGAGGTAGCATTCAGCTCTATCAGAGCGGCTTGTGCATCCGGTTCATTGTTCAAGAAGTAGTTGGCTTCCGCTTCAATCAATACCATTTCTGATGAACGAATGAAAGGCAGGTAGCTTACTCCCGGAGTATCAAATACATAGAATTTCAACTGTCCACCCAAATACATATAGCCAGATTGATAAGGAGCATCAAGTCCACTTACCGCCATTCTCTGGCAATACTCTGCAGCGTCTTCCCAAAGCAAGTCAGCTTCTTCGCCTTTACCCAGTCCAAGAATACCGTAAGTCAAATCCATGGCTGAGCCATCATTAAAATCATAGCCGGGGAATTTGTCTTCCGTCAAGAACAGCGCTTTGCGGGCATCATTGTCCGGGATGCGGTTGATAAGCTCACGCCCAATGGCACCAGCGCCAGTATTGTTTGCACTCGCATAATATCCGTTACAAGCAAACTGAGTACCATAACTCCAATACCAATTATTTTCTTGCGAACCACCGAAACAACCGAAAATCCACTCACTCGTCGGATTGCAGAAACCGGATTGATATTCAGCGTTACTCATAAGCGGATAGTTTTGGCGGGCGAGTTTGGCTTCGGACAGAGCTTTGGTGTAATCTTGTTTAGTTATAGCAGCACGAGCATAGACTGCATGAGCAACATTTACATTCGGCATCCATACTTGTGCGGCATCACGGTCCATACCACTCTGGTTATACAAGGCAATTGCTTCATCCAAATCTTTGTAGATTTGAGCATACGTCTCAGCCAGAGTAGCATAGCCTTGTCCGCCGGTGGATTCATCAATACGGAGCACGAGTCCTTGTGAAGCGCCGTTATTGGAATCCTGCCATCGCCAACAGTAATAGTGCACTAACTTTTCGAAAGCGTATGCGCGGAAAGTCAGTGCTGAAGCTTTGACAAAATCTTTTTCAGTTTGAAGTCCTTCAGCATTATCAATATTGGCAAGAATAGTGTTCGCATTACCAATGATAGTATAATAGTAGTACCATGCGTATGCGTCATAAATAGAGTTAGTGCGTGTATGGAATTCTTGATTATGAATAGGTGACCATCCGGAAGCATACATATTATATAAGTAATTCTCGCTCGGATAGTTTTCATAATGAGCCATGATGTTGTTTTCGCCTGCAAATCCCTGACCAAAATAATACTGCTGTGTAGTCATAATTTTGGCTATACCGTTCAATGCTTTTATTGCATTTGCCGTGGTCCCTACGGCATCGGATGCTCCCGTTGAATCGGTAGGAGCGGTATCCAAATAGTCACCGGCACAGGAGGACACTAACACCATACATGCCAATAGGCTACCTGTGAACAATTTATTGAGTATTTTTTTCATTTCTAATACGAATTATATGGTTATATCTTTAGAATTTTACAGTCAAACCGAAATTATATACACGGGCTGTCACATACGTATCATCCGAACCTCCATTAAACGAATATTGCGGATTTAGTCCCTTGCGTGAGGTTAGTGTAAAAAGGTTTTCTACACCGGCAGTCAACGACAACCCTTCCAATCCCATGTTTTTCAGCCAACTCTTAGGTAGGCTGTAAGACAGGTTCAAATTCTTGAATACCAAATAAGAAGAGCTGGTTAACCAACGGTCGCTGGCGGCATTCAAGTCGGATGACTTATGAAAATCGGTACGCGGAGTTCCATTCGGATTGATGCGGTTAGCGGAAGTTTCTGTCATACCGGTGGGAACTTCTTTCCAAGAGTTTAGGATATCCTTATGGTAAGCGTTACCAGAAGCACCTGATTCGGATACCCCCATCAGGCTAGCATAACTGCCATCATATGTCTTGCCACCTAAAGAATAGGTGAACAACATATTCAAATCCCAATTCCTCCAAGAAAGCGCCGAACTGATGGATCCATAGACTGTGGGAAGTGCGCTACCTGCCCAATCACGTTTGGCGTATGAAGTGGCAGTGGCATAATCTGTACCATTGATGGTAGTCAATGCACCAGCTTCTTCGGCAGTAGCCTTCTTATCCGGATCCAGTGTATAGAGAGAAGTACCAGTCATCTGGTCCACGCCTTCGAAGTGATAAGTGTACCATTCGTAGATGGAATGCCCTTCAGAATAGTTCTGCATACCGTGCAGAATATCTTTTCCGTCAGGCAGTTTCACAATTTTGTTCTTCAAGAAAGTAGCGTCCACACCAAGGTTCCATTTCCAGTCGTTATTATTGATAATGTCAGCATTCAAAGAGATTTCCCAACCACGGTTGGAAACGGTACCGATATTCTTGTATTGTGTCAGGTTCATCGGGGCAGTATCAGCAACCCAAGGATAAGAGCCAGCCGAAAGCGGCAGACGAACCTCAAATAGTAAATCTTTAGAGCGCTTGTCGAAGTAGCCTATTTGGAAGTTCAGGCGGTTAAACAGACGCCCTTCTACAGCGATGTCTACGGTCTGAGTCGTTTCCCATTTAATATCCGGTGCAGAAAGTGACTGTTTTACCAACGCAGCTTCACCACCGTTTTTGTCGATAGTATAAAGAGCCATATGTCCATAAAGGCTGACGCCCATATTGTTACCCACTTCACCATAGGAAGCGCGCAGTTTTAATGCATCTAACCAGTCAACATCTTGCAAAAAAGATTCCTGTTTCATGTTCCAACTTGCACCTACGGAGTAGAAATTACCCCAACGGTTATCTTTGTGGAAACGTGAAGAACCGTCACGACGGAACGAACCTTCCAAGAAATAGCGATCATCATAGTTGTATTTCAGACGTGCCAGATAAGATTCCGTTTTGTCTTCATCATCACTTCCTGCGAAATAAGAGTTATTGAGAAAGTTACCCATAGTAAGATTTCCATCTACTGCCATGCCGGTATTCATTCCTGCTGTATATTTACGTTCCCAGCTGTAGCTTTCGTGAGCTGCCATAACCTCAACATTATGTACGTTATTGAACTGGTAGCTCCAATTTACGATTTCTTGCAAGGTCATGGTTCTGTACTGGTAAGCATAGCTGGTCAAACGACCACCGTTGGTAGCACCGTCACCTATTTCCGGATTGTCGTATTTCTTATTATTGGAAGTACTGTTGTTCAGGTCACCTTTTACAGTCAATGACACTCCATAAGGTAATGAGATTGTGGCAAAAGCTTGTCCGCCTAATACGTTACGTACGCTTTCCTGCTTGTTGAACAACATTTCATATGCTATATGGCGATTGCTCAGATAAGGAGAAGTGGTATCATATATTTTGTCTCCTGCAGCGTCCAATTGATATGTGCCATCAGCATTGTGTAAATAAACAGGATATACCGGCGCCATATAGCGGGCTATGTAAAATGGATTGGCATACGCATTACCGCTGGCATTACTATTATAATTGCGTTTAGTCCAGGATCCTGTAAGATTTACACCTCCCTTAAACCATTTGTTGGGAGTATAAGTAGTATTGATACGGCCTGAGAAACGTTCATAACCGGTAGCCTTCACATATCCTTTTTCATTCAAATAGCCTACGGACGAATATACATTATATTTTTGTCCGGATGCAGCAGCCGACAAGTTATATTCTTGGCGATGTCCGTTACGTTCAATGGCATCCTGCCAGTCAAGGTCGTCATAACCAGTCAGACGAGTAGCTATCAGCTTTCCGTTATTGTCGAACAGTTTGTCGTCAGCAGCATTATAAATGTTTCTACCGATGGACTCACTGATCAGGTGGCTCGTAGCATATGCGGCCGCCTCGTTTTCTGACATCCCGGTATTGCTCATCATAGAGTTTTTCTTGGCCATCCAACTTGCTTCCATCCAACGGTCTGCATCCAGACGTTCATACTCGGAAATACCTCTGTTGTATATACCCTGATTTACCTGTAGTGTAATGCTTGGTTTGTTGGTATTACGTCCACTTTTGGTCGTAATGAGGACTACACCATTAGCGGCACGGTTACCATATAATGCAGCTGAAGCGGCATCTTTCAAGATGGACATGCTCTCAATATCGTTAGAGTTTAGTTCGGCCATGTTTCCATCAAAAGGAACTCCATCCACCACATACAGAGGGCTTGAAGCGCCTGACACCAATGTACCGAAACCGCGGATGCGAATCTCGGGAGCTTGTCCCGGTTCGCCATAGGTATTATTTACCTGTACGCCCGGTGCGGCACCTTCAAGTGCTCCGGTCACACTGGTTGTAATACGTTTCTCGATCTTTTTATTGTCAACTACCGAAATAGAACCTGTCAACGATTCTTTTTTAGCGGTACCGTAGGCAATTACCACAACTTCGTCCAAAGCTTCGGCATTGCCTCTCATTACAACCTTCAAATTAGGTTTGACTGCAACCTCCTGTGTCTGCATACCAATAAACGAAATCTGAAGCGTTTTCGCAGAACTTGGTACGTTCGATAAAGTAAAATCACCATCTACACCGGTAATAGTACCAAGTTGAGTACCTTTTACCAATACAGAGGCTCCAATAACTGGCTGCCCATCTTCTTCAGAAATCACAACACCCGTGATTGTCTGAGTTTGGGCAGTTACTAGGCCTATTCCTACAAAAAGACAGGCCAATAACAGCATTAATTTTCTTTTCATAAATTCTCTCTTAAAGTTTAACTTTACATTAATTGTTTCTTTACTCTAACAAAATGCAAATATATTAATAAAACTGAAACGAACAATTATTTTGTTGAAAAAAACTTGTAAATCTATCAATTTGTTAACCAAAAGCTTATTTTTATGCTTAACAGCAGTTTTTTTGCACTTAAAAAACCTAAATGATATTCTATTTGCTATCACTCTGAAGCATCTTTCTGGCTATCATTCCTTAATAGATACCTTGCTATTTAAACTAAAAGTGTTAAAAACGCGCATCGGAAGAATTAATTTGAAAGTCATTTTACTTAGATTTACTTTTTTTATAAAGGAAATACAAAACAAAAAACACTTTGTAAAGCGTCCTTTTACAGATATTAAGTCTTCTTTATTTCTTGTATAGCACATTATTTCGTCTTCTTTGTTCATAGTATTAACTAAAACAACTAAAGATGAACAAGATTATTTACAGTTTAGTGTACAACCGGAAAAAGAGCCTTAATAAACGAGGCGTAGCTTTAGTACAGGTAGAGGCTTACTTGAATAGGAAGAAGAAGTATTTCTCTACTAAAGTCTATCTGAGACCGGATCAATGGGATGCGAAAAAACTGCTAGTAAAAAACCATCCTAATGCAGATGCCTTAAATCGATTGATTTATGAGTTTATGGCCATGATAGAAAAGCGCGAACTTGAGCTCTGGCAACAGGGTAAACCTATCACTTTGGAGATATTGAAAGAGATACTTTCTGAACAGCAAGAGCAGGAAGATAAATCTTCGTTTATACCTTTTTTTAAACAGGAAGTGATGACTTCTGGCTTAAAGGAAAGTACCAAGCGCAATCATCTCTCTACGCTTGCACTATTGCAAGATTTTAAAAAGAATGTAACATTCTCTGATTTAACTTTTGAGTTTGTATCTTCATTTGAACATTTTTTGCAATCGAAGGGGTACCATGTCAACACTATAGCTAAGCATATGAAGCATTTAAAGCGACACATCAACGTAGCTATCAATAAGGAGTATATGGATATACAAAAATATGCCTTTAGGAAATATAAGATCAAAACCGTAGAAAATGGACATACACACTTGGCACCGGAGGAGTTGGAAAAAATGGAAACTTTACAATTGACTGGAAGATATGTGAAATACCAAAAGACATTGGATGCATTTCTGTTCTGCTGTTACGCAGGTATGAGGTATTCCGACTTTGTGAATATGAAGCCGGAAAACATTGTGGAGATGCATCAGGAGACCTGGTTAATCTATAAGTCTATCAAAACAGGTACGGAAGTCCGGCTTCCACTATATTTATTATTCAATGGGAAGGGAATTCAGATTTTGAATAAATATCAGGCAGATCTACCAGATTTCTTTCATCTGAGAGATAATTCGAATGTGAACAAAGAGTTGATTATCATTGCTCGATTAGCCGGATTATCTAAAAAAGTGTCATTTCATACAGCACGACATACTAATGCAACGTTATTGATTTACAATGGTGTTAATATTACAACCGTGCAAAAGCTGTTAGGGCATAAGAGTGTAAAAACTACGCAAATATACACTAATGTTATGGATATGACAATAATAAATGATTTGGAGAAAAATCACTCGTTAGCTCATCGTAAGAAAGGGAAATAAGCCCATCGAATTAAGGTGTAATTGTTTACCATGAATCTTTAGGGATATTGGATAAATGAATTACACCTTTTTTGCGGCTTCATGTATCAGGCCTATTTGATATTTTGTTCTATTTTTCTTCTTTTTCAGTTTCTTGTATTATCTCTCTTCCATATTCAAAATATACTTTCTACGTATAGAAGTACTTCTAACCGAAGAAGAGCGGACCAAGTATGATCCGTTCGAATATGGATCAAACTGAGAATATTCATTTAATAGTTCCATTATTATATGATGATCAATCTATTATTTACGGCTACTTCAATGCTATTTAAAGGACGATCCAAAATGAGAGTTATATTTACAAAATAACAAATGATTTTCTTTTGTAATAATGCTAATTATCAAAGGCTTACAATGTGTCTATTTTTTGTCAACAAGGAGTTAAGAGTTTGTCGACAAGGAATTAACTTCTTGTTGGCAAACTCCTAACTTCTTGTTGGCAGTAAACTGTGTTTCCGATTTTTATTTAACAAGTTATTCTGTATAGAAGTTCTTTCTTAGTCGCTTTGGGAAATTACCCTATCCTATTTTTATGTTTATGTTTATGTAAATGAGCTTATTCATATTAGACTTAGTATATATAAAAAATCAATACTATATAATGTACCTTCCTAATGTATGTAATTTACTGGTCTACCCTCAATATAGTCTTTAATCATTTCATACATATGAGTGCTTTTTTAAAACCACAGTATTGGAATTATAATTCATTACTAGGCACTATTAACTATCAATATGCTGATAAGCAAGGATTTGATATATAAACATAGGAACTTTTAGGTAGATACACATCTATACACCTATTCGTTATATACTTAGTAATTAGCTATATAATAACTTGAGATTGCTTTATAAAAAGTTCTCCTTATATTTATTTATTATTGAATATCAGTATAATAGCACTTACTTAGTTCTGCGAAAACGCTTCAGATTACGTATATTGGTATGCAAGCACAGGACGTTGCAATAAAACCGAATGTAAAAGTTATTATGAAGTCGGATGCCGAAATGCTGGATGAAGTAATGGTTATTGCCTATGGTACAACAAAGAAAGAGTCTTTTACTGGCTCTGCAGAAGTTATCAAGTCTGAGAAATTGAAAGAGCGACCTGTTGCAAACGTTACAAAAGCATTGGACGGTATGGTTGCTGGTGTGCAGACTACTTCAGGTTCAGGACAGCCGGGATCAGGCTCTTCTGTTGTCGTCCGTGGTTATGGTTCTATCAATTCATCACAATCACCCTTATATGTAGTGGACGGTGTCCCTTATGATGGTAACATCTCTGCAATCAACCCTAATGACATTGAAACGATGACAGTGCTTAAAGACGCTTCTGCTGGCGCTCTTTATGGTTCTCGTGGTGCGAATGGTGTGATTATGATTACTACCAAAAAAGGTAATTCCGGTAAGGTAAAAGTGAACTTGAAAGCAAATTGGGGTGTTTCCTCACGTGCTATTCCACGTTATGAAACGATGGACGAAGCCGGTTATTTAGAAACAATCTTCCAGTCATATAAGAATAGCCAGATTATTAACGGTGGAGTTTCTCCGGAATTAGCGGGTGCTGTTGCATTAGAAGCTATGAAAAGCGGATCCACTGCTATGTTAGGGCAAAATGAACAGTATAATCCTTTTAATTATAGTATTACAGAGTTGATCGATCCTGTGACAGGGAAAGTACGTAGTGATGCCAGATTAAGATATAGTGAAGACTGGATGGATGAAGCTTTAAAAAGCAATCCTTTACGTCAAGAATATGTTGCTTCATTCAGTGGTGGAAGTGACAAAACCAAATATATGTTTTCTTTAGGCTACCTTGATGAAGAAGGTCTGTTAAAAACAACAAAATTCAATCGATATAATGGACGTTTGAATATAGACTCTGAAGTTACAAACTGGTTGAAAGCCGGAATGAGCGCTAACTACTCTCGCAATGAAAGCAATACAGCTGTTGAAAATTCATCTGGTTCATCCAATGTTTGGTACAGTGCACAATTAATGGCTCCTATTTTCCCTGTCTTTGAGAAAGATGCCAATGGCACTACCATTTATGACAATCTGGGAAATGCCGTTTTTGACTATGGTAAAAATAGACCGGCCGGTGCTAATTCAGAGTGGAACACAATCGCGACTTTATATGATGATATGTATTCCACTCAAAGCGATAACCTGAGCGGACGTGTATATGCAGAATTCGGTGATTTGAAAAATACATTCCTGCAAGGATTGAAGTTCTCTGTCAATTATGGCTTTGACTTAATCAATTCAGCAGGAGCAACTTATTATAATCCCTACAATGGTAACTCCGTGGCCGTAAAAGGCACTATACAGAAAGCTACTGCACGTACATTCAGCTACACTTTTAATCAATTGTTGACATACGACAGAAAGTTCGGTGACCATCATTTTGAAGCTTTGGTTGGACATGAGTTTTATAAATACAGATATGATTATTTGTCAGCAACCAAGACAGGATTCCCATTTGGCGGACTTTATGAACTGGATGCAGCCACAACCATTACAGGAGCATCTTCTTACCAGAATAATTATGCAGTTCAATCTGTGTTATCACGTTTGAATTATGACTTTGCAGATAAGTATTACCTTTCTGCCAGCTTTCGTACGGATGGTTCTTCTCGTTTCTATAAGGATAACCGTTGGGGTAAATTTTGGTCGGTTGGTGGTAACTGGCGTATCTCTCACGAATCTTTCATGAGTGATATTACTTGGATTAATAATCTGTCATTAAAGGCCAGCTATGGTGTACAGGGTAATGATGCCATATTGAGTGGTACCAAACAGAATTTTTATGCCTGGCAGTCATTTTATGATTTGGGGTATGCCAACTCGTCGATGAGTGGTGCGGCCGTAACCTCTTTGGAAAATAAAGAATTGAAATGGGAAAAAAATGCCAATCTGAATATTGGTATTGAAGCAAAATTGTTTGACCGTGTTTCTGCTACTGTTGAATGGTATCAACGTAAGACTACAGACATGTTAATGTCATTCCCAATGGCATCTTCACTTGGTTTTGATGGCTACAACAAGAACGTTGGCAGTATGCGTAACACAGGTATTGACCTTACATTAGGAGTTGACATCTTTAAGGATACTCCGTTTACCTGGAACTTAACCCTTCTTGGTTCTACGATTAAGAATAAAGTTTTGCAGCTGGCGGATAAACCGGAAATCATTTCCGGATCGTATATCATTCGCGAAGGTGAAACCTTATATTCATTCTATACTGCAACAGCCGCCGGCGTTGACCCCGCAACCGGAGAACAATTATATTGGGCATGGGATACCGATGAAAACGGAGTTAAGGGCAAAAAATATATTACTAACGATATGGCCAAGGCTACTGCATGCAAAGAAATCCAGGGTAGCCGTATTCCTGATTTGTATGGTTCCATCAATAATACATTCAAATATAAAGGATTTGATTTGAGTATCCTTTGTACATATTCTATTGGCGGTAAAGTATTGGATGGTATCTATAATACCTTATTGTATGGCAATTATGTAGGACAGGCAAAGAGTAAAATGCTGGAACGTGCATGGAGAAATCCGGGCGATATTACAGATATCCCGCGCATTGAAATCGGAAAGAGTTACATTATTACTGACAACAGTCTGATCGATGCTTCCTATTTTGCTATTAAGAATATTGCTTTAGGATATTCACTGCCTTCAAAATGGATGAAATCCATCGGATTCGATTCTGCACGCCTGACTGCAACAGCGGATAATGTTGTGTTGTTCAATCACCTGAAAGGTATGGACCCTCAATATAACTTCACTGGGGGAACAGATTTTGGTTACGTACCTGTCAGAACAATTTCATTCGGCATTGATATCACTTTCTAAACCTGATTAAATAATATAAAAGATGAAAAAAGTATTATATATATTTTCTTTAATCGGCCTTCTTGCATTCAGCTCATGTGCCGATGAATTGAATACGGAACCGACTGACAAGGTATCAGGTTCTACGATATTTGCAGATGCAAGTAGCGCGGAAACTGCTATAAATGGTGTATACCGTATGTTATATGTAGCAGGATGGAGTTCAAACTGGGGTTCGGAAAACTGTGGCCAGACAGCTATCCAATTGCTTGGAGATCTGATGGCTGAAGATCATTTAATGAAAGAGCAAGGACAAGGCTGGTTTTATGAAGATTATCGTTTGAATGTTCATGGAGACTACTCAAACAAAGCCGGACGCCCTTATTCTATTTGGAACTTTTATTACACCATTGTTAGTAATGTAAATTATATCATTGCTTCAGAAAACACAATGGGAGGTGATCCGGAACTTAAGAATAGTGTTGTGGGACAAGCTTATGCCATGCGTGCTTTTGCTTATTACTATCTGATACAATTGTATCAGCAAACATATAAAGGCCATGAAGATGCCCCCGGTGTACCTTTGTATACAGGAGCAACGGTTGCCGGTTCGGAAGGAAGCCCTCGTGGAACCGTTCAGGGAGTTTATACTCAAATCAATTCTGATATAGAAAAAGCAATTGATCTGTTGGGGAGTATCAGTGATAAAGTACAGACGCATGTATCTCATGTAGATTATTATGTTGCTAATGGCATCAAAGCCCGTATTTGCCTTACTCAACATGACTATGCAGGTGCTGCAACGGCAGCTGCCGAAGCTCTAAAGAAACCTTCATTAAAAGTTGCTACTATAGCCGAATTGGGCGGTAATAACAGTGTGAAAACAGCAGACGTTCTGTGGGGAATGGAAATTATAGCCGATCAGTCCAGTGGTTTTGCAAGCTTCTTCTCGCATATGGATGCTGATGCACCGGGTATGTATGCTTCAAAAGCACGCCAATGTATAAGCACCGGGTTATACAAACTTATTTCTGATACAGATGAACGTAAAACAGCATGGTTCCGTGGGGCTATTCCTTCTGATGAAGAAAAGACAGCTTCCTCTTATACAAGCTACTGCCAGATTAAGTTTAAAATGGCAGATTACACCACCCGTACAGGTGATTACTTACTCATGAGAGCAGAAGAGATGATATTAATTAAGGCTGAAGCCGAATGTCATCAGAAAGAATATGGTGCTGCCCGTACCACAATAAAAGCTTTAGGAAATGCAAGAGATAGTAAGTTTGAGGAACGTTTGGCTGCCCGTACAGATGCAAATACTTATAACTCTGACACTAATGCTCCTTTGGAAACATTAATGGATGAGATTTTATTCCAACGTCGTGTTGAACTTTGGGGTGAAGTGGGACGTATCTTTGATATGCAGCGTTTAGGTTTGGGATATAATCGTAATTATGAAGGCTCTAACCATACAGAGAAGGTAACGACAAAGAACACTAATGTCGCTTCTCCATTATTTATCCTTCCTCTGCCGCAGTCTGAAATAGATGGTAATGAGAATATTACCTCTGCGGATCAGAATCCTATAGTTCAATAATTTATAAACCTATATAATGAAGGAAAATATGAAACTATATACAATAAAGAAATATGCTGCTATATTGCTCTGTTTGGCAGCTTTTACCTCCTGCGATACAGATGCAGAAGGTACGAAATATGGTGTAAACGGAGTTGAAGCAGCTTTTGCATCTACTCAAATGAATGTGGAAGTAGATGCTGAAGACAATGGTATTATCCGGGTTCCCGTGTATCGTGGAAATACAGGTGCAGAGGCTTCAGTCGGCATTAGCATGGATGAAGCTACAGTAGAAGAAGGTGTATTCACCTTGAAAAGTTCCAATATAGCCTTTGCAAAAGGCGAAGCAGTGGGATACGCAGAATTAGCTTTCGGTTCTATAGATGACTTGAGCGCTACTGGCAAATATGAGATTGTACTGACCATAGATAACAAGGATGCATTGTCACCTTCCAAATCCGGTGAAATAACTGTAACCGCTCAGAGAAAGTTGACATGGGAGGATTACGGAACCGGGATATATACTTCAGAACTTTTCGGCCAGGCATGGGAACAGCCTATATTGAAAGCTAAAGAAGGTAATATATACAAGTTGCCGGATTGTATAACAGAAGGATATCCCATGGTCTTTACATTGAGTGAAGATGGCCAAACTCTGGTTAATTGGGACTTACAAGCTACTGGATATAAACATGCTACTTACGGAATGGTGTATTTCACTCCTACCGACATGCAACGTCAAGGCAATAAGTTGCTATTCGCAATGCGTGGAGCTGTTGCTGTAGAAGGTGGGTATGGAATTTTATACAGTGGCTTTACAGAAACATTAGAATTACCGGAATAATTGTTTCCTACTACTACTGTTATTGGGGAAATAAGTTTGTAACAGAGTATATCTGATACAAAAGATATGAATAAGGCTACCTCATTTTTATTTTGAGGTAGCTTTTTTTTATAAATTATGCTATTTATTTTTCGCTTTTCCATTTTTCTTGTCTCTTGTTCTTTTAAATATATTTCATCAAAAAGTAAAGAATGTCTTTTTGCTGAAAAATATATACTTTTAATTATATTTGCCTCTATGCGTGAATCGCTAATCAGAATTAACTTTCAATTATTTGTTATTTTGTACATTCGTGCAGTGAATTAAACGCACAGTAATTGTTTGATAGCTCATTTATACCTTGATGAAAGCGGTATATTGCTGATTTTCAATATAATATTTTCTAAATACGGGATAATACTGGTAGAATTTAATGAATTCATGTATGAATAAAAAGCTTATATACAAAT
>OKTU01001049.1_pt1 | contig 14228 bp, 10 predicted proteins | sample 1606311 | NCBI WGS metagenome assembly OKTU01 (sample SAMEA3879557, study PRJEB24766) | human gut metagenome | biome: human-associated habitat; feature: feces | place: USA | collected 1985/1987
TGCCCACCATGATGAACTACACCACCCTGCTGGCCAAGGACAGCATGTACAACACCCCGCCCTGCTGGTGCATCTACATGACCGGTCTGGTGCTCAAGTATCTGGAGAATGACATCGGCGGCCTCGCCAAGATGCAGGAGATCAACGAAGCCAAGGCAAAGGTCCTCTACGACTACCTCGACGGTCAGGACTTCTTCAAGAACCCCGTCGAGCACCGTTACCGCAGCACCATGAATGTCACCTTCACCAGCCCGGACCCCGACCTCGACAAGAAGTTCTGCGCCGAGGCCGCAGACGCCGGCTTCGTCAACCTGAAGGGCCACCGCCTCGTGGGCGGTATGCGCGCCTCCATCTACAACGCAATGCCCGCCGAGGGCGTTGACAAGCTGGTGGACTTCATGGAGAAGTTCCGCAAGGAGAATGCGTGATTCGTACCGTCCTCGCCCTCTCAGTCACCTTCGGTGACAGCTCTCCCAAAGGGAGAGCCTAAACCTGACCGTCAGGCCAAAGCCTCTCCCTTTGGGAGAGGTGGATTTGCGAAGCAAAGACGGAGAGGGCAAGCCCGTGAATGTTGAAAGTAGAACCTAAAGGAGAACGTATATGCAAGACCAGTATTCCCGCACCCAGATGCTGCTGGGCGCGGAGGCAATGACCAAGCTGCACAATTCCCGCGTGGCCGTGTTCGGCGTGGGCGGCGTGGGCGGCTATACCGTGGAGGCGCTGGCCCGCAGCGGCGTGGGTGCCCTCGACCTCATCGACGATGACAAGGTCTGTCTGACCAACCTGAACCGCCAGATCATCGCCACCCGCAAGACCGTGGGCAAATATAAGGTGGATGTGGCGGAAGAGCGGGTCCACGACATCGACCCCGACATCAAGGTCACGACCTACAAGACCTTCTTCGGCCCCGAGACGCAGGACAGCTTCGACTTTACCCAGTTCGACTACGTTGTGGACGCCATCGACACTGTCACCGGCAAGCTCGCTCTGGTCATGAAGTGCAAGGAGGCCGGTGTGCCCATCATCTGCTCCATGGGTGCAGGCAACAAGATGGACCCCACCCGCTTCGAGGTCACGGACATCTACAAGACCTCCGTCTGTCCGCTGGCCAAGGTCATGCGCACCGAGTGCCGCAAGCGGCGCATCAAGCACCTGAAGGTCGTCTACTCCAAAGAGCCTGCCATGACCCCCATCGAGGACGATTCCATCAGCTGCAAGCAACACTGCATCTGCCCTCCGGGCACCCAGCGCAAGTGTACCATCCGCCGCTCCGTCCCCGGCTCCAACGCCTTTGTGCCGTCGGTCGCGGGCCTCATCATCGGCGGCGAGGTCGTGAAGGACCTCGTGGGCTTCGTCCCCCTGAAGGGCTGATATTTGATAAAATAACAAAACGGCAGGTGCGTCGCACCTGCCGTTTTCTTTGTTATGGGATGATCTTTACTGCTCAGGAGCAGCGAATGCGATGGGGGTAGCGCCTGCGGCTGCGTCCACGCTCTTCAGGGAGATGGGAGTGGTCTCGTAGTGCAGGGTCTCGAAGCTCTGGGTGCTGCCGTCCTCATTTCGCTGAAAAAATCAAGAGATCTATGCGCAGAATGCACAACAAGGTGATAACTGTTACTAAAATGAAATAAAACTTTCACAACGTCAGCTGCGGTTCAGCCTCCGCTGCGCCAGTCCGAAGCCGACGGCGCTGGCGGCGAAGGTGGCGTAATAGCTGGCCAGCCGGTAGAACATCAGCAGGCTCATGGACGCAGCATCGGGGAGGAAGCTGCCGTACACCAGCAGAAAGGCCGTCTCCACCGACCCCATGCCCGCCACGTTGGGCAGAGCGTTGGAGACGAAGAGGGTCAGCGCGGCGAGGAGCTGCACCTGCCAGAAGCGCAGCCCGGCGTCCAGCCCCATGAAGCGCAGCCCCATCCACGGCAGGCAGAAGAGCAGAAAGAGTTTGAGCAGATGGACGCCCAGAATGGCGGCGCAGCGGGCTTTGTCCGCCAGCAGATGGCGGCTCTCGGTGCTCAGGGTGTCCAGCTGCCGGAGCCAGTCGGCCCGGCGCTCGGCCCAGCGGCCTGTGTCGGGCAGGAAATGCAGCAGCCACCGGGCCAGACGCTGCACCACCGGCAGGGCGCAGAGGGCGATCAGCCCCACGATGACCCCTGCCACCACGGCGTAGGCTGCGGGCAGATACCGCAGCACGCCGTCCGAGTGGGCCGCCAGCCAAGGGCGGCCTGCCAAAAGCAGCAGGGTGGTGTAAAGCAGAACGGCCGTTTTGTGAAAGACATATTGCAGGGTCATGAGGCCTACACCCGGGCCGACGTCCAGACCCCGGCGGTGGAGATACCACGTCTGGAAGGGGACAGCCCCCGCGCCGAGGCCCACCACATTGCCGAAGGTGCCCATCCATGCGTTGTCGATGCCGTGGCGCAGAGAGAACCGGGGCAGGCGGCTGCGGACGATGAGCCAGCTGACGACGCCCTCCAGCAGCGGATAGCTCAGGCCCACGGCCAGCGCCAGAACCCCCTGCCAGAAGGTGAGCTGGCCCAGTGCAGCGGAGATCTCGGTCCAGTGCCCCCGGAAAATGAACACCACGATGCCGGTCAGCAGGGCCAGAACACCCAGCGAGAGTAAGGTCTTCCGGCGGGAAGGGGCGGGGGAGGCGGACGAACTCATGGGGGAAACTCCTTTCAACAAAAACGGACTGGGATAAACTCTGGGAAGAGTATACCACAGTCCGGAGGTGCATTTGTGAAGAGATGCCAAATTTTTTGCCTCAATTTTGGCAGAGTGATAAAGAGGATTCGCCGGTAAGCTCCCGGACCGCCTGCTTCAGGCCATCGGCAAAGGCCTGCTTCGAGTAGTGGCGTTCATACAGGTCGCGGCAGGCCTGCCGCATGGCGGCCAGTTTTTCCGGGTGGTCGATGGCCCATGCCAGACGCTCCGCCAGCTTTTCGGGGTCGTCGTCCTCGTAGACGAAGCCGTCCACTCCCTCGGTGATGAGTCCGGCGGTGCCGGTGTGCTCCGACACGATGGCGGGCTTGCCGAAGATGAGGCCTTCGGTGACGAAGGTGGGCATGGGGTCGTCGCGGGAGGCGCAGACGAGGCAGGTGCACTGAGCCATCAGGCTCTTGATCTCGTCCCGGGTCAACCGCTTGACGTAGAAGACGTTGTCGGGGCAGTCCGCCGTCAGGCTGCGCACGGCGTCCATCATCTCCGGCTCGGCGGCTTTGCCCACAAAGAGGAAGGAGGCTTTTTTCATCGTCTCCGGCGGCAGCAGCCGGATGGCCTTGCAGAAGATGTCCTGCCCCTTCCGGTTCTCGAATGAGCCGACGGTGGCGAAAAGGGGACGCCCGCCCGCATAGCTCAGGTCATAGTGGGCGAATTTCTCGGAGGCATAGTCCGGCAGGCCGTAGATGAGGGGCCGGATGTTGAACTCCGGCCGCACCGAGTGCATGGCGTTGGCGGCGTGGCTGCCGACGGAATAGACCCGGATGTTCTCTCCCAGCTCTTTGGGGATCTGGTGGGCGATATGGGGGTAGCCCGCGAAGGCGTCGTGGAGCCACCAGAGCACCGGCACCCGTGCCCCGCTCAAGGCACGGACAGCCCGGGCCTCGACGACAGTGTTGGCGAGGACGAAGTCGGCGCAGAGGGCCAGCCCCCACAGCAGGGGAGACTGGACGCAGCCGCGCCGGGTGATGACGACAGCCCCGGCTTCAAGGAAGAGCGGCATCGAGCCGCTGTCCTCCGGGCCGAGGACGACCACCTCGTAGCCCATGCTGCGCAGCACCGGCACAGCGCTGACCAGCACGATGGGTGCGCCGGTCATGTCCAGCAGGTGGCTCATGATGAATACCCGCTTCCCCTTCATCGACCAGACATCCTCGGCACAGATGTCCCGCTCGTAGTGAGCCAGTGCCAGCGGGAGACAGACGTGGTTCCGGCTGAGCTTTGCCGCCAGCGTCAGCAGCTCGGCGGGGTTCTCGGGGTCACGGGCCTCGGCCAGACAGCGCAGCAGCAGCTCCCGGGAGACGAGGGCGCAGCCCGGGCAGGCCGCAAAGCTGGGGCTGTGGTAGAGGGCAGTGGCACCTGCATAGCCGAAGACGGCGTCACTGGTGACGTAGTCTGCGCCGCTGCGCAGCGCATCCGCAAAGCAGGACAGGGCCGTGGGCATCAGGCTCAGGTCTTCTTTCGCCAGCAGCACGCCGCGGGCGCTGCCCAGACTCCCGCTGGAAAGATCCTCCGCCAGCAGGAACTTGCGGTGGAGCTGGTCGCGCAGGGAGGCTTCCAGCGAGGCCCTCCGCCCCGGTGCGTAGACGGCGAGAAAGACGTCCTGTGTATCAAGATATTCCTGCTTGGCGAGCTGTGCCCGCTGCAGGGTGGTATAACGGCTGTACATCCCGGTCCTCCTCTCAGCTGCCACGATGGAACAGGCTCACCAGACGGCGGAGGGGCAGTGTGAGCTTCCAGCTGCTGGACGAAAGGACATTTTCCAGCGAGTTTTCGTAGGCCCGGCTCCGGGCGGTCAGCTCGGCGTTGGCCTGATGCAGCTCGGAGATGTTCTTCTGCAAGGCGTCGATGGTCTGCTTCTGGTCGGAAGAGGTCTTTTCCAGCTGGTCCAGATGTTTCTGCTCACAGACGCGGGTCTTCTGGAAATACTGCACGCCCTCCAGCACTGCGGCGAAGAGCGGGTCGCCTGCCAGCGCCTCCAGCGGGAAATAGCCGTAGCTCACGCCCAGCTTCATCCCGGCGGGGAAGCGGTTCATCCCTTCCAGCATGAGGTTGGGGTCATCGTTCAGGAAAAGGATGCCGTCGCCGTGGAGCGGTACGCCATTCACCGGGCGGCAGAGGATGCGGTCATCCGAAAAGACGAAATTGGTGATGCAGCAGGGCAGCTCGCCCGGGTCGAAGCGGAGATTGACGGCGGCCTCGGGCAGCTCGAAGGTGGCCGTCACCATCCCGTTCATCTCGTCGTATTCGTAGTCCGGGGCTTTGACGGTGTCCCTCTGGGAAAAGCCGAAGCCGGCATCGAAGTAGAGCAGCGGCTGCACCAGCGCAGGTGAGTCGGCCTGCATCTCTTTCTGGGGGTGGGTGGCGTAGAAGGTCTGCAGCTGCTTTTCCAGCTCAAGGCAGCGCTGGGCCAGCCGCGAGGTACCCTCATCCGCAAGCCTGAGCTGCTGTTCCAGATCCGCAATGCGGCTGCGCAGAGCCGCTTCAGGAGTATCGTTCATCATTACCGGGGCCTCCTCAAATTTATCGCAAGGCGTACAACCCTCGCTGCAAGCCCATGCATCGAACTAATATAGTCTGCCCTGAAAAAGGGCCGGATACCAAAGCGCTGTATCTTTAGTGTTTTGCCGCATAATGGCGGCTCTTGTCCCGTCGCCGGGGCTTGTCCGCAGTCTTGCCGCCCCGGAGCTTCCGGCCCAGCTCTTTCCGCCGCATCAGAAGCTCGGTAATGGCGAAGATGGACGCCAGCGAGAGCACGAACTGCAAAAGCATCCCCTGCACCGGACGGTCGGCGTATTTCGCCGCCATCAGATACCACGGGATAGCCGTCAGCTCCACGGTGTGGATGCAGAAGATGAAGAGCGAGCGCCGCCCCACCCACTCGATGGCGTGGGAGATGGGGCCGTCCACCCGGCGCTGCAATTTCAGGAAGAGCCGGATGATGCCGTAGCCCACTGCGCCGTCCAGAAAGATGCTCACAGGCCCCATCGTCCACTCGCCCAGCGAGACGCAGTCGGTGCTCTGGGTCAGCAGGACGCCTGCCACGACGCCCAGCGCCGCCGCGATCAGCCCGGCTCTGGCCCGGCCGGAAAGGGGCGTCTCAAACAGGCGGCGCTTCTTGGCCAGATAGCCGATGTAGAGGTAGGGCAGCGATACCATGCCCTGCGCGATGCAGAAGGGGGCCTCCCACACCAGCGTGATGCCCCAGCCCAGCAGGGTGACGCCGATGACGGCCGGGGTTATGTACCGCTCGGGGAAGATGTCGAGAAGGACATCGAGAAGGATCCACGCCAGCATCAGGGCCACCAGATACCACATCGGCCCGCAGGAGAAGAACTCCTGCCCGAAGTAAGAGGCCGTGTGGGGCAGCCCCAGCAGGAAGCCGCCCAGTACCTTGCCCGACTGGGTGATGGCGTTGGGCCACGAGCCGAAGGCTGCGTGGTGGATGAGGCAGTGGAGCACGGTGGTAGCCGCTGCCGTATAAAGGTAAGGCTTGAGCAGGGTCTTGACCTGCTGCTCGATGCATTTGTGGATGGAGCGCTTGCGGAAGCCGTAGCCGCTGGCGATGAAGAAGGCGGCCATCAGCGCTTCGCGGTAGGCGAAGAGTGCAAAGGCGAAGGGGGTGACGTCGTCGGTGCCGAGGGGGTAAAGCTCTGCCGTGTGGGCAAAGACGATGGCCAGCATTCCGATGCCTTTCAGCAGGTCGAACATGCCAAGGCTGCTTACGGTGCGGGGCTTGGTGCCTTCCATATAAGGGGTCCTCCTTGTAGTGCGCCGCCTGTCCCGGAGGCCCTGAAAGGCCGTGTTTTGGGCGCGATAGATAAAAATATGAAGCTCGGCGGGGAGCTTTTTTGCCAAATGATATAAACAGTATAATGCTTTTTGGGGCTTCTGTCAATTTGCAGGGGACGAAGCTTCCGGGCAAAGTTTCGTCCTGACGAAAAAAGTGTATCACAGCTTTTGTCCCGTCGCAACAAAAGGAAGGATTTACATCCGGTTGCACAAGCTGAGAGCAAGTTTAAATTGCATATTTGTGCAATGAAATCTTGCGTTTGCGGCGCATATGCGGTATACTGTTGCCGAGAGGAATCGAACCAGAACTTTCCTCTGTTTGCCAGAAATGCGGAGAGTCTGGAACAAAATGGTGCTGTTTATTTTTCTTGCGAATAAAAAAGGAGTAAGACCAATGGCTGAAGAGATCAAAGTCCCCGCAGGCGTATATGATATGGTGACCCGCTGCATGGAGCAGGAATTCCCCGACAATGTGGCGATCCGCTATGTGGCCGCCGACGGCAAGACCGTCGTGGAAAAGAAGTACCGCGAGTATGCGCAGGACATCCGCCGAATGACTGCCTACCTCAAGGCAGAAGTGCCCGGCATCAAGGGCCAGCGTGTTGCGCTGCTGAGCCGGAACAGCTACGAGTACTGTGTGACATCCTTCGGCATCATCCTTGCAGGGGGCGTCCTCGTGACCCTCAACCAGAAAAAGGCGTGGGAGGAGCTGGAATATGAGCTGGGTCTTGTGGAACCGGCCCTCATCCTGAACGACGGCATCGACTACGGCTGCCGTGCCGAGCTGGAAGCCGCCTACGGCCCGAAGCTCCGTCCGATGGACTGCTATCGGGACACCGCCCCCGGTGAGCTGACCAACTGCATCGGCCACGACGACCTGATGATGCTGATGTTCACCTCCGGCACCACCGGCCGCAGCAAGGGCGTCATGCTCTCGGAGCGGAATATGTGCACCAGCCTCTGCACCTACGGTGCCCGGGCCGAGAACTGGATCACGTCCCGCCTGCCGGAGGGTCAGAAGCTGCCGCTGAGCCACATGACCCTGCTGCCCCTCTTCCACATGGCCTGCTTCGTCTGCGTCATGTCCTACCCGCCCGCCGGCTGGGCACTGAACCTCTGCAGCGACATCCGCGACTTCTACCGCGACCTCGGCCTGATGCACAGCGACATCATGGCCTCGGCCCCCATGCTGGTGGAGACCATCTACAACGACTTCAAGCGGGGCCGCGTCAGCCGCCTCAACGGCCTGTGGGACCTGTGCTGCTCCTCTGCGGCCCTCGACCCCAAGATGCTGCTGGAGCTGGCCCAGAACGGCTTCGTCATCAACCAGTGCTACGGCATGACCGAGACCTTCGGCGACGGCATCCTGAACTTCACCCAGACGGCCGACTACATGAGCGCCGTGGGCAAGCCCGACGACCACGTTCAGTATAAGCTGGACGAGACCGGCGAGATCTGCATCAAGGGCGACTGCGTGATGCTGGGCTACTACAAGGACCCCGAGGCAACGGCAGAGGTCATCGACGCCGACGGCTGGTTCCACACCGGCGACCTCGCCCGGGTGGACGAGGAGGGCTTCTATTACATCACCGGCCGCAAGAAGAACCTCATCATCCTCGCCAGCGGCGAGAACGTCAGCCCCGAAGAGATGGAAAAGAAGCTGGCCCTCTGCCCGGCCATCACCGAGTGCATCGTGAAGGAGAAGGGCCAGAAAATTTGTGCCGTCGTCTTCTGCCCCGAGGACAAGCAGGAAGAGGTCCGGGCCTTCGTCACCGAGGTGAACCGCAGCTTGCCGCTGTATAAGCGCATCAGTGCTGTGGAGTTCACCGCCGAACCGCTGCCCCGCAACGCTCTGGGCAAGCTGCTGCGGAAGTAACAAGTAAGAAGAAACAGCGAAAAAGGACACGCCGCGTAGTTGCATTTCTTTGCCGAAACAGGTATTATTACGTTGAGGCAGAAAATGTCAGCTGCCGGCGTTTCGCTGCAATAAAGAAAAACAGCAAGGAGCGACAAAAATGATAAATACTGTATATGAGCTCATCACGGACGTCATGGCGAAGCAGTACCCCGACCGGGTGGCTTTCCGCTATGTGGCCGCCGATGGCAAGACTGTGGTGGAAAAGACCTACGCCCAGTATGTGCAGGACATCCGCAGGGCCGTTACTTATTTTAAGGAGAATATCCCCGACATCAAGGGCAAGCGTGTCGGCATCATGAGCCGCAACTGCTATGAGTACGGTGTCAACAGCTTCGGCGCGATCCTCGCCGGGGCCGTCGTCGTGACCATCAACCAGAAAAAGACCTGGCCCGAGCTGGAATATGAGCTGGGCCTTGTCGAGCCTTCCCTCATCGTCAACGACGGCATCGACTATGGCTGCCGCCCCGACATCGAGGCCGCCTACGGCGATAAACTCCGCCCGATGGACGCCTTCAAGGACAGCGCGCCTGCAGAGCTTGTTGACTGCGTGGGTCATGATGATTTGATGGTGCTGATGTTCACTTCCGGCACCACCGGCCGCAGCAAGGCCGTCATGCTCTCGGAGCGCAACTTTTTTACCACTGTGGAGTGCCAGGTCAAATTCGGCGACGCCATGCTGGACTATAAGCACAAGCATATGCCCGAGGACAAAAACGACGTCCTGAGCAACTTCGCCATCCTGCCCCTGTTCCATCTGGGTACGTTCATCTGCCTCTTCGTTTGGGCCTGCAAGGGCTGGGCGCTGAACCTCTCCGCCGACATCCGCGACTTCTATCGCGACCTCGGCCTGATGCACAGCGATGCCATCGCTGTGGCTCCCATGCTGATGGAGGCCATCTACAAAGACGTCAAGCGGGGCCGCCGCGCCCGCCTGAACGGCATCTGGAACCCCTGCGGCTCCTCTGCCATGTTTGACGGCGCCATGCTGGCCGAGCTGGCACAGCAGGGCATGATGATCACTCAGGTGTACGGCATGACCGAGACCTGCGGCGACGGCATCATCAACTACGAGCAGGACGAAAAGCACATCCGCGCCGTGGGCAAGCCCGACGACCACGCCGAGTACAAGCTGGACGAGACGGGCGAAATTTGCATCCGCGGCGGCTGCGTCATGCTGGGTTATTACAAGGACCCCGAGGCCACCGCAGAAGTTCTCGACGCCGACGGCTGGTTCCACACCGGAGATCTGGCCCGTGTGGATGAGGACGGCTTCTATTACATCACCGGCCGCAAGAAGAATATCATCATCCTCGACAACGGTGAGAACGTCAGCCCCGAAGAACTGGAAAATCTGCTGTCCAAGTGCGAGGCCGTCAAGGAATGCATCGTCAGGGAGAAGGGCAAGAAGATCTGTGCCGTCATCTACTGCGGCGAGGCCGACCAGCAGACCGTCCGCGACTTCATCACCGAGACCAACCGCACCCTGCCGCTCTACAAGCGGATGAGCGCCGTGGAGTTCAGCACTGAGCCTCTGCCCCGCACCGGCACCGGCAAGCTGCTGCGCAAGTAAGAATAAACCGGGCAGGCTGCGGAATACTGGAAAAGAGCCGCAGCCGCCTTTAATGGAACTACGAAAGGAAGATTCAAACTATGGAAAGAACCGAGATCGTGTCCCAGATCCTTGCAATTCTGGAAGATGTTGCAGAAATTTCCCCCGATGATGTGAACGAGAACAGCGTCCTGATGGACGACCTCGACCTGTCTTCGATGGAGATCCTGACCGTCGTGGCTGACCTTGAGGAGACCTTCGGCCTGCGCATCCCCGAAAAGGAGCTGCGCAACTTCGTCACCGTCAGCGATCTGGCCGACTATCTGGCCGCACACGCGGGGGAATAAGGGATGGATGCCGAACAGCGCTCCGTTTTTCAGGGTATCGTCTACTATTACCGTGAAAACATGGTCAACTGCCGCTATCAGGTCACGCTGAAAGACGCCGTGGACGGTGCGCTTTTGCAGCAAGCTCTGGATGCGGCCCGGGCAAAGGCACCCTACTATTTCCAGAAGCCGGTGTGGGAGAAAAAGCTGCTCCACCTCGAACCGTCGGACGCCCCCTGCCCGGTGCGGCAGGGCAGTGCAAAGCCCGAATTTCCGGACGAGAACGGCTTTACTGTTGCCCTGAGCTATGAGGGGAAAGTCGTCTGCTTTGACTGGTTCCACTTCATGGCCGATGGCCGGGGCATAGCACCCTTTATGACGATGGTGCTGCAGTTTTACTGCAACCTGCGGTACGGCACGGCCTTTGAGGGCCGTGCCCTCGTGACCGACCCTCCCTACGACATCGAGGACATTTTGGCCAAGTACCCCGAGAGTCAGGTAGCCAACGATATGCAGCGCCCCGTGGTGCAGACCTTTGAGGAGACGCCTACCTGCTGCCGCGTCCGGCTGGAAAAGGCGGGGCTTGTGGACGCCGCCCTCCGCTGCGGCGTCAAGCCCTTCAGCACCCTTACGGCTCTGCTCTGTAAGGCGGTGCGGGCGTATCTGGACAAGGACGAGGTGCTCTACAGCTACTCGACAGATGCCCGCGACGCGCTGGGTGCGCCGAACGCCCTCTATAACTGTGTGGCCTCCTTCCAGCGCAGGCTCCCGCTGACGGCAGATGCCCCGCTGGCCGAGGTGGCCGTGGGCGTGGACGCGGACCTGAAGGCGAACCTCGCCCCGGAGAAGAAGATCTTCCGCATCGCCGAGCAGATGGGCTGGGTCTACCGGGTCTACCAGCAGAAGGCCAGCCTCAGCATCAAGAAGCGCATCTTCCAGATGGGCGAATACATCAGCGGCTTTCCGGCCGACTTCTGGGTGAGCTATCTGGGCGACCCCTTCAGGCCGTCCAGCCCGGAGCTGACCCGGTACATCGAGGATTTCCAGACGTGGGTGCCCGCGGACGGCGCATCCATCGGTCTGGAAGCCACCAGCCTGCACGGGGTCATCACCCTCTGCATCAAGAACAAGGTGCCCCGCCCCGGCTTTGCCGAGGCCCTGCGCGATGCTTTCGAGGCCGAAGGCATCCGGGTGCTGGAAGCCGTGGAGCTGGGGGAAGACCTTACATAAGAAACAACCTCTCCGTCACGCCTACGGCGTGACGGAGAGGTTTTCTTTATCCTAAACGTAATTTTTACACTGATTTTTCATACATCATACTTTTCCGAAAAAATCGCCTGAAAAGACGATTTTTCCCTTGCATCCAACAGTGTATCGTGGTAAGATAGGCCGAATGCGACCGAAACACACTGGGAAACGGAAAAAAGTGAGGAAAATCGTATGGGAAAAAATAAAAACAGCGGCTCGCTTCTGGCGAGAAAGATGGCAGTATCTCTGGTCTGCGGCCTTGCGGCAGGCTTTGCCTTTATGATGCTGCGTGAGAAGCTCGTTGCTTCCGGCAACAGCGGCATCTGGCAGACCATCAACGACCTGCTCTTTCAGGACATCACCGCCGAGGGCGCAGAACGTGCACTGGGCCTGTTCTATATCATTGGCCAGCTCTTCATCAAGGCATTGCAGCTGGTCATCATCCCGATGGTGTTCACCTCCATCGCGCTGGCCATCGGCAGCATCGCCGACACCCGCACCATGGGCCGCATCTCGGCCAAGACCCTCTTCTGGTTCCTGCTGTGCTCCTTTATGGCGCTGGCACTGGCCGGCTGCGTGGGCTATGCCACCTATTCCATGGGCCTGTTCAACACCCACATCGAGGGCCTGACCGAGGCCGCCGGCTCCACCGGCTCCAACCCCTTGAACGTGGTGCTGAACGTCATCCCCTCCAACATCGTCACAGCGTTCGGCAGCAACAACGCGGTGCTCTCCTCCGTCTTCCTCGCCGTGGCCGTGGGTCTGAGCATGAATGTGCTGGGTGAGAGCCGCACGGCCACCCTCCGCCGCCTGCTGGGCGAGGTGAACGATGTGGTGGTGGTCTTCCTCAACTTCGTGGTCACGACCTTCGCCCCCTTCGCTGTCTTCGTGCTGCTGACCCGCACCTTCGCCATCTACGGCATCGACTACCTCAAGCCTGCGCTGGTGTACGTGGTAGTCACGGTGGCTCTGCTCTTGGTCTTTCTGTTGGTGGCCTACCCTTTGGTGGTGGCGCTGGGCGCGAAGCAGAACCCCATCACCTTCATCAAAAAGATCGCCAATGTGGCCGTTTTTGGCTTCTCTACCTCCTCCAGCGCGGCGACCCTGCCCCTGAACATCAAGGTCTGCACCGAGGACTTCGGCGTCGATGAGTCCATCGCCTCCTTCGTCCTGCCGCTGGGCATGACCATCAACATGGACGGCACTGCCATCATGCAGGTGGTCGCCACCGTCTTTATCGCGGGCTGCGCCGGATACACCGTCACGCCCGCCCAGCTGGTCGTGGTGGCTCTGCTGGCTCTGCTGGCCTCGGTGGGCACCCCTGCCGCTCCCGGCGCAGGTGCCGTCATCCTCTTCACCATCCTGTCCGGCGCGGGCTTCGTCAACGACAGCGCCCTGCTGGCCTACTCCCTCATCCTTGCCATCAACCGCCCCATAGAGATGCTCGTCACCTCCCTGAACGTGGTGGGCGACGCAGTCGCCAGCATCTGTGTGGCCAAGAGCGAGGGCCTGCTGAACGAGGAAAATTTCAACGCATAATTGACCTGTGATATACAAAAGCGCCTCTCCGGTAAAGCGGAGGGGCGCTTTTTGCATCCGGACAGTCCTCTTTTTTACACAAAGCCCCCAGCCGACGCCGGGGTTTTACACCGATTTTGCGCCGGCATGGTTTCGGGCCGGGGGCGTGGGCGGTAAAATAAGGCCGTTCCCAAGGATCAAAAAAGAGAGAGCGAGCCTGTGAGGCTCATGGAAAGAGAGGACTTTCAGGTATGAAAGAGAATAAAATGTCCCGCCGCAGCTTTTTGAAGGCTGGTGCTTTTGCGTCTGCCGCCGGTATGCTGGCTGCTGCTCCCGCAGCCGCCCATGCCGCTGCACCCAACGTGGACAAGGCAGCAGAGGAGGAGAACGGCCTGCTGGGCGTCTTCGGCGGCAAGCCCAAATATGTCTTCCTCTTCATCGGCGACGGCATGGGCACGGCCCAGATCCAGTCTGCCCGCTTCTACAAGGGCACGGTGGAGAACAACGGCGCCGTCACCGAGGGCGAGCTGAGCTTCACCCAGTTCCCCGAGGTGGGCAGCGTGACCACCTATGACAGCACCTCCTTCTGCCCCGACTCCGCTTCCACTGCTACCTCCATCGCCACCGGCCACAAGACCGAAAGCGGCGTCATCAATATGTGTCCCTGGACCCGCGATGTGCCCTATGAGACCATCGCCGAGAAGCTCCATGCCCAGAAGAACTACAAGGTGGGTGTCGTCTCCTCCGTCAACATCGACCACGCCACCCCTGCTGCCTTCTACGCACACCAGAAGACCCGCAAGAATTACTACGCCATCGGCAAAGAGCTGGCCGCCTCCGGCTTTGAATACTTCGCAGGCGGTGAGTTCCAGAAGGTGAACGGCGACGGCACCGGCCCCAACAACCACGAGATCGCTGCCCAGAACGGCTACAACGTCGTCACCCGTCAGGCAGACGCCGCCGCCCTCAAGGCCGGTGCAGGCAAGACCCTCATCATCGCGGAGGCACTGGCCGACGGCAAGGCCATGAACTACTCCATGGATGCCGCCGCAGGCGAGTGGCAGCTGACCGACTACGTCAAGAAGGGCATCGAGCTGCTGGACAACAAGAAGGGCTTCTTCCTGATGACCGAGTCCGGCAAGATCGACTGGGCCTG
>OKTU01001064.1_pt1 | contig 14107 bp, 8 predicted proteins | sample 1606311 | NCBI WGS metagenome assembly OKTU01 (sample SAMEA3879557, study PRJEB24766) | human gut metagenome | biome: human-associated habitat; feature: feces | place: USA | collected 1985/1987
ACCATTCTTGGTAGATTCATAGATAGATATGTAAATTACTGGAATAAACTAATGTAGAAGATATGCAGCCTGAATTCTTATTTTTAGGTTACTTTTTAAAATTGTATATTAATGAAATATTCAAATTTGTTTGGTTTAATTTGTTTATCCTTGTTTTTGGCAAAATGCTCTGATGATTCAGGGTCTGTTGGTCCTTGCCCAATAGTGCCAGAAGTCCCATCACCCTCCATATATCAAGTCGCCCGACTGACCATCGACACTGAAAATGGTGCTCCTATTGTCTCAAAGGACAAAAAGGATTATGTGAACTGTACTCTCACCATTGATTCTGAAAAAGAAGAATGGAATTATACCGGAACAGGGCGTATTCGTGGACGTGGAAATTCTACCTGGCTTTGGTATCCGAAGAAACCTTATCGCATAAAGTTGAATAAAAAATCGGAAATACTTGGGCTAGCTACTGAAAAGGACTGGGTACTTCTTGCCAATTACCGTGATCCGACTCAAATGATGAATACCTTTACATTTATTGTAGGTGAGAAGTTAGTTTTGCCTTATACCAATCATTCTCGTTATGTAGAAGTCACACTGAATGGGGATTATATTGGACTTTATCAATTGACCGAACAAGTTGAACAGGGCAGTAGTCGTGTAGCGGTGGATGATGAGCAAGGAATGCTGATCTCGCTGGATGCGGATGACGGACCGGAGCTTAATCCGGATGGAGGGGATAATTTCTGGTCGGCAGTTTACAAGATGCCCATCTGTGTGAAATATCCTGAGGATGCGACTACTAACCAACTGAAAGTAGTACAAAATGATTTTGCCCGGTTGGAACAAAGCATATATGAAAGTAATTATGAAGCAACCTCTAAATTAATGAATATTGCTTCGTTCATTGACTATATGCTGATACAGGAGTTAGTCTATAATGTGGAAGTAGATGCCCCTCGTAGTATTTATATGCATAAAGACAAAGAAGGGCTCTGGACTATGGGGCCGCTTTGGGACTTTGATGCCGGTTTTGACTTCGATTGGGGAACTATGTATACCGGACACAATTTTTTCACTAGTTATCGTGAATTGGTATTAGGTACTGATCCTGCCAGTCATATCGGAGGTTATTATGTACCCTCTTTCTTCACAGATTTATTTAAAAATAAGCGCTTTGTTAGTGAGTATAAAGCACGTTGGCAAACAATCAGGGATAAAATAATGTCAGACTTTTGGGAGGAAACGAATATCTTTGTAACATCTTGTTCCGAAGCAATGAAACGGAATGCTGAACGTTGGCCTATTGACAAAGATTATCAGACAGAGATATCTCGAATGAAGCAATGGCTTCAACAGCGTACTGACTATTTAGATACTGTTATAAAGAATTATCCGTCAGGAACAAAATAGAAAATAAAATGAAGAAGTATATCCTTTTATTTAATTTTATTTTAGTGATTTGTCTAAGTTTGACAGCACAAGAGGCAACATCTGTTTCTATGCCTTCCGGTAAAGAAATTTATATCCCCAAAGACCTGCAGGGCATGGATCTTCAGAATCCTGATAGTAAATGGAGCTATCACCGCATGACATATACTGATAATTTCGTCATTTTCTGGGAAAAAGGGTTTGGAAATGATCTGTCTAATCCTCCTCAGTTGGAAGGGCATGATATGAAAGTGGATTTGTCGAATTTAACGGAAAAATTGGAAAGTTTCTATCATTTCTTCCGGGATACTTTGAAGTTTTCCAAGCCGGGTTCAAAGTGTGATAAGTATCGTATGATGGTCATGCTAAACTACTCTTTGGAAGGAACGGCATATGGTGGTGATTATGATGGAGAAATCGGTGCATTATGGATTGCTCCCAATCGTGTGCAGGATAAGAAACTGAATTGCATAGCCCATGAATTGGGACATAGTTTTCAAGCTCAGATCAGTTGTGATGGAGAAGGAGAGGCTTGGGGAGGATGCGGTTTCTTTGAAATGACCTCGCAGTGGATGCTGTGGCAAGTGAATCCCGAATGGATCACTGATGAAAAATATCATTGGGATGCTTTCATGAAGCTGACTCATAAGGCTTATCTCCATCTGGAAAACATCTATCATTCTCCCTATGTGCTGGAATATTGGGGTATGAAACGAGGATTGCCTTTTATTGCCGAACTCTATCGTCAAGGTAAGCGGGGAGAAGATCCGGTGATAACTTACAAGCGGATGACCGGATTAGATCAGAAGCAGTTCTGTGATGAAATGTTTGATGCTTATCGTCATTTTATCAACTGGGATTTTCCTCGTGTATGGAAAGAAACTCGACCGTATGCCAATAAATATACTACCAGCTTAACCACTCTACCGGACGGATGGTATGGAATCGCACCGGACAACTGTCCTGAGAATTATGGATTTAATGCTATTCCGTTAGCTTTACCTGAACAGGGAAAGACTGTAAAAGTAGAGTTCTGCGGAGAAGCAGGAAAGGAAGGATATAATGCAATTCATACGGATAAAGCCGATTGGCGTTATGGTTTTGTAGCCATAACGGAGGATGGTAAATCTATTTATGGGGATGTGAGTGATAATAGCGGAAAAAGTATTATTTTTACAGCTCCAAAAGTAAATAATTTGACTCATTTGTGGCTGGTTGTGATGGGTGCCCCTACTGAACATTGGATGAATCCCAATCCGGAGGAAAAAGATGCCCAATGGCCATATCGCATCAAAGTTACAGGAAGTAAACCTTTATAAACAAAATGCTATGCTTGCAAGGGCAACTTATGTAAATAGTCGTAACAATACGAGGGCTATCATTTATGCCTGTATTGCGGTGCTTAGTTGGTCTACTGTTGCCACCGCTTTTAAAATTGCTTTGACGCATCTTACTCATTTTGAGATGTTGTTGATAGCCAGTTGTACTTCATTACTCATATTTGCCTTTTTGCTGACCTTCCAGAAGAAGTGGAAACTACTGTCTGCATTGCCTGCCCGGCAATGGGGATATTTTGCATTATTAGGCTTACTGAATCCGGTGGCTTATTATCTGGTGTTGTTTAAAGCTTATGATTTGCTGCCTGCACAAGTGGCGCAACCTATCAATTATGCATGGCCTATTGTGCTATTAATTTTGCTGGCCCTATTTGCCCATCAGCCCATACCTCCGAAGAAATATATCGGTATGTTTATTTCTCTGGGTGGAGTAGTACTTATTTCTGTAGGAACAGGGCAGTCGGGTGGCATGGATATACCTGTTCATGGGTTGTTGTTGGCAGCATTGAGTGCCTTGTTGTGGGCTATGTACTGGATGATAAATAATAAATTTAAGGATCGGACAGATGGTAGCGTTGCACTGTTTATGAGCTTTTTGTTTGGTACGGCATATTTGCTGGTTGGCGCAATGATAGTAGGTGTTCACCTGAATACTTTGCCCGGTATCTTGTCAGGAATGTATGTCGGTGGATTTGAAATGGGTATTCCTTTTATCTTTTTCAGTCTTGCCATGCGGAAAACTACGAATCCGGCACTGGTCAATCAACTTTGCTACCTGTCTCCCTTCTTGTCTTTGTTCTTTATTGCAATCATATTGGGTGAACAAATTGTGTTTACAACGTATATCGGCCTCATATTGATTGTACTGGGAATTATGTTCAACCAATATCTGGTAAAGAAATGAAAAAGATTGTCCTTGCGATTATAGCTGTTATGGTTCCGCTGATGCTTTCTGCCGGTTCTACTGACTTTTGGTTTCGTCATTTCTCGGTAGAAGACGGATTGTCCTCCAGTGCTGTACGTGCTATTATGCAGGATAAATATGGCTTTATGTGGTTAGGTACAGATGATGGCCTGAACCGTTATGACGGTACCACTATTAAAATATACAGATTGAATCCGGAAGGAGTTAATGATTATATTTCATTTTTATACGATACTACAGATAGGATTTGGATAGGAACAGGGGACGGAGTTTATATTTATGATTATGAAACAGAGAACTTCGAACCGTTTAAACTTCTGACTGCCAAAGGAGATAGCATTAAAACCAATGTGAATCATATTGCTGAAGACAGGGATGGTAATTTGTGGTTTTCAACCGTAGGTCAGGGAATCTTCAAATATAACGTTTCCAAACATTATCTGGAACATTATGAGTTTAAAGATGCCGATGGATTGATGGCCAGCGTGTTGATTGATAGTGAAAATCAAATATGGGCTGTTACTAATTGGGGAAACCCGACTGTTTCTAAGTTGAATAAAGCGGAGAATAAATTTGAGCCTTTCCATATTACCTACGAAACGGGTGGGTACGACTCCAACTCTTTGGTTATGCTGGAAGATTCTGAACATGCACTCTGGTTGGGAACCTGGGAGTGTGGTTTGCAAAAGATAGACCGGTATACCGGTAAGGCAACTACTTATTTGCACCCGTCGGATGGTAAAGGGGCAACGCATATTCACTCTTTGATGGAATATGCTCCCCATCAACTACTGATAGGTTCGGATGACGGGCTTTTACTGTTTAATACCCTTACATGCGAACACCAATTATTTACAGAAGATGAAACGAATCCTTATTCTTTGTCCAATCGTTTTGTTTATCCTATTGTAAAAGACCGTGAAGGTGGAGTCTGGATAGGAACTTTCTATGGCGGTGTGAATTATCTGTCACCCAATACCGGGCAGTTTGAGTGCTTTGCTCATTCTCGTTTTTCCAATTCTGTCAATGGAACTGTTATCGGACGCTTTTGTGAAGACACTTACGGGCATATTTGGATTGCCTCTGATGATGGTGGCTTGAGCCGCTTTTCACCTAAAGATAAACACTTTACTCATTATTTGCCTGATGAACACAGAAATAGTCTTTCTTATCATAACGTACATGCACTTTGTATGGATGGTGATGATTTATGGATTGGTACTTATACGGGGGGAGTTAATGTGTTGAATACAAAGACAGGGGTATTCAGGGTTTATACAGCTAAAGCGGGAGATCCCACTACCCTTGATAGAAGCAGTTCTTATGCTATCTTTAAGGACCGTGAAGCACGTATTTGGGTAACTTCCATGTCGGGGGTAAACTTGTATAACAGGGAAGAGGATAACTTTACCCGAATAAGAGATCTTGGTTCCTGGATCATGGACATAGATCAGGATGCCGATGGAAATATCTGGTTCTCTTCTCAGGGAAACGGGCTGTTCAAGTATGATCCGGATAAGCAGGAATGGACGAACTATGTACATAGCAGTGCTCCCGGTGCATTGATTAATGATCAGGTGAATTGTGTATTGATAGATGGCAATGGGGAAATGTGGATTGGAACGATGAACGGACTTTGCAAATACAATGCAAAGGAAGACCAATTTGAATTAATTCCATTGGATATTCCAAGCCGTAATATTTGTGCTATTATTGAAGATCAGCGTGTCTTATGGCTGACTACTACAAAAGGGCTGGTGCGATATGTTCCCGGAGAAAGTTGTCAGGTATTTACACGAAGCGACGGATTGCAAAGCGAGCAGTTTCTGGTGAATGCTGCTTTGAAAGCTTCCGACGGGAAAATCTACATTGGTTCGGTAAATGGGTTTAATGCTTTCTATCCTTATCAGATTAAAACGAACAAGGTACTTCCTCCGGTAATTATTACGGGACTGGAAGTATTCAATAAAGAGATCCGGATAGGTGATAAGTTGTTGCCGAAGGCTCTGAACCATATGGAACAGCTGGAATTATCTTATAAAGATCATGTCTTCAGCTTGCTTTATGCTTCATTGAGCTATTGTACGCCCGAAAAGAATCAGTATGCCTATAAATTGGAGGGTTTTGATAAAGAATGGAATTATGTAGGTTCTCAAAATAAGGCTACTTACACCAATCTGCCTGCCGGAACCTATACTTTTAAGGTGAAAGCTACTAACAACGATGGTATCTGGAGCGAGCAGGAAGCAAGCCTGAAAATAGTTATTCATCCGCCTTTCTATTGGAGTCTGCCGGCCAAATTGCTTTATTTCCTGTTGTTGTGTGTGGCATTGACTTTCTTCATCCGCTTTCTGCTGAAAAGGAGTGAAAAGAAACATACGGCAGAGATTAGGCAACTGAATGTGAATAAAGAGAAAGAGGTGCATGAGGCTAAGATTAAGTTTTTCACAATGATAGCTCATGAAATCCGTACTCCGGTTTCGCTTATCATTGGTCCGTTGGAAAAGATTATGAGATCATCCACACCTATGCCGGCGATGCTGCGTGATGACCTTAATATTATAGACCGCAATAGTCAGAGATTATTGTTCCTGGTAAATCAGTTGTTGGATTTCCGCAAAGTGGAACAGGAGGGGATGACCATGAAATACACCTCACAGAATATTCGTCAATTGCTGGAGGCTGTTTGTGAACGGTTTAATCCTTTCATTACCCAACATGGTGCTCATCTTACGGTGGAGTATCCCGATGCGAATTTTACGGCTATGGTGGATAGCGAGGCGGTTACAAAGCTTATCAGTAATTTGCTGACGAATGCAAGTAAGTATACAAAAGATGAAGTTATCCTTTCGTGTGTGGTGCAACCGGAACAGCATACATTTGTAATCAGGGTAACGGATAATGGAATCGGTATAAGTAAGGAGGATCAGAAGAAGATTTTCAAACCTTTCTATCAGGCCATGGACAATAAACCCGGTACAGGTATTGGACTGAGCATTGTGAAAAGCATTGTGGAGTCTCATAATGGCTGCATAGAAGTGGAGTCTGAAGTCAATAAAGGATCGTCCTTTATAGTAACGTTACCCATAGAACAAAGTCAGGAGGCAGTTCCGGAAGGGGAAGCGAATGGTTTGAATCCGGCAATTCCCGAGGACATTTTATCGGAAAGCTTACCGGCAGCAGTCTCTAAGGATAAACCGGTCATGCTGATTGTGGATGATAACGAAGAAATGCTGAACTTCCTTTCCGGCAGTTTCTCTAATCAATACTCTATTCTTACGGCTGAAGATGGGATAGAGGCTTTGGAAAAGTTGAAAGGGAATGATGTGACCCTGATTGTGAGCGACTGGATGATGCCGCGCATGGATGGGGTGGAACTTTGCAAGGCTTTGCGTGCTGATCAGACCATCAGTCATATACCGTTTATTTTGCTGACTGCTAAAACGGATACGAATTCAAAGATAGAAGGTATGGATTGCGGGGCGGATGCTTATATTGAAAAGCCTTTCTCGGTACAGTATCTGGAAGCATGTATCAAGAATCTGCTTGATCTGCGTAATTTGTTGCGTCAGAAATTCTCTAAAATGCCATTGGTACCGTTGAACAGTATTGCCTATAACTCTATGGATAATAAATTCCTTACCCGTATCAATGAGATTATAGAGCAAAACTTCTCAAATTCGGAACTGTCTGTTGACTTTCTGGCAGAAGAACTTTGTATCAGTCGTTCCGGACTATTTGCCAAGATAAAAACGCTGGCTAATGTTACTCCGAACGAACTGATTCAGATTGTGAGGTTAAAGAAAGCTGCTGCTTTGCTTTCAGAGAATAAATACCGGATCAATGAGATTTGCTATATGGTAGGTTTTAATAATCCATCTTATTTTGCCAAATGTTTCCAAAAGCAATTCGGTATCAAACCCGGAGAATTTGTTAATAATCAGAGCATCGGTTGAGTTGTACTTAAAGTGGCGAAGACTTTCTTGCTTTTGTTGCTGTTTTCGGGGTATAACCCTAAAAAAAAACGAAAACAACCCTTTTCTTAGGGGTATAACCCTAAAGGTTTTCCGGAAATAGTGTATCTTTGTGGTTGTAATCCCTAAAACATTTTGCCGATATGATTGATAGAGAACTATACATGCAACAAATCATTCCCTTTATAGACCAGCCTTTTGTAAAAGTGATTGCCGGGATCCGTCGTTGTGGGAAATCGGTTGTTTTGCAATTAATCCGTGAGGAACTCATGAAGAGAGGAGTGGATAAAAACCATATCATTTACATGAACTTTGAGAGTTTCGAATGGATGGATGTGAAAGATGCTAAAGCTTTATATATCCATATCAGCAATGTGGTGAAAAGTGCAAAGGGGAAATATTATATTCTTCTGGATGAAATACAAGAAGTGGAACATTGGGAAAAGGCAGTCAATTCGTTCATGGTAGATTGGGATGTAGATATTTATGTAACTGGCTCTAACTCCCGTATGCTTTCTTCAGAACTTTCCACTTATTTGGCTGGCCGATATGTTGACTTTCATATTATGACTCTCTCTTTCAGAGAATATCTGGATTTTCATGGTCTGTCCTTGTTTCAAGATAAAATAGGAATTCATGAGGAGTTTCGGAAATATTTGCGTATGGGTGGTTTTCCGGCTATTCATACGGCTGATTATACTTATGAAGCCATTTATAAGATTGTGTATGATATTTATTCTTCTGTTATTTTGCGTGATACGGTGCAACGTCATGGCATTCGTAATGTGGAACTGCTGGAACGAATAGTGAAATTTGTTTTTGATAATATCGGTAATCGTTTGAATGCAAAGAATATTGCCGATTATTTCAAAAATCAGCAACGTAAGGTAGATATTAATACTATTTATAACTATTTGAGTGCTTTAGAAGGAGCATTTATCATTCAGCGTGTGCAGCGTTACGACATAAAAGGAAAAGAATTGCTGCAGACCAATGAAAAATATTTTGTGAGTGATTTGTCGCTTATTTACTCGGTAATGGGATATAAAGACCGCCTGATAGCTGGAGCATTGGAAAATGTGGTATATTGGGAAATGAAGCGGAGAGGCTATAAAGTGTACATTGGTAAGCAGGATGATAAGGAGGTTGATTTCGTGGCATTGCGCAGAGAAGAGAAGATTTATGTTCAGGTCACTTATCAATTGGCATCGCAGGCCACCATTGACAGGGAGTTTACACCTTTACTTGCCATTAATGACCATTATCCAAAATATGTAGTGAGTATGGATGAAATATGGCAGGACAATATAGAGGGGGTGAGACATAAGCATATTTCGGAGTTTTTATTGAATGAAAGTTGGCAGGATTGATCTTTTTTTGTATGTTTTTCGTGTAATTATTCTTTTTCTTTTCATACTTTTGTAAGTCAACTAATTTTTAAGAGTATGAATAAGAAATTACTTTTATCCTTATTTGCCCTTGTAGGTGTATCTGTCTGTCTTTCGGCAGCAGATGAAGCGCGTTTATTGCGCTTTCCGGCAACGAACGGGAACGAGATTGTTTTCTCGTATGCAGGCGATTTGTATAGAGTGCCTGTCACAGGAGGAGAGGCGCAGCGCCTGACTTCACATGTGGGTTACGAAATGTTCCCTCGTTTTTCACCCGATGGCAAAACGATTGCTTTTACCGGTCAATATGATGGAAATACGGAAGTATATACCATCCCGGCAGCCGGTGGAGAACCACAACGCCTGACGTATACTGCGACGAATTCCCGTGATGACCTGGGCGATCGTATGGGACCTAACAATATCGTGATGACCTGGACACCGGATGGTAAACAGATCATTTATCGTAACCGTATCAGTGACGGTTTTTCCGGTAAGCTTTATTCTGTCAATCAAGAGGGTGGTATGCCCGAAATTATCCCTTTGCCCGAGGGGGGATTCTGTAGTTATTCTCCCGACGGCAAGCGACTGGCTTACAACCGTACCATGCGTGAATTCCGTACTTGGAAGTATTATAAAGGTGGTATGGCGGATGATGTCTGGATATACGATCCGGCAAAGAAATCAGTGGAGAATATAACGAATAATGTTGCTCAGGATATCTTCCCCATGTGGATCGGCGATGATATATTTTTCCTTTCCGACCGTGACCGCACCATGAATATCTTTGTTTATAATACAAAGACAAAACAGACATCGAAGGTTACTGACTTTACTGAATATGATGTGAAGTTCCCGAGTGCTTCCGGCAATACCATTGTGTTTGAGAATGGCGGATATATCTATAAGATGGATGCTGCCACCCGTCAGTCCGAGAAAGTAAATATCAGTCTTGCTTCGGATAATATCTATGCCCGCAGCGCCATAAAGAATGGAGCTAAGTATCTGACGGCCGCCAGTGCATCTCCCGATGGAGAACGGGTAGTGGTGACTGCACGTGGAGAGGTCTTTAATCTGCCCTCGACCAAGGGTGTGACGAAAAATATAACCCGTACTCCGGGTGCCCACGAACGTGATGCACAATGGTCTCCTGATGGAAAATACATTGCTTATATCTCGGATGCTACCGGAGAGACTGAACTTTATCTTCAGGATGCAGTAGAAGGTAATCCGGTGCAGCTGACCAAGAATAATGATACGTATATCCGCTCTTTCGAATGGAGTCCGGACAGTAAGAAGATTGTTTATACCGATCGTCAGAATCGTATCAATCTGCTGGATGTAGCTTCACGACAGGTGACTATGCTATTGCAGGACCCGATGGGGGAACCGCAGGATGTGACTTTCTCGCCGGATAGCAAATGGCTGACTTATACCCGTGATGCAGACAATGAAATAACTGTTGTATATGTTTATGATATTGCCGGAAAGAAGGAATATCCGGTGACGGACAAGTGGTATAATTCTTCTTCACCGGTATTCAGTACGGATGGTAAGTATCTGATTTTCTCATCTGCCCGCGATTTCAATCCTACATACGGCTGGTTAGAATGGAACCACGTCTATAATAATATGCATGGAGTTTATCTTGCTTTGCTCTCGAAAGATACCCCGTCCCCTTTCATACAGAAAGATGCCGGAGTGAAGAACGACACTGAGAGTGAGGCGCCGAAGGCTGCTGAAAAGACTGCCGGAAAGAAAGACGCGAAACAGGAAACTGCCTCTGCGTCACTCGTCAAGTTTGATCCGGAAGGTATTACCGACCGTATCATCAAGCTTCCATTGTCGGCTTCTTATTATGCTAATTTCTATTCAAACGGAAAGAAAGTATATTACTGGGGCAATGGCGGAACGAAGTTTTTCGATCTTGAAGGTCAGAAAGAAGAAACGGTTGCAGATGGTGCTATGATGACGGTTACTCCGGGCAGTCAAAAGGCTTTGTTCTACAAGGACAGCAAGCTTTATGTAACCGCTATACCGGAAGGAGCGGCTAATCTGAGTACGCCTGTCAATATGGATAATATGTCCATTACGATAGATTATCCCAAGGAATGGGCGCAAATCTTCGATGAGGCCTGGCGTGCTTATCGTGATGGTTTTTATCTGGAGAATATGCATGGTGTGGATTGGAAAGCAATCAAACAGAAATATTCTGTCCTGTTGCCTTATGCAAAGACACGTCTCGACCTGAATTATATCATCGGAGAAATGATTGGTGAACTTAACTGCGGACACGCATACGTCAATCCGGGTGAAACGGATAAACCGGCACGTATCAAGACAGGTTTGCTGGGTGCTGAAGTATCGGCTGATAAGAGTGGTTTCTTCCGTTTGGATAAGATACTTCCCGGTGCTTCCTGGAGTAAGGAACTGCGCTCTCCGCTTACTGAACCGGGTATTGAGGCTAAGGCCGGGGAATACATTGTCGCCATTGACGGCATACCGACGAATACGGTGAAGAATATCTATGCTTTACTGGTAGGAAAGGCTGATGTGCCGACAGAAATCTCGCTGAATAGCAAACCGCAATTGGCAGGTGCAAGAAAGATTGTCATCAGTCCGCTGGAAAATGAGTATCCTCTTTATCAGTATAACTGGGTACAGGATAACCTGAAGAAGGTGGAAAAGGCATCCAATGGACGTATTGGTTATATCTATATTCCTGATATGGGTCCGGAGGGTCTGAACGAGTTCTCCCGTTATTTCTATCCGCAGCTCGACAAGGAAGGTCTGATTATAGACGACCGTGCTAATGGTGGCGGTAATGTATCTCCTATGATTCTGGAACGCTTGTCTCGCGAACCTTACCGCTTGACGATGGGGCGTGGTACGAAGCGTGTCGGTACTATACCCGATGCCGTGCAAGTAGGGCCGAAGGTTTGTCTGATTAATAAATATTCTGCTTCCGACGGTGATCTATTCCCATGGGGCTTCCGTGCACTGGGACTTGGTAAACTAATCGGTACCCGTACCTGGGGTGGTATTGTAGGTATCAGCGGACCGTTGCCTTATATGGATGGTACGGATATCCGTGTTCCTTTCTTCACCAGCTATGATGCGAAAACAGGCCAGTGGATTATTGAAAACCATGGTGTTGATCCGGATATCTTGATTGATAACGATCCTGTGAAGGAATGGAACGGTGAAGACGAACAGCTCAATAAGGCTATTGAAGAAGTAATGAAGGAGTTGCAGAACCGTAAACCATTGCCGCCTGTTCCGGCTCCAAGAGATTTCAGCAAGTAATCATGGAGCGTACAAATAAAAGTTGAACGCGGTTTACTCTCACTACTCTCACTTTTGATGTAGTTATCTGTATGATAGAGCGTTGGGAGTGGTGAGAGTAAAATATAAGCGTGAGGGTAGAAGGTTTACTCTCACGCTTTATCTTTTATTTTTGTATCTTAACTTGTTTATTTACGCTGCAATATCCTATATTATGCAGTGTGTCGGCGGTATCTGCAATCCGGCGCTTTTCGGTCTTTTTTCTCGTATAAACGGCATCTATACCCCGTTTTAGTCCATTTTATCATGCCTGCACACACCACCTGTATGTATCCGCCCGCTTCAGTCGCATAGCTTGATGAGTTTTGCTCTATCATGTTGTTTATCAGTGTGTTGTATTTACCGATATTTTCAGCAGTATGTAAATACTTTTACCGCGGGATGTAACGGCTTTTACCTCCTATTGTAACGGTCTTTACCTCGGTATGTAACGACCTTTACATCGATATGTAAACGGAGTTACCATTTGGAGTAAATGGAGTTGCCATTCGGGGTGAGCGGAATTACCTCGAAGGGTAACGAGCGGCAGCCTTATGGGGAATGAGCGCACGGCCTTACAGCCTCCTCCTTGAAGCATTATTGTTAATTAACAAAATGCCATGCAGTCTTTTCAGTAATCTGTTATTTCTCTAACAGAGAGAATTCAAGAGTATCGCATGTACGGTTGCTTCTTTATCGGCATGCATGTTATTATTAATGTTTAATTAGAGGAAGTACATTATGAAATTTAATTCAGTATTTAGCAAAACACTTGTAATGACGGCCCTTGTAGCCGGTTCCATAGGTTTTCAGTCCTGCTTGGACGATGACGATAACAATGCCTATTATCGGCGTTATCCCAATGCTCTTGTAACAGTGAAGGGTGCTGCCGACGATGCATTCTTCTTGCAGTTGGATGATAAGACCACCTTGTTGCCTACCAATGTGAAAACTTCTCCTTTCGGAGACAAGGAAGTCCGGGCACTGATGAATTTCGATGAGGTGGACGCATCGAGCGGTGAGTATACAAAAGCCGTACATATAAATTGGATAGACAGCATTCTGACGAAGCCCATTGCTCCGGACTTGGGCGAAGAGAATGACGAAATATACGGTACGGACCCCGTAGAGATAGTAAACGACTGGGTAACCATTGCCGAAGACGGTTATCTGACACTCCGTTTCAGAACTGTATGGGGAGGTTCGCAAAAGCATTTTGTAAACTTGTTGTTGGGACAAAATCCGGAGAATCCTTATGAAGTGGAATTCCGACATAATGCGTATGGCGATACGTATGGAAAAACGGATGATGGCTTGGTTGCCTTTAAGTTGGACGAATTGCCTGATACGGAAGGTAAGACTGTTAAACTGAAGCTGAAATGGAAGTCATTCAGTGGTGATAAATCAGCCGAATTTGATTATTGCACCCGGAAATCCGTTGCGCCGACTGGAACGGCTGTTGCGGCAGTCAGGAGCACATTAGGTTTGAGGTAGTTTTCACAAGACTTTGATTGATTGATAGGAGGAAGGGCACCATTAACTTGGATGTCCTTCTTTTTTTGTGCGTAGCGTCACTTATAGCGTCACCTGCTACCAATTATGTGCTTCACTATGATTTCACTAGTGCGTAAAAATAAAAAAGGCGCTCAAGAGTGGAAGCCTCTCAAACACCTAATTTTATCTTGGTAGCGGGACCCGGGATTGAACCGGGGACCTCATGATTATGAATCATGCGCT
>OKTU01001067.1_pt1 | contig 14094 bp, 10 predicted proteins | sample 1606311 | NCBI WGS metagenome assembly OKTU01 (sample SAMEA3879557, study PRJEB24766) | human gut metagenome | biome: human-associated habitat; feature: feces | place: USA | collected 1985/1987
TTACTGTTATTATTTTAGGGCTGTTACCAAGTAGTGTTCCGGATCAGGTCTTCCAAGTAACTATCAACTTTATTTGTGCAATGCAGTTTAATACTTTTAGACAAGCAGAAAAGGTAGGAATGGCAACAACTTTTGTCACAAATCATATTAGACAAACAGGAAGTTTCTTTGTACGTTGGTTAAGAAAAAGACATGAAAGAAAATATTTAAATCGTTCTTTAAGACATTTATGTATGATTTTATGTTTTATTGGAGGAGCTATTTTCTCAACTGTTTTATGTGCTTATTTTAAAGATCGTGCTATTTGGGGTGCACTTATTTTCTTGATTATTTTACAGGGTGACTTATTATATGCGGATTTAGTTAAAGAAAAAGAATTATTAGATCAAGTTCCAAATGGGCATTAATGCCCATTTTTCCTTGTTTAAATCATTTGTTTCATGTATTATTATTGTGCTATGAGTATAAAAATTTAACGGAGGTAGAAGCTATGAATGAAAGTATGTTAGATAGATTAGTATCTATGGAAAATAGATATGAAGAGTTAGGTCATATGTTAATGGATCCAGATATTGGAACTGACATTAAAAAAATGACAGATGTTACAAAAGAACAAGCTTCTTTACAAGCAGCTTATGATTTGTTTCAAGAATATAAAGAAGTAAAAGATGGTATTGATGGCGCTAAAGAATTAATGAAGGAAAATGATCCTGAAATTAAAGAAATGGCAAAAATGGAATTAGATGAATTAGAGGAAAGAATGCCTGAAATCATCAAAAAATTAGAATTAGAATTAATTCCAAAAGATCCAAATGATAATAAAAACGTTATTATGGAAATCCGTGGAGCTGCTGGTGGAGATGAAGGAAATATCTTTGCAGGTGACTTATATAGAATGTATGTAAAATATGCAGAATCCAGGCGCTGGAAAACAGAGATGATGAGCTTAAACGAGAATGGAATCGGCGGATTCAAAGAGGTTACCTTTATGATAAACGGTGCCGGAGCTTATTCCAGACTGAAGTATGAGAGTGGCGTACACCGGGTACAGAGGGTTCCGGAGACGGAATCCGGCGGAAGAATCCATACATCCACCTGTACGGTTGCAATTATGCCGGAAGCAGAAGAAATCGATTTCCATCTGGATATGAATGACTGTAAATTCGATGTATTCCGTGCCTCAGGAAATGGTGGACAGTGTGTCAACACAACAGACTCTGCAGTACGTTTGACTCATATCCCGACGGGAATTGTTATTTCCTGTCAGGATGAAAAATCACAGTTAAAGAATAAAGATAAAGCATTGAAAATTCTTCGTTCCCGTCTGTATGAGATGGAACTGGAAAAGAGACATGATGAAGAGGCAGAAGCAAGAAGAAGTCAGGTTGGTACAGGAGATCGTTCAGAGAAAATCAGAACTTATAATTTCCCACAGGGACGAGTAACAGACCACAGAATTAAGTTGACTTTACACCGTTTAGATTCTATTATGAATGGAGACCTTGAAGAAATCATCGACAGTCTGATTGCAGCAGACCAGGCAGCCAAACTGAGTAATCTGCAGGGTGAAGAATAAAAAATAAATAGTTTTAAGTGTTATTTTAATCTTAAAAGATAGGAGTAAATAGCGATGGGAAAATATTTTGGAACAGATGGTTTTCGTGGAGAAGCAAATGTAAATCTTACAGTAGAACATGCTTATAAAGTAGGACGCTTTTTAGGATGGTACTATGGACAGGCGCACAAAGCGCAGATTGTAATCGGAAAAGATACAAGAAGAAGCAGTTATATGTTTGAATATTCACTGGTAGCAGGTCTGACTGCGTCTGGTGCGGATGTATACTTACTGCACGTAACGACAACTCCAAGTGTTTCCTACGTTGTTCGTACAGAAGGATTTGACTGCGGAATTATGATTTCTGCAAGCCACAATCCATTTTATGACAATGGTATTAAGGTTATCAATGGAAACGGACAGAAGTTAGAGGCTTCTGTAGAAGCAAAAATCGAAGAATACATTGATGGAAAAATACCGGAACTTCCATTTGCAAAAAGAGAGGACATTGGACGTACTGTAGATTTCTCAGCAGGAAGAAATCGTTATATTGGATATCTGATTTCCATTCCGACCCGTGCATTTAAAAACAAAAGAGTGGGTCTGGACTGCTCAAACGGAAGCGCTTCTGCAATTGCAAAAAGTGTATTTGATGCATTAGGTGCGAAAACTTATGTCATTAATAATGAGCCGGATGGAACAAACATTAATATGAACTGTGGTTCTACCCATATTGAAGTCTTAAAGCAGTTTGTAAAAGACAATCAGTTAGATGTCGGATTTGCTTATGACGGAGATGCAGACCGCTGTATCGCAGTAGATGATAAGGGCGAAGAAATCAATGGAGATTTAATTCTTTATGTCTGTGGGAAATATATGAAAGAGCAGGGCAAATTAAACAACAATACGATTGTTACCACAATTATGTCCAATCTGGGGCTGTATAAAGCCTGTGACAGAGAAGGAATTTCTTACGAAAAGACAGCAGTTGGAGACAAATATGTCTGTGAAAATATGATGCAGAATGGACATTCCATCGGTGGAGAACAGTCCGGACACATCATTTTTTCCAAACATGCGACTACAGGTGATGGAATCTTAACTTCTCTGAAGATTATGGAAGTTATTATCGAAAAGAAACTGCCGTTAAGTACACTGGCATCCGAAGTAAAGATTTATCCGCAGGTTTTGAAAAATGTGCGTGTGTATGATAAAAAAGAAGCCAGAGAAAATCCGGAAGTGGTAAAGGTAGTTAAAAAAGTAGAAGAAGCACTCGGAGAGGATGGAAGAATCCTTGTAAGAGAAAGCGGAACAGAACCGGTTGTACGTGTTATGGTTGAGGCATCTACAGATGAAATCTGTAATCAGTATGTCGATGAAGTGATTGCAGTGATGAGAGCCCAGAATCTGATTCAGTAGAAATGAGGAACAGTGAGTGAACAGAAAATATAGAAGAAGTTTGATAGTTGGCGGATGCCTTCTTTGTCTGCTGACTGGCTGTGCAGGTAATCAGAACAGTAATTATGAGCAGGGTGCACTGGATTTGGAAAATAAAGAATATGAAAGTGCAATTGAAAACTTTGAACTGGCAGTGGCAGAAAAAGAGCACACCGCAGAAGCGTTAAGAGGAGAAGGAATTGCCTATCTTCGACTCGGAAATTATGAAGAGGCCGAGAAAGCGTTTTCATCTGCATTAAAAAAAGCAGAAAAATCAAAGACAGAGGTAAAGACAGATATTTTATCCTATCTTTCCTCGGTAGAATATAAGCTGGCAGACTATGAGAGTAGTTTAAAACATGCAGAGGCACTGATGGATTTAAAAGAAAGCAAGGAAGCTCATTTCTTAAAAGGAAGTGCAGAACTGCATCTTGACCAGTATGATGATGCAAAAGAAGATTTTTCAAAAGTGATAGAAAAATCAGAAGACTATGATGATTATCTGCAGGTTTACAAAGTTTATGCAGATTATGACTTGAAAGCAGATGGCGCATCTTATCTGGAACAGGCACTTGAAATTGACGGAACAGGCAAAGAAGACGCTTACAATAAAGGCAGAATTTATTATTATCTGGAAGAATATGACAAGGCAAAAGAAGAACTTTCGAGTTCTTATGAAGATGGATATAAAGATGCTGCAATTTATCTTGGAAAGGTTTATGCAGAGCTGGGTGATATTGATAATGCAAAATCCATGTATCAGGAATGTCTGAACGAAAAAGGCTATCAGGCAAGGGCTTACAATGGATTGGCATACTGTAATATTTTAGAAGAAGATTATGCTTCTGCCCTTAAAAATATCCAAAAAGGGCTGGATGCAGGAGATGAAGAAGAAAAACAGGGACTACTGTTTAATGAAATTGTAGTCTATGAAAAGACTTCTGATTTTGCAACTGCAAAAGAAAAAATTGCAGAGTATTTAAAATTATATCCGTCCGATGAAAAAGCGGTAAAAGAAAGTTATTTTCTGGAAACCAGATAAATAGGAGATTAGATGGAAGTATTTGATTTAAGTGATAAAACCGAGCGTGTCCTCTTAGTCGGTGTACAGGAAAATGACGGAGATGATACCGAAGAATCGCTTCAGGAGCTGGCAGAGCTTGCAAAAACTGCAGGAGCAGAAGTTGTAGGAACAGTCATTCAAAAGAGGGAACGGATTCATCCTGGGACTTATGTCGGAAAAGGAAAAATCGATGAAATCCGTACTCTGTTAAATGCACTTGACGCAACTGGAATTATCTGTGATGATGAACTGAGTCCGGTTCAGATGAATCATTTACAGCAGGAACTGGAATCTAAGATTATGGACCGTACCCTGTTGATTCTGGATATTTTTGCAAGCCGTGCAGTCACGAAAGAAGGAAAGATTCAGGTTGAACTTGCCCAGCTTCGTTACCGTGCGGTGCGTCTGGTCGGACTTGGAAGTTCCCTTTCAAGACTTGGAGGCGGAATTGGAACAAGAGGACCAGGAGAGAAAAAACTGGAAATGGACCGTCGTCTGATTAAAGAGCGGATTTCCCAGTTGAAAAAAGAGCTGGAACATGTGAAAAAGCATAGAGAACTCTTAAGAGAAGGACGAAAAAAAGACCGCGTGATGACTGCTGCAATTGTAGGATATACCAATGCGGGAAAATCGACGCTCTTAAATACCTTGACGGATGCAGGCGTGTTATCTGAAGATAAATTGTTTGCAACGTTAGACCCGACCACTCGCCTGTTAGAGTTAGATGGTGGACAGAGGATTTATCTGACCGATACGGTTGGATTTATCCGGAAACTTCCACATCATTTGATTGAAGCATTTAAAAGTACACTGGAAGAAGCAAAGTATGCGGATGTGATTTTGCACGTAGTAGATGCATCAAATCCTCAGGTAGAAGAGCAGATGTTCATCGTCTATGAAACTTTGCGGGAACTGGGTGTAAAGGATAAGACAATTGTCACGTTATTTAACAAGCAGGATCGTTTGGCAGGTAATGAGATTCTTCGGGATTTTAAGGCAGATTATGTTTTAAAAATCTCTGCGCGTACCGGTTGGGGTCTGGATGAATTAAAAAATACACTGGAAAAAATTTTGATTGGAAATCAGATTTATATCGAACGTGTGTTAGATTATAAAGATGCCGGAATGTTACAGCTGGTACGAAAATACGGTCAGTTAATTGAAGAAAAATATACAGAAAATGGAATCGAAATCAAAGCAAGAGTTCCAAAAGATATCTATGGAAGACTTGGAGAATAAAAGAGTTTTATGAAGATTAAAATACCATATATGGTGGAATGTAAAAAAATTCAAACCATATATGGTATTTTTTGCGGTTGACTTCTCCAGGGGCATTTGCTAAAATGAATCTACAGCGTTTCAAAACAAGGCGCAAACGAGGAGGAATGAAAAGTATGTTTCAGGTAGTAAAGCGGGATGGAGAAATTGACAATTTCCGAATAGACAAAATAACAAAGGCCATCAAAAAAGCATACGATGCAACCGAGAAACAATTCAGTGACGATATGCTGGACATGCTGGCACTTCATGTGACATCTGATTTTCAGAAAAAAATCAAAAAAGGAAAAATTTCTGTAGAAGATATTCAGGACAGTGTGGAGAATGTACTGATTCAGGCAGGATATGCAGATGTTGCAAAGGCATATATTTTATACCGTAAACAGAGAGAAAAAATCCGTAACATGAAATCCACGATTCTGGATTATAAAGAGATTGTCAACAGCTATGTAAAAGTAGAGGACTGGAGAGTGAAAGAAAACTCTACCGTGACATATTCTGTTGGTGGATTAATTTTAAGCAACTCCGGTGCAGTTACCGCAAATTACTGGCTCTCTGAAATTTATGACAATGAAATTTCAGAAGCACACAGAAATGCCGATATCCATATTCATGATTTGTCTATGCTGACCGGATACTGTGCCGGTTGGTCTTTAAAACAGCTGATTCAGGAAGGGCTTGGAGGAATTGAAGGAAAGATTACTTCTGCGCCGGCAAAACATTTAAGCGTGCTTTGTAATCAGATGGTGAATTTCCTTGGAATTATGCAAAATGAATGGGCTGGTGCGCAGGCATTTTCATCCTTTGATACTTACCTTGCACCGTTTGTAAAAGCAGATGGATTAAGCTATAAAGAAGTAAAAAAATGCATTGAAGCCTTTATTTATGGAGTGAATACACCAAGCCGTTGGGGAACGCAGGCACCATTTTCCAATATTACATTAGACTGGACGGTTCCTGATGATTTGGCAGAGCTTCCTGCAATTGTCGGTGGCAAAGAAATGCCGTTTAAATACAAAGACTGTAAAAAAGAAATGGATATGGTTAATAAAGCATTTATTGAGACCATGATTGAGGGGGATGCCAATGGACGAGGATTCCAGTATCCAATTCCGACTTATTCTATTACCAAAGATTTTGACTGGTCTGATACCGAAAATAACCGTCTGCTATTTGAAATGACGTCCAAATATGGAACACCGTATTTTTCAAATTATATTAACAGTGATATGCAGCCAAGTGATGTAAGAAGTATGTGCTGCCGCCTGCGCCTTGATTTACGTGAATTAAGAAAGAAAACAGGCGGATTCTTTGGTTCAGGAGAGAGTACAGGTTCTGTCGGTGTTGTAACAATCAATATGCCGCGTATTGCATACCAGGCAGAAGATGAAAATGATTTTATGCTGCGGCTGGACCGTATGATGGATATCTCAGCACGTTCATTGAAAATCAAGAGAGATGTAATTTCCAAACTGCTCGAGGAAGGTCTGTATCCATATACCAAACGTTATCTGGGAAGTTTTGACAATCATTTTTCCACCATTGGATTAGTAGGTATGAATGAAGCCGGATTAAATGCAAGATGGCTCAAATGTGATATGACCGATGTGCGTACACAGGAATTTACCAAGAGAGTTTTAAATCATATGAGAGAGCGTCTGGTGATGTATCAGGAAGAATATGGTGACTTATATAATCTCGAAGCAACACCGGCAGAGTCAACTGCTTATCGTCTGGCAAAACATGACAGAGAACGCTGGTCGGATATCCGTACTGCCGGAAAAGAGGGAGATACACCATATTATACCAACAGCTCTCATCTGCCAGTGGAATATACCTCCGATATTTTTGACGCACTCGACGTACAGGATGAACTTCAGACCCTTTATACTTCCGGAACGGTATTCCATGCATTTCTTGGAGAAAAACTTCCAGACTGGAAAGCAGCCGCTTCTCTGGTTCGCAAAATTGCAGAGAATTATAAACTGCCGTATTATACGCTGTCTCCAACTTATTCAGTATGCAAGACGCATGGCTATATTGCGGGAGAACATTTTATTTGTCCAAAATGTGGAGAAAAAGCGGAGGTTTACAGCCGAATTACCGGTTATTATCGTCCGGTTCAGAACTGGAATGATGGAAAGAGCCAGGAATATAAGAATCGTACCGTATATGATATCTTACATTCTAATTTGAAAGCAAAACCGGCAGAACAAAAGCTTGAACAAGAACAGCCGGTGAAAACAGAACAAGAAACAGTTGTGGAAACTGCAAAAGAAGAAAAATACTTATTTACAACGGCAACCTGTCCGAACTGTAAAATTGCAAAAAAAATGCTTGAGGGAGAAGAGTATCAGGTCATCGATGCAGACCAGAATCCGGAAATGGTGCGAAAATTTGGAATTATGCAGGCACCGACGCTGGTTGTGTTTGATGGGGACAAGATGCATAAATATGTCAATGCATCGAATATTCAAAGATATGTAGACCAGATATAAGAAACAAGACATAAGATAAGAAATGAAGATATAGATAAAAGAAAAGCGCTTCAGCGAGAAAGTAAATCACTCGCCGGAGCGCTTTTTGATAGCTTTAAAATTTGATGGTTTTGCAATCCTATTAAAACTTAGTTCTGTTTTTCATTTTTTAATTCGGCCATTTTCATAGCACGAACTTTTAACGGAAGACCAAACAGAGTGATAAATCCATCTGCATCGTGGTGGTCATACAGGTCACCTGTTGTGAAAGAAGCAAGGGATTCGTTGTATAAGCTGTATGGAGAAGTTGTACCGGCTTTGATGATGTTACCCTTGTACAGTTTGAATTTAACTTCACCTGTTACATATTCCTGAGTGGAAGTAACGAATGCCTGAATTGCTTCACGCAGCGGAGTGAACCATTTTCCTTCGTATACAACCTGTGCGAACTGGCTTCCGAGTTTCTTCTTTGTTTCCATTGTTTCACGGTCAAGAATCAGTTCCTCTAACTGGTCATGAGCAGCCATTAAGATTGTTCCGCCAGGAGTTTCATATACACCACGGGATTTCATACCAACAACACGGTTTTCTACAATATCAATGATACCGATACCGTGTTTTCCGCCAAGTGTATTTAATTCCGTGATGATTTCAGATACTTTCATGGATTTTCCATTTAAAGAAACCGGAACACCTTTTTCAAATGTCATAGTAACATATTCTGGTTTATCTGGAGCTTTTTCCGGTGTAACACTAAGAACGAGCATATCGTCATAGTTTGGTTCCTGAGATGGGTCTTCCAGTTCAAGACCTTCATGGCTGATGTGCCATAAGTTACGGTCACGGCTGTAGCTGTGGTTTGCATCGAATGGAAGGTCAATTCCATGTGCTTTACAGAATTCTAACTCATCTTCACGGGACTGCATAGTCCATACATCAGTCATACGCCATGGAGCAATGATTCTTAAATCAGGAGCAAGTGCTTTGATACCGAGTTCAAAACGAATCTGGTCATTTCCTTTACCGGTAGCACCGTGGCAGATAGCAGAAGCACCTTCTTTTCTTGCAATTTCAACCAGTTTCTTTGCGATAACCGGACGAGCCATGGAAGTTCCGAGCAGATATTTGTGTTCATATACAGCACCTGCTTCAACACAAGGCATGATATAATCATCACAGAATTCATCAACAATATCTTCAATATATAATTTAGAAGCACCGGAGAGTTTTGCACGTTCTTCCAGACCGTCTAATTCATTTCCCTGTCCACAGTTTACACAACAGCAGATTACTTCATAATCGAAGTTTTCTTTTAACCACGGGATTAAAGCAGTTGTATCAAGACCGCCAGAGTATGCTAAAATAACTTTTTCTTTCATGATAAGTTTCCTCCTAAGATTTATAAAAATAAATTTTAAAAATTTCAATTATGTTTTTCAACACGGTTTACTATACAACAACTCTTATAATTATGCAATAGAAAATTGAAAAAAGTGTAAAAAAATAAAAAAACAAGCAAATAAAAGGTCGAATCAATACCTATTTTAAAAGTAAATCAAATGAAATTGCAGAAAATGAAAAAAATCAAAAATAGGGGTTGAATATTATGCATAAAAGATGTATTATTATGCAATCGGAGCGAATCTTATGCATAAAAAATAAAAATATCGCATAAAAACAGGATTCTTGGACTTTACTCAAATGAAGAACTGCGGTATTATGGTAAAGATAAAGATACAATCAGGGAGTGTGTTCCTTAAAAAAATCGTTAAAAGAGAGGTTGGGAAGATATGATAAAAGCAGGAATAATAGGTGCAACCGGTTACGCCGGAGGAGAATTGGTAAGATTACTTTTAAATCATAAAGATGTTGAGATTAAATGGTATGGTTCAAGAAGCTATATTGATAAGAAATACTATGAAGTATATCAGAATATGTTTCAGTTAGTGGATGACAAATGCATGGATGATAACATGGATGCGTTAGCAGACCAGGTAGATGTTATCTTTACTGCAACTCCTCAGGGACTGTGTGCTTCTTTAATCAATGAAGAAATCCTTTCAAAAGTAAAAGTTATTGATTTAAGTGCAGACTTCCGTTTAAAAGATGTAAAAGTATATGAAGAATGGTATAAAATTGAACACAAAGCTCCACAGTATATTGATGAAGCAGTTTATGGACTTTGTGAAATCAACAGAGAACAGGTGAAAAAAGCAAGAATTGTAGCAAATCCGGGATGCTATACAACCTGCAGTATTTTAACTTGTTATCCGTTAGTAAAAGAAGGATTGATTGACCCGTCTACTTTAATTATTGATGCAAAATCCGGTACATCCGGTGCAGGAAGAGGCGCAAAGATTGATAACCTGTTCTGCGAAGTAAATGAAAATATGAAGGCTTATGGTGTTGCAACACATCGTCATACACCGGAAATTGAAGAACAGCTTGGTTATGCGGCAGGAAAACAGTTCTGCATCAACTTTACTCCACACTTAGTTCCGATGAACCGTGGAATCTTAGCAACTGCTTATGCAACCCTGACAAAAGATGTTAGTTATGAAGAGGTAAAAGCAGTTTATGACAAATATTATAAAGATGAATATTTCGTACGTGTCTTAGACAAAGATGTATGCCCGCAGACAAAATGGGTAGAGGGAAGCAACTTTGTAGATGTCAATTTTAAGATTGACAAGAGAACAAACCGTATCATTATGATGGGTGCAATCGATAATCTTGTAAAAGGTGCAGCAGGACAGGCAGTTCAGAATATGAACCTTTTATTTGGATTTGAAGAAAATGAGGGCTTAAAATTAGTTCCGATGTTCCCGTAAATTACAAAAAACAGCGTTGGAATAGAGCAATCAGGGATATTATAATTTCAAAAAATAAAATTAAGAGAAGTACACGTCAGGAGGAACACTCATGAAAGTAATAGAAGGCGGTGTAACCGCAGCACAGGGATTTTTGGCGGCAGGACTTTCCGCAGGAATCAAAAAAGGAAATACAAAAGATATGGCAATGCTTTACAGCAAAGTGCCTTGTGAAGCCGCAGGAACTTTTACAACCAATATTGTAAAAGCAGCACCGGTGAAATGGGATCAGAAAATTGTATATGAATCCGAAAAAGCGCAGGCTGTTATCTGTAACAGTGGAATTGCAAATGCCTGTACAGGAGAAGAAGGATTTGGCTGTTGTAAAGAAACTGCAAAGGCAGCATCTTTGGCATTAAACATTCCGGAAGATTCTGTTTTAGTAGCTTCTACCGGTGTTATCGGACAGCAGATTCCGATTGAAAAGATTAAAAAAGGAATCGAAAATATGGCTCCGTTACTTTCAGAAAGTATCAGTGCAGGAACACTTGCAGCAGAAGCAATTATGACAACCGATACCGTAAAGAAAGAAATTGCAGTTGAAGTTGAAATTGATGGAAAGAACGTAACCGTTGGAGGAATGTGTAAAGGTTCCGGTATGATTCATCCAAATATGTGTACCATGCTTGGATTTATCACAACGGATGTTGTAATTTCAAAAGAACTGCTTCAGGCAGCCTTAAGTGAGAGCGTAAAAGATACTTATAACATGGTATCCGTAGATGGAGATACTTCCACAAACGATACGGTATTATTACTTGCAAATGGACTTGCGGGAAATAAAAAAATCGAGACAAAAGAAGAAGATTATAAAAAGTTTGCGGAAGCATTAAATTATGTCAATACCTGGCTGGCAAAACATATTGCAGCGGACGGAGAAGGCGCATCCGCCTTATTTGAAGTAAAAGTGATTGGTGCCAAGTCAAAAGAGCAGGCAGTGACGTTAAGCAAATCCATTATTACATCGAATCTGACGAAGGCAGCAATTTTCGGTCATGATGCAAACTGGGGACGAATCTTATGTGCAATGGGCTATTCCGGTGCAGTATTTGACCCTGAAAAAGTAGATTTATATTTTGAAAGCAAAGCCGGAAAATTAAAAATTATTGAAAACGGTGTGGCTACCGGATACAGCGAAGAAGAGGCAACCAAAATTCTTTCAGAAAAAGAAGTAACAGCAATTGCAGATGTAAAAATGGGAACAGCTACAGCAACTGCATGGGGCTGTGACTTAACCTATGATTATGTAAAAATTAATGCGGATTACCGCTCATAAAAGTACAAAGAGAAACAGATGGAGGAACGGGAGAACATGGTAAATCAGAAATATCTTGAAAAAGCAGAAGTACTTATTGAGGCACTTCCTTACATACAGCGTTTTAACAGGAAAGTCATTGTTGTAAAATACGGCGGAAGCGCAATGGTCGATGAAGAACTCAAAAGAAATGTCATCAAAGACGTTGTACTGTTAAAGTTAGTTGGATTTAAACCGATTATTGTACATGGTGGTGGAAAGGAAATCAGCCGCTGGGTAGGAAAAGTCGGAAAAGAAGCAAAATTTGTAAATGGACTTCGTGTGACAGATAAAGAAACTATGGAAATTGCAGAGATGGTGCTTGGGAAAGTTAATAAAGAACTGGTCACTTTAGTGGAATCTTTAGGAGTAAAAGCAATCGGAATCAGTGGAAAAGATGGTGGACTCTTAAAGGTAAATAAAAAACTTTCTCAGGGACAGGATATAGGATATGTAGGAGATATAAAAGAAGTCAATCCGGCAATCTTAAATGAATTACTTGAAAAAGATTTTCTCCCGATTGTCTGCCCGGTTGGTCTTGGTGATGATTTTGCAACTTATAATATTAATGCAGATGATGCAGCCTGCGCAATTGCACGCGCAATGAAAGCAGAAAAACTGGCATTTCTTACGGATATCGAAGGTGTTTATAGAGACCCGGAAGATACATCCAGTTTAATTTCAGAGCTTTTTGTAAATGAAGCAAAAGCATTAATCGAAAATGGAAATGTCGGTGGTGGAATGATTCCAAAATTGCAGAACTGTATTGATGCAATTGAGTCCGGTGTAAATCGTGTACATATTTTGGACGGAAGAATCCAGCACTGTCTGTTACTTGAAATCTTTACCAATAAAGGAATCGGAACAGCAATCTTAAGAGAAGGCGAGGGAAAGTACTACAATGAAGAAAACAAGTAGTGAATATATGGAACAAACAGAAGAGTATGTGCTTCATACTTATAACCGTTTTCCGGTTGTAATGGAAAAAGGAGAGGGTGTTCATCTATATGATGTAGACGGAAAAGAATATCTGGATTTCGCAGCAGGAATTGCAGTATTTGCTCTTGGATATAAAAATGAAGATTATAATCAGGCATTAAAAGATCAGGTAGATAAAGTCATTCATACTTCTAATCTGTATTATCATGCACCGCTTGCAGAGGCTGCAAAAAAAGTAGTAGAAGCAACTGGGATGAGCAAAGTATTTTTTACAAACAGTGGAACAGAAGCCATTGAAGGAGCAATCAAAGTGGCAAGAAAATATGCATGGTTAAAAGATGGTTCAAATGACCATGAAATTATTGCAATGCAGCACTCTTTCCACGGAAGAAGTTTAGGCGCACTTGCAGTAACAGGAAATGCACATTACCAGGAACCGTTTAAACCATTAATTGGTGGAATTAAATTTGCACAGTATAATGACCTTGAAAGCGTAAAAGCACAGATTACAGAAAAAACTTGTGCAATTATCTTAGAAACTGTACAGGGTGAAGGCGGAATCTATCCGGCCAAGGCGGAATTTTTAAAAGGAATCCGTGCCCTTTGTGATGAAAAAGACATTTTGCTTATCTTAGATGAAATCCAGTGTGGCATGGGCCGTACCGGAAGCATGTTTGCTTATCAGCAGTATGGTGTGATGCCGGATGTTGTAACCGTAGCAAAAGCATTGGGATGCGGTATTCCGGTTGGAGCATTTGTCTTAAATGAAAAGACAGCAAAACATTCTTTAGTTGCTGGAGACCATGGAACAACTTATGGTGGAAATCCACTGGCTTGTGCAGCAGTGAGCACAGTATTTGATTTGTTTGAAAAAAATAAAATTGTAGAACATGTCAAAGAAGTTACTCCATATCTGGAGAAAAAGCTGGATGAACTGGTTGAAAAATATGACTGCTTCACTGCAAGACGAGGAAAAGGTTTTATGCAGGGACTGGTTGTAGCGGGAAGAACAGTTTCAGAAATTACTTCTAAGGCACTTGAGAACGGACTGCTTGTGATTTCCGCAGGAAGTGATGTACTGCGTCTTGTTCCTCCACTTGTCATTACTGAAAAAGATATTGATGAGATGATAGAAAAATTAGAGAAGAGTCTGTAAGATACAAAAGTTAGAGAAATAAATA
>OKTU01001075.1_pt1 | contig 14029 bp, 12 predicted proteins | sample 1606311 | NCBI WGS metagenome assembly OKTU01 (sample SAMEA3879557, study PRJEB24766) | human gut metagenome | biome: human-associated habitat; feature: feces | place: USA | collected 1985/1987
GGAGGTCGGGTTGTAGGGATCGATCTCCACCACCCAGCCGAAACGGTTGGGTTCGTTAGGGGTTTTATCAACGCTGAACCGCTCATCCACCTCGTTCCAGCGGTACGATTCATCGCTGTCGCTGATGCCGTAGCGTTTTTCCAGCGGGTTGAGATCGGCTTTTTTGACAAAAATGTCCGACCAGTTCTCCTCGCAGGTGAGATAGGTGCCCCACGGCGTGTGGCCGTTGGCGCAGTTCTGCATGGTGCCCAGAACGCGTTCCCCCTGCGGGTCGGCGGCGGTTTTCATTAAATCCTGATGCCGCGCCGGGCCGGTAAGCTGCATCGGCGTATTGACGGTAATACGCCGGGCGAAGGAAGACGGACGCACTACCTCCCAGCCGCTGCCCGTTTTTTTCACTTCCACCACCGACACGCCCATCGCGTTCTGCCCCTTGCGGGCCTTGTCGAGACTCCAGTTCGCCGTACCGTCGGTAAACAGCATTCCGTTGTCGATGTACTCATGGTTCAGCGCCAGCAGGCCATGCTCCGGGTTTTGCGCCCCCTGCGGCAGGCTAAACCACGCCATGCCGTCGTGGTGCATGCCCGCCTGCACAGCCTGTTCGTCTGTGGTATTGCTGGCGTCCGGCTTAAAGGCCGGCATGTTGTCCTTGATCCCCGTCGGATCGCCCCAGCGATAGAACGGGCGGGCGATATAACCTTCCGGCACCCTGACCGTGTCTTCCGTAGAGACGTCGATGCTGGTAAAGCCCAGGGAAACCGCTTTTGCCAGCGCGGAAGGCTTCGATACCGCGGCAATGGCATTTTCGGGTGTGATCAGATACGGGAATGATACGGCAGCCCCCGCTACGGCCCCCATCTGGAGAAAACGGCGGCGCGAGAGGAACACTTCTGCAACCTCGGAGAATACCGGGTTAGCGCTGCGGTTACTGATATCGTCGCGATGCTCTTTTTTAAATACGGATTTGAGGGGTCTGCCCATAGCGGCTTCCTGTCATTGGCCAAGAGGTAAGGTTGTGGCGACCAGTGTAAGAAGCTTTTATTACAATTTTATAACACGACAACGAAGGGATTGGGGCGTCCCTGCCCCGGATAACGAGGTGGAACGCTTAGAACTCGTAGCCAACCGAGACCTTAAAGGTACGCGGCTCGCCCTGAGTAATGTAAGTACCGGAATCGTCCACGCTTGACCAGTAGTTCTCGTTGGTCACGTTGTCGATACCTGCCCGTACGGTCATCTGATTTTCATTGTGGTTCACCGCGAAGCGATAGCGCATGCCCAGATCCAGCGTGGTGTAGCTGTCCAGCTTTTTGCTGTTCGCAAGATCGGCATACTGCGTGCCGGAGTGGTTAACGCGCGCGGTCGCCGTCAGGCCTTCAATCGGCTTGATATCGTACTCTGCGCCCAGCACGGCGTAGAAGCTCGGAATACCGATCGCATCGTTGCCCTGATTGACGCCGTTTTTGGTTTTGGTCAGCTCGGCCTGCAACCAGGTGGCGCTGGCGTTCAGACGCATCCCGAGCATGGGCTCGCCGAAGACGTTCAGCTCCACGCCGCGGTTACGCTGTTCTGCATCCAGACCATAGTGACCGCTGTCGTCAAGGATCGCCGACGGCATTTTGATCTCAAACAGCGCCAGGGAGCCGCCCACGCGACCAAAGTCCGCCTTTACGCCCACTTCGTTCTGCTTAGAGTGAACGATACCGGTGCTCTGGCCGTAGTTGTTTGCTGAGCGAGGCGCGGTTTCACCGGGCTGTAACGCCTCGGTGTGGTTGGCGTAGAGGGAAATTTCCTCCCACGGTTTATAGACTACGCCGTAGGTGGGCATCCAGCGGCTGCCGTCGAAACCGTCCGCGTCGTTTTCCGCACCGGTGATTTTGTTGTACCCGCGAATCACCACCTTCTGATGGCGCGCGCCTGCGGTGAACAGCAGCTTGTCATCCAGCACGCCTAGGGTATCACTCAGCAGCCAGCCTTGCGTGCGGGTGCGCCCGCTGGTCAGCGGATCGCTGTATTTGCCGCCTGAGCCGTTGAGGTTGGAGCTGTCCGGCATATCGACGCCGGTGTTGTGGTAGATGTTGGTGGTCGGATTATCCTTCGTCGCCGACATTTTCCACGCGATCTTTTCGTTTTTGGTCATCGCCGAATAGCCAACATTGACCTTGTGCGAGACGAATCCGGTAGTGAAGTTACCGCGAATGCCCGCCATGCCGCTGACAGAATCGCTGATGCGGTTGGTATCAAGACGGCTGACCACCGCATTACCGCTCTTATCGAGGAGCTTCGGCGCGCTGTAGATCCCTTCTTCGTGCGCGTGCTGCGCGCCGAGACCGGTATACGCCGTCCAGCTATCGGTGATGTCATACTCGCTGCGCCACATCCCGAACTCGTTTTCGATATCGCTGTAGGCCCACTTCTGCGAGAAGTTGCGATCGTTCTTCGGCGGTTCAGGCACAAAATCCACCGCCGAGATGTTGACGCTGGTCGGGCTGCCGTGGAAGGTTTTTTTCTGGTAGCCCAGGTCCAGCGAGGTGCGGAAACGGTCGCCTTTGTAATCCAGACCAGTAGAAAGCAGCGTGGTGCGGCGGCGGTCATTCGGCACGCCGGTTTCCCCTTCGCGATGCACGAGGTTCACACGCGCGCCAAACTGGTCGTTATCGCCAAAGCGACGACCCGCATCCAGCGTGGTGCCAATCTGGGAATCCGAGGTGTAGTCCACACCCACTTTCGCCTGCGGGGTGTCGCCCGCGTGTTTTGGCTCAAGGTTGATCATCCCGCCCACGCCCGAGCTTGCGGCGCCGTTCATCAGGGAGTTGGCCCCTTTGAAGATCTCGATGCGGTCGACCATCTGGGCATCCACCACCTGACGCGGCAGTACGCCGGACAATCCGCCAAAAGTCATGTCGTCGCCGTCAAACTTCAGGCCGCGAATGCGGAAGGTTTCCGCGCTGTTGCCGTACCCCTGAACAAATTGCACGCCCGCGTCGTTGGCAACCACGTCAGCAATGGTTTTCGCCTGCTGATCTTCCACCAGCTTCGAGGTGTAGCTGATGATATTGAACGGCACGTCCATGGCGTTCTGCTGACCGAGCATACCCATGCGCCCGCCGTTCGCCACCTGCCCGTCAAGGAAGGCGGGCACCAGCTGGTCGCCGCCGGGTTTGAAATCACTCCCCGCCGTGGACTGGACGACGATGGTGTCCTCTTTTTTCTCATCCGCCGCAAAAGCGGAGTGGGTTACCGCGCCGATGGCAATCGCCAGCAGCGTTTTGTGCATTGTGGTGTTGTTCATAATGAGCTCTTAACGTGCGCGCAAAAATGACCCGTTGTCGGGCCTTAAAAGTTATTAAAAGAAATGCAAATGAGAACTATACGCATTATGTATACGTAATCAAGTGTAAACGGCCTCTCTGAGCGAGAAGCGGCAAGAAACAATGTTGGGAGGGAGGTAGGGCGCGCAACCACCCCGAAACAGGGGTGGTTACTAAGGTATTATTTTTTCTTGTAAATATCGGCGGTGCCGTGAATTTTGTTGTTTGTATTACCGGAAGTCAGCACCAGTACATCAGCACCTTCTTTATCGGCCTTTTCGACCAGCTCTTTTTTCGCATCGTCGACAGAGACTTCGTTAGCCGTGCTCACGGTACCGATTTTTTCGTACTGAGACTCAACTTTCTCAAACTCGTTTTTCGTCAGCAGTTCAGCCGCAAAGGTATTGGTGGTAAACAGAAATGCAGCGCCCATCAAAATAGCAGTCGTTTTTTTCATAACCTTTTTCCTTGAGATTAATCAGCAACTACAAAAAGCCCCACGAGTGAGAGTGAGGTGATATGAGCATGGTAGAGGAATAATAAAATTGCCACAGCGTAAGAAAAATACTGTTATAACAGTCAATTGTGCTGTGAAAAATGTACGTTAACGCTACTTTCGCGATGGGTGTTTCATGAAGAAAATCAGGCTGGCTTGAAACTGGCGTAAGCGCCTGTTTTTAAATGGCACGCCCTGTAGGATTCGAACCTACGACCTACGGCTTAGAAGGCCGTTGCTCTATCCAACTGAGCTAAGGGCGCACGGAGAAGAGTGTACTTCGCGGTGGTGAAACGCCTGGAATTATACGGTCAATGCGTAGTGAGTCAATGCCTTTTCCGCCTTCTCTGGCGATAATGACTAGCTGATTGTAAATACGGCTGTTTTTTCAACATTTATCCCTCTTTTACGGGCTGCGAAAAGGCTTAGCCGCTTTTAAGTAACGCCTGCTGTTTTCCTGTTTACTTCACCTTCACACTGTCCTGCGGTATCCCGGCCGCCTGGAGGCTGGAAGTGAACAGGACGACGGAGTGACAGCGCCAGAGCAGACAGGTTTTCCCGCGTGCGTGCAGCACATCTCACACGACATTACAGGCATTAAGCTTGAACCTATTGTCGCCCTCTCCTCTTCACGCGCGGTGGGAGCCGAAGTGCTCAGCGTGCTGTCGCCGCATCAGCAAAGCGAAAGCTTTTTCCAGGACTGGTCAGCCACCCGGGCGCTTATGTTGCTGGAAGCACAGATCGCCGCGTTAAAAAACCCCTTCCCCTGTGACAACCTTTTCAAAAATTTGCCGATAACCGTTCTGACCATACCGGAAATGTTCCAGCGTTTACTGCAACTTAACAGCCCACCGCTGAACATTGAACTCGTGGAACCTGCCTCGTTCTTTTCACTCTCAGACCCGGTACGTCAGAGGGTGAGTTGTGCGCTTCAGCAGTTGACCGCGCGGGGACATCGGATCTGGCTGGATGATATTGATGAAGCGTCAGGGCAAGCATTTTTATCCTGTCGCCTGCCGTTATGCGGAATAAAAATCGATAAGATCGCTTTCTGGCGTTTACGTGAAACGCCGGCGCTGACACAGCTGGTCACCCTTTGTTCAAAAATTGCTGCGAATGTGCTTATTGAAGGCATTGAAACAGAACGGGACCGTACATGCGCGCTTCATGCTGGCGCGCGCTTCGGTCAGGGATATTATTGGCCATCCTGGAGATGGCAGGAGGACTGAACGGTCATCGCCAAGAGGGAAGCTATGCGAATGACAGTACGCCGTTACCGGCGTCGTCGGACAGGAAGTGATTCACTGGGTTCTACGCACTCGCCTTTTGCTCTCCCATTTTTTGATCGTCTCGAATATTTGAGCCAGTCAATCAACCAGACCCGCAAAACCGATGCTCCCTTTATCATTCTGGTCACACAGGATAATTATTTCCGTTCCGGTTTTCTGAGCGGGCAGTCAATTGCTGCGACTATTCCACGCTTGATGCCGCTCTCAGTGATTTAAATCACTGGCCTTCATCGCGTCTGGTAGTTGACATTGAAAGCCGCGCCTCGCCGCTCATTGACCTGCTGGACCGATTACGCCGCCACAGCCTGTTCGCCCCCTACCTGACACCCTACCTGCTCGTCCGCGCCGATGATTATGATGCTCGCCTGTTTTGTAAAGCGGCTGGCCCTTTTCATGTGCTTGAACGCCAGCTTACGGCGTTGGCTATGCAACAAACCTTGCTGGAAGCACCGGCACCCGCCGGCAACCGCAAAGAGTGGTTTTCACGGGATGAATGGCCGATCTTACAGGCGCTGTCACAGGGTAGCTCCTTGCGTCAGATCGCGCAGTTACAGAACCGCCCATATAGCCGCATTATTTACCGTCTCAGCTGCATCCTGGCGAAACTTGGACTGAATCATCGTCATGAGTTGCTACATCTTCTCAACAACCTCTCAGATTTCACGTATTAACGTATTCAGTAACTTCTTAATTCCTAAAGACCTTTAGGAAATTACTTAGGAAACATGTTAAATTTTTGTGTTTTTTAACAAAACTTTCGATTTTATAACTATTCCTAATTCCTGGCCTTAAACCATGCGAAATGCTGCTGGTACGCTCAACGAGAGTGATTTTATCCATGCGTTAAGGTTCTGGCGCTTCCGTTAACAGGATGATAATGGTGTAAAAACAAGCGATTTACCTGTAAAAGAATGCGATGAGAGGTGAAGAAAACAGCAGATAGTGCTGTTCTGTTGTTGGGAACGGCAATTTGCCAGGAGACGTTTGAAACGGAGAGATGACGCACGAAATGGCGGATTTCAGGGATGGCGGGCAGGCGGGATGCTGGTTGTCACAGCCCGCTCACTGTTAACATTCATTTAACATACAGTAAAATCGTTTATTTTTTGTTATTACATAAAGATGAAAGTGTGTGGTAAATGCAATATCAGGACATTTTTGCTAATTTTAAAAAGTTAGTGATTCAGATCCAGAACATAATAATCAGCAATATATGGATATTAATTTACAGGCTTTTCGGACAATACTTAAAAGGTATAATAAGACGTGTTTGACACGCGAATAAGAAAAATCATTTTGCCATAACCAGCCTTATGAGATAACTGCGCTGAGGCATTGATATCACCACTACGTAAACAAGGATGCTTTCGCTCTTCCCAGGGACATTTACCGTACAAGGATCTGCGCAATTATCCTTCCGGCTTTTCGAGAGTTTTAACAAAACTCAGCATAACGCTTTTAACAATCTGAGGCATAAAAAATGAAACCGGCATCCGTTATCATTATGGACGAACACCCTATCGTCAGAATGTCGATAGAAGTCCTGCTACAGAAAAATAAAAACATCCAGGTCAAACTGAAGTCAGGCGACAGCCACGAAGTGCTTGACTGTATACGCAACCACCCCATTGACCTGGTCATTCTCGATATTGAAATGACGGGCACGGATGGGTTCGTATTACTGAAAAGAATCAGGAACTTAAATAAAGACATTAAGGTTCTTTTCCTCTCTTCAAAATCTGAAGCCTTCTACGCAGGACGCGCCATCCGCGCCGGGGCAAATGGTTTTGTCAGTAAGCGAAAAGATCTGGGGGAAATTTATAACGCGGTGGAAATGATACTGACGGGCTATTCTTTCTTCCCTTCAGAAACATTAAGTTTTATAAACCATCTGGGGTCGCGGACGGGCGCCGCTGTGGATATGCCATTATCGAATCGTGAAGTGACGGTTCTGAGATATCTGGCGAACGGATTATCTAATAAGGAGATTGCGGATCAATTATTACTTAGCAACAAAACAATTAGTGCCCATAAGTCTAATATCTTTTCCAAGCTGGGCGTGCAAAGTATCGTTGAATTAATTGATTACGCGAAAGCACACGAATTACTGTAATCCCTCTCTCTCCCTGCAACATATAATCGTCACAGGGAGAGTGGATACGATTAATTATAATTGATCATGAACGTTGCATCGGCGTCAGCCCGGCCCGGCTGCGGATTATCCGCCGTGGCGATATAATTGGCATAAAACGACAGTTCTGCATTTCCCTGCGCATCCACCGCCACCGTCTGGCTGGCCTGCTGCAACGCGAGGCGCGTTTTATCCCGGTCAAGGATCTCCACGGCCACGTTGCTGGCCGCGCTGGCATCATTCAGCGCCAGCAGGCTGTTATCATGCCCGTCCATCTTCCCCGTAAATGTGACCGAAGCTGCCCCCGACGGGCATCCGGTCAGCTTCAGGGTGAACGGCACAGGTTGCGTCCGGCTCCCCGTTGTGCGGAGCTGTTTCGTGGGCCAGGTGCCGAGCGTGACGGTTTTATTGCTGTCGTCCCCCTCCGCCACGCAGGTAAAATCCACGATATTGCCGGAGAGCTGAATGTTAATTTCCCCAAGCGCCGTTTCTGCGTGTGCAGGGGAGCAAAGCGCAAAGAGCGCGACGGCTAAATACCGTATTCCGTTTCGCATATCTGCTCCTTAGTCGTAGTCGACGCGTAAATAGCCGCGAGAGGTAAAACGCCCCTCGGCAGGTTTTTTACCGGTCACGCTGACGGGCCACGCGCGGATCCCCACCTGTGCCTGAGCGCTGTCGTCCAGACGGAACGGGATTTTGCTGGTCAGGTTGTTGGGCGTCAGCGGCACGCCATTACTGTTGGCAATCACAAAACCCACATCCGCGTTATCGGAAACCAGCGTACTGCCTGAAACCTTCTCCGCTTCAACACGCATCGTGAGCATGGCGTTCGCCTCGACGTTGGTGCATTTTATGCCGATGGTTTTGCTTTGCGCTGAGATCCCCTCCGGCTTATTCCCGATGCCCGCTTTACTGAACAGGGAGGCGCCGATGTCTCCGAAATCGAACTCCACCACATTCCCGGCATTAATTTCACAGCTCTGAGGCACCTGAATGGTCCCGCTGTAGCTGATGGTATAAACCGGTGTGGTGAGCGGATCCGAGGAGGTCGTGGTGACGTAAACCCGGAACATGGTCTCCCGGGGGATCACCACCATATTAATAAAGCGTCGGGTCACCTTAAGCCGGAAGACGAGGCTGGAATCCTGTACACCAAACGGTTTGTTTTTAGACACGTTCGGATGGCTCCCCATCTGAATGTACTTTCTGGGTGGATAGAAGGTGCCAGCGTAGCTGTCGGTGATTTTCATCGCTCCGTCCAAATAGTCGTTAAGCTTCAGATACTGGTAACCATCGCTGGTGCCCGTGACCGGGAAATCGGTAACATAGCTGCGCTTGGTGGTGTTCCCGGACGTTCCCTTAGGACAGACGGCGTTAACACCCACCCACTGAGACTTCTCGCTGAGTGTGACAATCTGCCCCACCTGGTTATTGGAGCTGTTGAATTTATCCGTCAGGTCGTAATACACCTCCGTCGGCACGCCATTTTCATTGACGCAGACGGTGGCGAACGCCTGAGATAGCGGCAAAAATGCCAGCAGGGATAGCCCCAGATAATGGATTTTATTCACAGCGGATCCCCTTAAGTGTGATCGCCTGTTGCAGGCTCTGTTCTGGCAGGCTGTAGGGCGCACGACACTGGGACTGCTTCCCGTCTCCCCACTGAATCAGCAGCTCCCCGCTCAGTGGCAGCCCGCTCAGGTAAATCTGACCGTCATCTCCCACCATGCTGGTTACGCCGCTCTGCGTCTCACGCACCACCGCCCCAAACGGCACAGGCTGGTTATCACGCTTAACGGTGAGCAACGCGCGCACGCCGATGCGGGTGTCAAAACTGGCGCGCACCAGCGCACCGTTCGTCGGCACGACGCTGGAAACGTTATTTTCAATGTCGGTGTTGTTGCTCATGGTGTTGGTGTCGAGCGCCACGCGGTTGTAACGGTACACCGTGGCGTACGGCATCACCGCATAGCCACGCCAGTCTGTTTTGACGCCGGTCTGGTTTTCGACGCTCACGCCTGACGCGCCCGGCGCTTTGATCAAGACGTTGGTATCGCCCAGCGGCTGACTGAATGTGATGCCGCCCAGCGTACCGTACGTTGCCTGCCAGTTAGCGCTGGCGCTGCCGCTGGCACCGTTATTGCTGGTGTGGCCCTGCGTAACGCTGTAGTTCAGGTTACGATCTTTTAGCAGCGTTCCGCTGATCCCGGTCTGCCAGCTGGTATCACCGTCGCTGTTACGGCTGGCAGAGGCCGTGGCATAGGCCCGGTCGATCGCGTTATCGCGACGGTAGCCGTGACGGGTGAACAGGCTGAACGGGACGGAGACGTTGAACGAGGCGATCCGGTCGGTTCCATCAATGCCGACGGCCTTGTTCCACGACCAGGATAAGGCGTAGCTGACCCCTTTCACCCCGCCCGCGTAGCCGAGCTGATACCAGACGTTGGATTCGCTGGTGCCCCAGTAACTTTGCTGGCTGCCCGACACGTACACCGAGCCGTAATCGCCAAGAGACTGGGAGATATTGAGCTGGAAACGCCCTTTTTTATTCAGCGTCAGGTTGTGATAGCTCTGCACGTCCGGCACGCCGTCATCGTCCTGATCGTCGCCATACTGGTAGCCTTCCATTGTGCGCCAGGCCACATCGTCGAGGGTGTAGAAGCCTTTGGTCGAGTAGCGATAGCCCAGCAGCTGGAAGTTGGTACCGAATCCGTTAAGGGATTTTGCGTACAGGAACCGCAGGGACTGCCCTTCATGGCGGCTATCATCGGCAAGCTGGCTGCGAGCATGGGTGAGATCAAGTGAAACCGCCCCCCAGTCACCGAGGTTTTTACCCGCGCCAATGGCGATGGCGGTATAGCGCGAGGCCAGCTGCGTTCCGCCGTACAGCGTGTAGCCGTCGGCAAGACCCGCAATCATCGTACCCTGAGTAAAGAACGGCGTGTCCTGCTCGCTTTTGCCGCTGCGATAGTCCCCTGCCACCAGATCGTATTTCCAGCGTCCTTCACGCTGGAGCAGCGGAACGGTGGAATACGGGACGGTGTAGCGCTGCTGGCTGCCGTCCTTCTCTTCCACCGTCACCTCCAGGTCACCGCTTGAGGAGGTCGGGTTAAGATCAGTTATCGCAAAAGCCCCCGGCTGCACGTAGCTCTGGTAAATCACGTATCCGTTCTGGCGGATCACCACTTTGGCGGGGGTGCGGGCGATTCCGCGCACGGTAGGCGCGTAGCCTTGCAGGCTGTCCGGGTACATACTGTCGGACGAATAGAGGCGACCACCGCGAAAACCGACGCTGTCGAAGACATCGTTACCGGTGTTGCTGTCACCCAGCACCAGCTCGCTTTTCAGCGGGATGATCGTACGCTGCGCCCAGGTACCAATATTTTGCCAGCTGCTGTGCCGCTGGCCGTTGCTTTCGGTATAACGCCACGCGCCGTTATTGCGTAATCGCCAGGCGCCATAGTTCAACCCGCTTTGCAGGTTCAGATAGTAGCTGTCGTCGTCGCTGCCCCGGTTGCCGGTAAAGCTGTAGTTCAGCAGCGCGGCGGGGATGCCTTCATCCCACTGTTCAGGCGGAATATACCCGCGGGCGCTGTTTTGCATCGCCACCTGAGGCAGGCTGACGTTCAGGCGCAACGAGGCGAAGTTGAACGCCGCTTCGCTGCCCGGAATAGCCGTTGTGAGCGGAACGCAGGTATCGCCCTGCACGTTGCTCAGTTCCGGGAAGGCGGCGATATTGACGCCAAAGCGATCGAGCATCGCGCGCGTAATGCACGGCGACAAACCGCCTGCGACCGGCGGCGTGTTGTCAGCTTGCTCAAACCGCACGTCCTGCGTGCCGATAAACTCATCGTTACGCCAGATATCGACGCGATAGACGCCCGGTGCCTGCTGGTGGCCTTTTTCAAAACGCGACAAATCCGCGACGTTCGCCGTGTCATCGGAGAGAAACGCCGGGTTAAAGTAGCTTTCGCCCCAGCCAGCGAGTGGCCAGAGCGTTGCCATCAGTGCCAGCGCAACCGGGCAGTAACGCCATTGAGTGTTCATCGCCCTGTCTCTGCTCACAGGCTGACGCTACGCGCCGGCGTAATGGCGCCATAGTCATTCACACTCTGCCAGGAGAGCGTGCCGCTCGTAGCGGCAGGCAGCACCTGCTGCGCCGAGCTTTTAGGAGCAACCATCAGGTTATCCAGCGTCTGTCCGCCGAGCTTCAGATTGACCAGCGTGACGTAATACGGTGAGGCATTGCTCACCTTAAGATGGTTGCCGACGCGCTCAAAGCGCAGCTGTGAGAGCGCCTCTTCCGGCGGCATCGCCAGGTTAGCCGGGCGAACAAACAGCTTGATACGTGACAGAATAGCCAGTTGCAGGACGTTGTTGCCGTCCTGATGTTTTTTGCTGACGGAGGGAATCGCTTTGACGTTCATGTAAAAGAGCGATTCGCGATCGGCAGGCAGCGCCGGGCCTGCGTAGATAATGCGCAGGGTGTTTTCGCTGGCCGGCTCGCTGACAAACAGCGGCGGCGTGACGGCAAAGGTTTTTTCCTTTTGCCCGTTGGCATTTTCTATCCACGCGTTAATTAAATAGCGCTCTTGTTTATTGCTGTTGGTGATCGCCAGCGACGTTTGTTTGGCATCGGCCGGATAAATAACGCGCGTCGCGCCCAGCGCAATTCCGCCGGACGCATTCGCGCTGGCAGAAACCATCATCAAAATAAAAGATAAAAACAGTCCAGGTTTAATCAGGGTGTTCATCACAACCGTACCTTTAATAATTAGTTCGCAGGCGTCAGGGATAAATCAACGTAAACCAGACATTCGACTGAATAGTGCCTGGTACAAGGTGTTCGGAAATTGCCCGGTAGCGGGCGCTGAAATGAAATACCAGCTCGCGGGTGTTAATGGGTAACCAGCTCACCGCCGTCGCGTTCGGGATGATCTGACGTTGCTGTTCGTCAAAAAGCGCCAGCCCGACACCACTGCTGACCGCATTTTCCCCCGGCCGCGATGTCGCCAGGAAAACCTGCGGGTCTTCTGCCGGTGTCACTCCCTGGAACTGGATCCCCACGGTGCGGGAGACGTCCACGCTGCAATCCAGCAGACGTACGGTGAAAGGCACATTAACCGTGGAAAAGCTGCCGACGCCGGAAAAGGCGTTTGTGCGGTATTGCCCCATATCCACGCGCATATTCTGGCTGTCCGGAGCCACGGCGCAGCCGCCGTTAACCAGCTCTCCCCTGAGGTGTACTTTGCCGCCGTCAATAACCACGGTATGTGCGTTTACCGCTGGGGCAATCGCAAGGGCGCACAGCAGTATCCCAGTCCTTGTCATCCTTCGCTCCCGGTATAGGCGATCAAAAGACCTCTTCCCTGAGGCCAGCCACATCCCTGTACTCAGGCATTACTCGTATTTCATTACGAATGTTGCGTCCGCGTTTGCCTGGCCTGGCTCGGTGGTCGCCGCCGTGGCTTTATAGCGCGCGGTGAAGTTCAGGGTGTTAGTCCCTTCAATCAGGTTCTGCGCCGCAGAGAAGGTTGCACCGTCCGGGGTCAGCGTGGAGGATTTGCTGTCGAGGATCTCAATACCTACGCCCTTCGCGGAGTTGTCGTTGTTACCGGAGCTTACCGCCAGCAGCGTTTTGTCGGTGGCGTCGATCTGGCCGGTAAACGCGACAGCAGCGGTTTTCGCTACCGCAGGATCGCAGTCGTTCAGTTCGATGGTGAACGGAATATTGGAGGTGGTGTCACCCACTTTAGTGAATTTCGCGGTACGGTACTGGCCAAGATTAACCGTCTGCTCTGAAGAGTCAGTATTCACTGAACACGCGGCATTCACTAATTCACCTTTAAAATGCACCGTACCACCGTTTACAGATACAGGCGCTACCGGATCTTCTGCGTGAGCGGCACCCGCGACCAGGGCCAGAGTTGCAATAACAGTAGAAGCAATGTTGCTGAGTTTCATGTCTATTCCTTTAAAATGTAAATAACCCTTCCCGCGCATATTCGGGAATAAGAAATACGTTCAATTAAAAAATTGAAGGCTTATTTCGGAGAGGACAAAGTAGCTCAGGAATCTATTTTGTAATATGTCAAAACGCTGCCATTTAGCCAGGTCACATCCTAATCACCTCTAAGAAATTGACCATGCCCTTAGAAGGGATTTTGCGGGACATCGATGAAATCTCGTAAAGGGTGACTGACAGCGGCGCTCGCTTCTGACAAAATACAGGCAATCCCCCCTTTCTAACGTTACAGACGGAATCTTCTCTCTGATGGCAGCAAAGATTATTGACGGTAAAACGATTGCGCAGCAGGTGCGCTCTGAGGTTGCGGAAAAAGTGAAGGCGCGTAAAGCCGCCGGATTTCGCGCCCCCGGGCTGGCCGTTGTGCTGGTTGGCAGCAACCCGGCTTCGCAAATTTATGTCGGCAGCAAACGCAAAGCGTGTGAAGAGGTGGGGTTCGTCTCCCGCTCTTACGATCTGCCGGAAACCACCAGCGAAGCGGAACTGCTGGAATTGATCGACACCCTGAATGCCGATAAAGAGATCGACGGTATCCTGGTTCAGCTGCCGCTGCCTGCGGGCATCGACAACGTGAAGGTGCTGGAGCGTATCGCGCCGGACAAAGACGTTGACGGTTTCCATCCGTATAACGTAGGCCGCCTGTGCCAGCGCGCGCCGCGCCTGCGTCCATGCACCCCGCGCGGCATCGTGACGCTGCTGGAGCGTTATAACATCGATACCTATGGCCTGAACGCCGTGGTGATTGGCGCCTCCAACATCGTGGGCCGTCCGATGAGC
>OKTU01001076.1_pt1 | contig 14026 bp, 6 predicted proteins | sample 1606311 | NCBI WGS metagenome assembly OKTU01 (sample SAMEA3879557, study PRJEB24766) | human gut metagenome | biome: human-associated habitat; feature: feces | place: USA | collected 1985/1987
CCCGCCCCGAAACCATGCTCGGCGACACCGCCGTGGCGATTAACGCCGCCGACCCGCGCTATGCCCAACTGCACGGCTGCCATGTGATGCTGCCGCTGGCGAATCGCGAAATCCCGATTATCTGCGACGAACACGCCGACATGGAAAAAGGCACCGGCTGCGTGAAAATCACCCCGGCGCATGACTTCAACGACTATGAAGTCGGTCGTCGTCATCAACTTCCGATGATCAACATTCTGACCTTCGACGGCGATATCCGCGAAAGCGCAGAAGTGTATGACACCAAAGGCAACGAGTCCGACGTTTATTCCAGCGACATCCCGGCTGAGTTCCAGAAGCTGGAGCGCTTTGCCGCGCGTAAAGCCATCGTAGCCGCCGTTGACGCGCTCGGCCTGCTGGAAGAGATTAAGCCTCACGATCTGACCGTGCCGTACGGCGACCGTGGCGGCGTAGTTATCGAGCCAATGCTGACCGACCAGTGGTACGTGCGTGCCGACGTGCTGGCGAAACCGGCTGTGGAAGCGGTTGAGAACGGCAGCATTCAGTTCGTGCCGAAGCAGTACGAAAACATGTACTTCTCCTGGATGCGCGATATTCAGGACTGGTGTATTTCCCGTCAGCTGTGGTGGGGTCACCGTATCCCGGCGTGGTACGACAACGAAGGCAATGTCTACGTTGGCCGCACCGAAGAGGAAGTGCGTCAGGAAAACAACCTGGGCGCTGACGTTGCCCTGCGCCAGGATGAAGACGTGCTGGATACCTGGTTCTCCTCCGCGCTGTGGACCTTCTCTACCCTCGGCTGGCCGGAAAACACCGACGCGCTGCGTCAGTTCCACCCAACCAGCGTGATGGTCTCCGGCTTCGACATCATCTTCTTCTGGATCGCCCGCATGATCATGATGACCATGCACTTCATCAAAGACGAAGACGGCAAGCCGCAGGTTCCGTTCCATACCGTTTACATGACCGGCCTGATCCGCGACGACGAAGGCCAGAAGATGTCCAAATCCAAGGGTAACGTTATCGACCCGCTGGATATGGTGGACGGTATCTCTCTGGAAGAGCTGCTGGAAAAACGTACCGGCAATATGATGCAGCCGCAGCTGGCGGAGAAAATCCGCAAGCGTACCGAGAAGCAGTTCCCGAACGGGATCGAATCTCACGGTACCGACGCCCTGCGCTTCACCCTGGCGGCGCTGGCCTCCACCGGCCGTGACATCAACTGGGATATGAAGCGTCTGGAAGGTTACCGTAACTTCTGTAACAAGCTGTGGAACGCCAGCCGCTTCGTGCTGATGAACACCGAAGATCAGGATTGCGGCTTCAATGGCGGCGAGATGACCCTCTCCCTGGCAGACCGCTGGATCCTGGCGGAATTTAACCAGACGGTGAAAGCGTTCCGCGACGCGCTGGACAGCTACCGCTTCGACATCGCGGCAGGCATCCTGTACGAATTCACCTGGAACCAGTTCTGCGACTGGTACCTGGAGCTGGCGAAGCCGGTCATGAACGGTGGTTCTGAAGCGGAACTGCGCGGCACGCGTAATACGCTGATTACCGTTCTGGAAGGTCTGCTGCGCCTTGCGCACCCGATCATTCCATTCATTACCGAAACCATCTGGCAGCGCGTGAAGGTGATTGCCGGTATTAATGCCGATACCATCATGCTCCAGCCGTTCCCGGCATTCGACGCCGCGAAAGTGGATGAAGCCGCGTCTGCGGATACCGAGTGGCTGAAACAGGCGATCGTTGCGGTACGTAACATCCGCGCGGAAATGAACATCGCTCCGGGTAAACCACTGGAGCTGCTGCTGCGCGGTTGCAGCGAAGCTGCCGTTCGTCGCGTCACCGAGAACAACACCTTCCTGAAAACCATGGCGCGTCTGGAAAGCATCACCGTGCTGCCTTCCGATGACAAAGGTCCGGTTTCCGTGACCAAAATCATCGACGGCGCGGAGCTGCTGATCCCGATGGCGGGCCTGATCGACAAAGACGCGGAGCTGGCGCGTCTGGCGAAAGAAGTGGCGAAAGTCGACGTGGAAATTGGCAAAATCGAAAGCAAACTGGCGAACGAGGGCTTTGTGGCCCGCGCGCCGGAAGCGGTCATCGCCAAAGAGCGTGAGCGTCTGGTTGCTTTCGCCGATGCGAAGACCAAACTGATCGAGCAGCAGGCGGTTATCGCAGCCCTGTAATGCTTTTACCCCTTACGCTTCAGGGCGTAAGGGGTATCCTTCCTGAAAACTCCTCGCTTGCACTCCCCTTTCTGCGGTGCTATTAACAGCAGTTGTGTGTCAATTTTTGTCATGAGTAATGCTATGAGCGTGATTACCCCCGTCGCGACGACAATGCGTCGGATCACTGAGCAGGACAACCCGGCTATCGCCGCAGTTATCCGCACGGTTTCTGCCGAATATGGCCTGACCGCCGACAAAGGCTACACCGTGGCCGACCCCAATCTGGACGAACTTTTTCAGCTGTACAGCCAGCCGGGTCATGCCTACTGGGTCATTGAACAGGACGGCCAGGTCGTGGGCGGCGGCGGCATTGCCCCACTGCTTTGCAGCGAGCCGGATATCTGTGAACTTCAGAAAATGTATTTCCTGCCAACGATACGCGGACAAGGCCTGGCGAAAAAGCTGGCGCTGGTCGCCCTGGAACATGCACGCTCACAGGGCTTTAAACGTTGCTACCTCGAAACCACCGCTTTCCTTAAAGAGGCCATTGGCCTGTATGAGCATCTGGGCTTTGAGCATATCGATGCGCCACTGGGCTGCACGGGCCACGTGGACTGCGAAGTCAGGATGCTGAAAAGTCTGTAAGTTTCGTTCCTGCCGTCTTCTGTTAAGCGTCTGTAAACTGAATGCCCTACACTCACAGTTCACACCAAAACAGGGGAAACGCGATGTCGAAGATAAAAAGCTACGCCGCACCGCAGGCGGGTGCAGAACTTGAGCTGTACGAGTACGATGCGGGCGAACTAAAAGCGGAAGACGTCGAAGTACAGGTTGATTACTGCGGGATCTGCCACTCGGATCTCTCGATGATCGACAATGAATGGGGCTTTTCCAGCTATCCGCTGGTTGCCGGGCACGAAGTCATTGGCCGCGTCGTGGCGCTCGGCAGCGCCGCGCAGGACAAAGGGCTGAAAGTGGGCCAGCGCGTGGGTATCGGCTGGACGGCACGCAGCTGCGGTCACTGCGATGCCTGTATCAGCGGCAACCAGATCAACTGCCTTGAGGGCGCAACGCCGACCATCCTTAACAAGGGCGGTTTCGCCGATAAGCTGCGCGCCGACTGGCAATGGGTTATCCCGCTGCCGGACAGCATTGATATTGAATCCGCAGGTCCGCTGCTGTGTGGCGGTATCACCGTATTTAAACCGCTGCTGATGCATCACATCACTGCCACCAGCCGCGTGGGCGTGATCGGTATTGGCGGTCTGGGGCATATTGCCATCAAACTGCTGCATGCGATGGGCTGTGAAGTGACGGCGTTCAGCTCTAACCCGGCGAAAGAGCAGGAAGTGCTGGCGATGGGTGCGGATAAAGTGGTGAACAGCCGCGATCCTCAGGCACTCACCGCCCTGGCAGGCCAGTTTGACCTGATCATCAACACGGTAAACGTCGATCTCGACTGGCAGCCGTACTTTGAAGCCCTGGCCTACGGCGGTAACTTCCACACCGTGGGTGCGGTGATGAAGCCGCTGCCGGTTCCGGCGTTTACCCTGATCGGCGGGGATCGCAGCGTGTCAGGCTCCGCGACCGGTACACCGTACGAGCTGCGCAAGCTGATGAAGTTTGCCGGACGCACAAAAGTGGCACCCACCACCGAGCTGTATCCGATGTCAAAAATCAACGAAGCAATCCAGCACGTGCGCGACGGCAAAGCCCGCTACCGCGTGGTGTTGAAAGCGGATTTTTGATGTGACATTGCCGGGGAATGTGCGGCCTGATGCCCTCACCCCAGCCCTCTCCCACAGGGGAGAGGGGGCCGTCTGTGCAGGCATTATTTTGTGGGGATCCCTCAGCCCACAGGGAGAGGGCGCAAACACTAAAAACGGTAACGGTTGTTACCGTTTTGCATCTACCATGGTCTTAAAAACTTCCGCCACCGCGACTGCCCCCGGATCCATCACCCCGTCCAGATTCTCTTTATTCACATACGACGAGCGTCCCGCGCCGGCTTTCGCCATTTTTGCCGTTGCTTCGGCGCCCTGCTGCGCGGCCTGCGCTGCCGCCTGAATATTGCCTTTCTGTAACGCCTCCAGCGCCGGTTGCAGCGCATCGATCAGCGTACGATCGCCGAGATCCGCGCCGCCATACTGCTTCATCTGCGCAAGTCCGCTCAGCAAGGCTTCAGGTAGCGGCTGTCCATCGTGAAGCTTTTGTCCTGCCGCCGTGAAGAAGATCGACATCAACACCCCACTCGATCCGCCCATCACCGTTGCCAGCCGCTCGCCTACCAGCAGGAGTAATGTCGGCGCGTCGTTAAGGGGCAGGTTGTTCTCCTCAAGTCGCTGCGCAATATCCCGCGCCCCTTGCGCAAAAGTGGAGCCCGTGTCGCCATCGCCTACTTTGGCATCCAGCGCGTTAAGGCGGTTTTCCAGCTGAATCAATGTTTTCGTTACCGAGGCGACGGCCTCGCTCACCTCCGTATTGTCCGACGGGGCATATTCCACGCGATCATGAAGGGCGCTATGTGGGACGGTACGCAGGGGCGCGAACGCCACGGGCTTCTGCCAGCCCAGCGTCTCGACCTCGGCGTGAATCGCCTTCTCGAAGAAATCGTTGAGCTTTAACAGCGTTAGCGAAAAGCCTTTCATATCCAGCGCACTCACCAGCGGCGCCGGGCCAATCAGATACGCAATGTTCTCTTTCAATGCCGAATGCGCCAGCTCTTTGGTGAGCAGAGCCATCTCCAGCGCCGACACGCCGCCGAGGTTGTTGATCAGCACCGCAAAGCGCCCTTCCCCCGCCTGCGCGCGTAACGGCGTCACCAGCGTGTCGATAATGGCTTTGCTGTTTTGCGTATCCACCACGGAAGCCCCAGGCTCGCCGTGAATGCCCAGGCCCAGCTCGACATGGCCTTGCTTAATCCGCCCCTCTTCATCGTCGCTGCCCGGCAGGTTGCACGTTTGCATCGCCACGCCCAGGCTCCAGAGGTTATCGCAGGCCTGTTGCGCAATATCCCGCACGTCGTTTAGCGATTTCCCCTGCTCTGCCGCATATCCCGCAATTTTATGCACCAGCGCCGTTCCCGCGATACCACGCGGCTGCTTGTTATCCGGCAGGGCGATATCATCCGCCACGATAACCATCTCGACCTTCAGGCCGTAGCGTTTGGCTTTTTCCGCCGCCAGGCCAAAGTTAAGCCGGTCGCCGGTGTAGTTTTTCACAATCAGCAGGCAGCCACGGTCGCCCGTCACCGCCACAATGGCATTGAGGACCGCATCCACGCTTGGGGAGGCGAACAGATCGCCACACACCGCTGCGGTAAGCATGCCTTTGCCGACGAACCCGGCATGTGCCGGTTCATGGCCGGAGCCGCCACCGGAGATCACCGCCACGCGGCTTTTATCCCAGTCGTCGCGAGCCACCACGCGGATGGCCGGATCGATATCCAGTTTGACGAGATTACCGTGCGGCGCGGAGAGAAGTATGCCTTCAATGGCATCGTTGACAAGCTGTTTGCGGTCGTTAAAAAAGAATCTGGACATAGTTTCCCAAAATTTTGTTTACCGTATGCAAAAGCATAGTCCGCACTGGATAATGCGCCGCAAAGTGAGGAATTTACGCAGACATTTTGCCGTCAGGTTGCCTATACTCCACCCAGGACTACGAGAGGACGTGCATCATGAGTACACCATTGTTAATCGCCAGGACGCTGGAAAAAGAGCTGTTTTTACTGCCCGCGATGGCGAACCGTCATGGCCTGATCACCGGCGCGACCGGGACGGGAAAAACCGTTACCCTGCAAAAGCTGGCTGAGTCGTTGTCAGAGACTGGCGTGCCGGTTTTTATGGCTGACGTGAAGGGCGATTTAACTGGGGTGGCTCAGGAAGGTGCAGCGTCAGAAAAACTGCTTGAGCGCCTGAAAAATATCGGTATCACGGACTGGACGCCGCACGGTAATCCGGTGGTGGTCTGGGATATCTTCGGCGAAAAAGGGCATCCGGTGCGTGCCACCGTCTCCGACCTCGGCCCGCTGCTGCTGGCTCGTCTGCTTAACCTCAACGACGTGCAGTCCGGGGTACTGAACATTATCTTCCGTATCGCCGACGATCAGGGGCTACTGCTGCTCGACTTCAAAGATCTGCGCGCCATCACCCAGTACATTGGCGATAACGCCAAATCCTTCCAGAACCAGTACGGCAATATTAGCAGCGCCTCAGTGGGCGCCATTCAGCGCGGGCTCCTGACGCTGGAGCAACAGGGCGCCGAACACTTCTTCGGCGAGCCAATGCTGGATATCAAAGACTGGATGCGTACCGACAGCAGCGGCAAAGGTATCATCAACATTCTGAGCGCAGAGAAGCTCTACCAGATGCCGAAGCTTTACGCCGCCAGCCTGCTGTGGATGCTCTCTGAACTGTACGAACAACTGCCGGAAGCAGGCGATCTGGAAAAACCCAAACTGGTGTTCTTCTTTGACGAAGCGCACCTGTTGTTTAACGACGCGCCGCAGGTGCTGCTGGATAAAATTGAACAGGTTATCCGCCTGATCCGCTCCAAAGGCGTCGGGGTCTGGTTTGTGTCGCAAAACCCGTCGGATATTCCGGACAACGTACTGGGGCAGCTGGGTAACCGCGTGCAGCACGCCCTGCGCGCCTTTACGCCGAAAGATCAGAAAGCGGTGAAAGCCGCGGCGCAAACCATGCGTGTCAATCCGGCCTTTGATACCGAAACCGCCATTCAGGCGCTGGGCACCGGTGAAGCGCTGATTTCGTTCCTCGATGCAAAAGGTAGCCCGACAGTTGTCGAGCGCGCGATGGTGATTGCGCCCTGCTCGCGCATGGGGCCGGTAACGGACGATGAACGCAACGGCCTGATTAACCACTCCCCGGTGTACGGAAAGTATGAAGACGAGGTGGATCGCGAATCGGCGTTCGAGATGCTGCAAAAAGGGGTGCAGGCGACTGCCGAATCGCAGGATGCGCCTGCCGCAAAAGGGAAATCTGTTGCCGTGGACGACGGCATTCTCGGCGGGCTGAAAGATATTCTGTTCGGCAGCACCGGGCCACGCGGCGGCAAACGCGATGGCGTGGTTCAGACCATGGCAAAAAGCGCGACGCGTCAGATTACCAACCAGATAGTACGCGGCATGCTGGGAAGTCTGCTAGGCGGCCGTCGCCGGTAGCGGGGGAACCCACGGGCGGCCAAGCGCCGACCCCTGTACGCCGTTCTCCTGTAGATAGCGGTTGATTTCCAGCATCCCCTTCCAGCGGTTCTCACACCAGAGCGGTGCCAGAAGCGTTGGACGGCGGGCGCTTGCCGAGATGCGGTGGTAAACAATCTCCGGCGGCGTGTGGCGAATCATTTCCCCCGCCGTCACCGTATAGTCGTCGAGTTCGATACCACATAACCGCCCCGCTTCCCAGGCTTTCGCCATTATGCTGCCCTTCACGATATGCAGCGGATGCAGCTTAATGCCATCCACGCCGGTCTCAACGACTTTTTCCAGCGTTTCCAGCCCGTGCTGCTGCCCTTCTCCCGGCAAGCCGACAATCAGATGCGAGCAGACTTTTAATCCACGCTCGCGGGCGAGACGCGTGGTGCGCTGATAGCAGGCGAAATCATGCCCGCGATTGATACGGTGCAGGGTTTTGTCATGCGCGGTCTGCAAGCCCAGCTCCAGCCAGATCTCGTAGCCCTTCTCTTTGTACTCGCTAAGTAAATCCAGCACGGCGTCCGGCACGCAGTCCGGACGCGTCCCCACGCACAGCCCGACAATGTTCGCTTGAGCAACCGCCTGCTGATACATCGAGCGCAGCACCTGCACCTCCGCCCACGTGCTGGTATAGGCCTGGAAATAGGCCAGATACTGCTTCGCGCGGTTCACCAGACTCGCCTGATGGGCGAGCTGTTCAGCGATAGATTTATGCTGCTGGGCCTCGTCAGAAGGTGCAGCCACCACGCCCGATGGTGCCATCGCGGTTCGGGCAGCTAAAGCCGCCGTGCAGCGTCAGTTTGTGAACCTTTTGTCCGTAGCGCTGCAAAAGATCCCCACCAAACATATTGACTAATTTCTGTAACTGCATAATCTGATAGACCGTCCCGAAGAAAGGGGACAAGCCTGCCATTTTTAGCCTCTGTCGGCGATGACCTGGATCAATCGCCCTGGACGGCTTTTATCTATTTGAATAAATAATCACGATTACCGACATTTCATTCACCCTGAACGTAATTACTTTTCCTTATGTTCTGATGGTTTTTTTCATTTATAGCGCCAGGACTGAAAAACAGTGATTTTATGCGGCATTGAATGCAACACCAGATTAATATTCTGCTATAAATCTGCATTTCAGCACGCTGCATCGATAATACCGCTTTCGTATAGTGAGTCAGATCACACTCCCCTGCACCTGCCCGGTGCTTTAAGCGGTTGTAAAAATAGTTAAATACACAATAAAAACAACTAGATAAGCACTATTTAGCACATTTTTGTATAAATAAGATTGCCATTTGACCTGTGTACCAATTCCCGATAAGTTGGAAATCCGCTGGAAGCTTTCTGGATGAGCGGCCTGCTCATCATATTTATGCAGTAATTGAGATTCCCTCTGAAGCAAGTCCTCAAACTTGTTTACCTGCGCAAAAGGATGAAAAAGAGGGCGAATGCGAGGTCCGCGTATGAAACGCTAACCCCGTCGCCATGCTCTTTCTGCGCCTGTGCGCCACGGTAAAGTTCAGTGGGAAGCCCGACGAGCCTGGGGAGGTTCACTGATATGTTGTACGATAAATCCCTTGAGAAGGATAACTGTGGTTTCGGCCTGATCGCCCACATAGAAGGCGAACCTAGCCACAAGGTAGTGCGTACTGCTATTCACGCACTGGCCCGTATGCAGCACCGTGGCGCCATCCTTGCCGATGGTAAAACCGGCGACGGTTGCGGCCTGCTGCTGCAAAAACCGGATCGTTTCTTCCGCATCGTGGCGGAAGAGCGCGGCTGGCGTTTAGCCAAAAACTACGCTGTCGGTATGCTGTTCCTGAATCAGGATCCAGAAAAAGCTGCCGCGTCACGCCGCATCGTTGAAGAAGAACTTCAGCGTGAAACCCTGTCGATTGTCGGCTGGCGCGATGTGCCAACCAACGAAGGGGTGCTCGGTGAAATCGCCCTCTCCTCGCTGCCTCGTATTGAACAGATTTTCGTCAACGCGCCTGCGGGCTGGCGTCCGCGTGATATGGAACGCCGTCTGTTTATCGCACGCCGCCGCATTGAAAAACGTCTTCAGGACGATAAAGAGTTCTACGTCTGTAGCCTCTCTAACCTGGTGAACATCTATAAAGGTCTGTGTATGCCGGCTGACCTGCCGCGCTTCTACCTGGACCTGGCGGACCTGCGTCTGGAATCGGCCATTTGCCTGTTCCACCAGCGCTTCTCCACCAACACCGTTCCACGCTGGCCGCTGGCTCAGCCGTTCCGCTACCTGGCGCACAACGGTGAGATCAACACCATTACCGGCAACCGCCAGTGGGCCCGCGCCCGTACCTATAAGTTCCAGACCCCGCTGATCCCGGACCTGCACGATGCCGCACCGTTCGTCAACGAAACCGGCTCGGACTCCAGCTCCATGGATAACATGCTGGAGCTGCTGCTGGCGGGCGGGATGGATATCGTGCGCGCCATGCGTCTGCTCGTGCCACCGGCCATGTGCATGGAGTTAAAGTAGAACAACCCGGATATGGACCCTGAGCTGCGCGCGTTCTTCGACTTTAACTCCATGCACATGGAGCCGTGGGACGGCCCGGCGGGCATCGTGATGTCCGACGGTCGTTTTGCCGCCTGTAACCTGGACCGTAACGGTCTGCGTCCGGCGCGCTACGTTATCACCAAAGACAAGCTCATCACCTGCGCCTCTGAAGTCGGGATCTGGGATTACCAGCCTGACGAAGTGGTCGAAAAAGGCCGCGTCGGTCCGGGCGAGCTGATGGTGATCGACACCCGCGGTGGGCGTATTCTGCATTCCGCCGAAACCGACAACGATCTGAAGAGCCGCCATCCGTACAAAGAGTGGATGGAGAAAAACGTGCGTCGTCTGGTGCCGTTTGAAGATCTGTCGGACGAAGAAGTGGGCAGCCGCGAGCTGGACGATGACACCCTCGCGAGCTTCCAGAAGCAGTTTAACTACAGCGCGGAAGAACTGGACTCGGTTATTCGCGTTCTCGGCGAAAACGGCCAGGAAGCGGTCGGCTCAATGGGTGACGATACCCCGTTTGCCGTGCTTTCCAGCCAGCCACGCATTATTTACGACTATTTCCGTCAGCAGTTTGCGCAGGTCACTAACCCGCCAATAGACCCGCTGCGCGAAGCCCACGTCATGTCGCTGGCCACCAGCATCGGCCGTGAGATGAACGTATTCTGTGAAGCCGAAGGCCAGGCGCACCGTCTGACCTTTAAATCACCGATCCTGTTGTACTCCGATTTCAAACAGCTCACCACCATGACCGAGGAGCACTATCGCGCCGACACGCTCGATATCACCTTCGACGTGACCGAAACGAGCCTCGAAGAGACGGTGAACGCGCTGTGCGACAAAGCCGAGCAGATGATACGTAACGGCACCGTTCTGCTGGTGCTGTCTGACCGCAACATCGCGAAAAACCGTCTGCCGGTGCCTGCCCCCATGGCGGTGGGGGCTATCCAGACGCGTCTGGTGGACAAGAGCCTGCGCTGCGATGCCAACATCATCGTTGAAACCGCGAGCGCGCGCGACCCGCACCACTTTGCGGTGCTGTTAGGCTTTGGCGCCACGGCGATTTATCCGTACCTGGCCTACGAAACGCTGGCACGCCTGGTAGATACCCGCGCGATCGACAAAGACTACCGTGCTGTGATGCTGAACTACCGTAACGGCATCAACAAAGGTCTGTACAAGATCATGTCCAAAATGGGCATCTCGACCATCGCCTCTTACCGCTGCTCGAAGCTGTTTGAAGCGGTCGGCCTGCATAACGAGGTCGCCAACCTCTGCTTCCAGGGCGTGGTCAGCCGTATCGGTGGCGCCGGTTTTGCTGACTTCCAGCAGGATCTGGTGAACCTGTCGAAACGCGCCTGGCTGGCACGTAAGCCGCTGGAACAGGGCGGCCTGCTGAAATATGTCCACGGGGGTGAGTATCACGCTTATAACCCGGACGTAGTGCGCACGCTGCAACAGGCGGTGCAGAGCGGCGAGTACAGCGATTATCAGCAGTATGCTGAGCTGGTGAACAACCGTCCCGCGGCGACGCTGCGCGATCTCATTGCCCTCAATCCGGGTGAGGAAGCGGTCAGCATTGCCGAGGTTGAACCCGCGTCTGAGCTGTTCAAACGCTTCGATACCGCGGCGATGTCCATCGGCGCGCTGAGCCCGGAAGCCCACGAAGCGCTGGCGGAAGCCATGAACAGCATCGGCGGCAACTCCAACTCCGGCGAAGGCGGTGAAGATCCGGCCCGCTACGGCACCAACAAAGTGTCCCGTATCAAGCAGGTGGCGTCCGGTCGCTTTGGCGTAACGCCTGCGTACCTGGTTAACGCCGACGTGATCCAGATTAAGGTCGCTCAGGGGGCAAAACCGGGTGAAGGCGGTCAACTGCCGGGTGATAAAGTCACCCCGTACATCGCTAAGCTTCGCTACTCGGTGCCAGGCGTGACGCTGATCTCCCCGCCGCCGCACCACGATATTTACTCTATCGAGGATCTGGCGCAGCTGATTTTCGACCTGAAACAGGTCAACCCGAAAGCGATGATCTCCGTGAAGCTGGTTTCCGAACCGGGCGTTGGCACCATTGCCACCGGCGTGGCGAAAGCCTATGCGGATCTGATCACCATCGCCGGTTACGACGGCGGCACCGGCGCAAGCCCGCTCTCCTCCGTGAAATATGCGGGCTGTCCGTGGGAGCTCGGCCTGGTGGAAACCCAGCAGGCGCTGGTCGCTAACGGCCTGCGTCACAAGATCCGTTTGCAGGTGGACGGTGGGCTGAAAACCGGCCTCGACATCATCAAAGCGGCGATTCTGGGAGCGGAAAGCTTCGGCTTTGGTACCGGCCCAATGGTTGCGCTCGGCTGTAAATACCTGCGTATTTGCCACCTGAACAACTGTGCAACGGGCGTTGCTACCCAGGACGAAAAGCTGCGTAAGAACCACTATCACGGCCTGCCGTTCAAAGTGACTAACTACTTTGACTTCATCGCCCGTGAAACCCGCGAGTTGATGGCGCAGCTGGGCGTGAAGCGTCTGGTGGATCTGATTGGCCGTACCGACCTGCTGAAAGAGCTTGAGGGCTTCACGGCCAAGCAGCAGAAGCTGGAGCTGTCCAAGCTGCTGGAAACCGCTCAGCCGCATCCTGGCAAAGCGGTTTACTGTACCGAGAACAACCCGCCGTTCGATAACGGCGTGCTGAACGCACAGCTGCTGCAACAGGCGAAGCCGTATGTGGATGAGAAGCAGAGCAAAACGTTCTGGTTTGATATCCGCAACACCGACCGTTCCGTGGGTGCGTCTCTCTCCGGTTACATCGCGCAAACGCACGGTGATCAGGGTCTGGCGTCGGATCCGATTACCGCGCATTTCAGCGGTACCGCGGGTCAGAGCTTCGGCGTGTGGAACGCGGGTGGCGTTGAGTTATACCTGACCGGTGATGCCAACGACTACGTCGGAAAAGGCATGGCGGGCGGTCTGCTGGCGGTGCGTCCTCCGGTTGGTTCAGCCTTCCGCAGCCATGAAGCAAGCATCATTGGCAATACCTGTCTGTACGGTGCAACCGGCGGTCGTCTGTTTGCCGCGGGCCGTGCGGGCGAGCGTTTTGCGGTGCGTAACTCCGGCGCCATCACCGTGGTGGAAGGCATCGGCGATAACGGCTGTGAATACATGACGGGCGGAATTGTGTGCGTCCTGGGTAAAACCGGCGTGAACTTTGGCGCGGGCATGACGGGCGGTTTTGCCTACGTCCTGGATGAAGACGGTGAGTTCCGCAAACGCGTGAACCCTGAGCTGGTGGAAGTGCTGGACGTTGATACTCTGGCCATCCACGAAGAACACCTGCGCGGCTTAATTACCGAACACGTGCAGCATACCGGTTCTTCGCGCGGCGAAGAGATCCTGGCCAACTGGCCGGCGTTCTCTGCGAAATTCGCGCTGGTTAAGCCGAAGTCCAGCGATGTTAAAGCCCTGTTGGGTCACCGTAGTCGTAGCGCAGCAGAGCTGCGCGTGCAGGCGCAGTAAGGAATTCAGATGAGCCAGAACGTTTACCAGTTTATCGACCTTCAGCGTGTTGATCCGCCAAAGAAACCGCTGAAGATCCGTAAAATTGAATTTGTTGAAATCTATGAGCCGTTTTCAGAAGGCCAGGCCAAAGCACAGGCAGACCGCTGCCTGTCCTGCGGTAACCCTTACTGCGAATGGAAGTGTCCGGTCCATAACTACATCCCGAACTGGCTGAAGCTGGCCAACGAAGGGCGTATTTTTGAAGCCGCCGAGCTGTCTCATCAGACCAACACCCTGCCGGAAGTGTGCGGCCGCGTGTGCCCTCAGGATCGTCTGTGTGAAGGATCCTGTACGCTGAACGACGAGTTTGGCGCGGTGACCATCGGCAACATCGAACGCTATATCAACGATAAAGCGTTCGAGATGGGCTGGCGTCCGGATATGACCGGTGTGCGTCAAACCGACAAGCGCGTGGCGATTATCGGCGCGGGCCCGGCAGGCCTGGCCTGTGCGGACGTGCTGACCCGTAACGGCGTGAAGGCGGTGGTCTTCGATCGCCACCCAGAGATTGGCGGCCTGCTGACCTTCGGTATCCCGGCCTTCAAGCTGGAGAAAGAGGTCATG
>OKTU01001083.1_pt1 | contig 13976 bp, 7 predicted proteins | sample 1606311 | NCBI WGS metagenome assembly OKTU01 (sample SAMEA3879557, study PRJEB24766) | human gut metagenome | biome: human-associated habitat; feature: feces | place: USA | collected 1985/1987
TTCCAAAGGTTGGGATGTCGTTTGAAATCCGGATATTGCATTCAAATTCTGAGCGAATGAGTCAATAATGGAAAGACTGTTTTTGTCCAATTCCGGAGATACGTAAAAAACGGTAGACTGATTGAAAGCAAAATGTCCCGCGTTCGTTTTTAATTCATTCGGTTGAGGGATGAGGGAGCATTGATCTTTGTTTCCTTTTTCCTGACAAGAAGTCATACTTAACAGGAGTGTGCATAGAGATACGGATAGTACTCTGTGAAAGTGCTTCGATAAACTCATAAGTAGTAATTTAATGGGTTATTGATAATTCCTTTATTATATAATACAATTGTAAAGCGAGTAGTACTAACCTAAAAGTGATTATTTTATAGACAGTTCTTAAAATAGTTGATTTCTAATATTTTGTGTTTTGAAAATTAGGATGATTGAACTGATTTTGTATATATTTGCCTGTCTCAAAATAGATTTATTCTTTACTTTTAATTTGAATACCATGCAGAAATTTTTATTTGTTGTTGCACTAACATTACTCTATTTGACCAATTGCGAAGTAATACGAGCTGCCGGTGATGCAGGACCAACGCGTACACGGTATACGTTTGAAAAAGGATGGAAATTTATTCGTTCAGATCATACGGATTTCAGTCAACTGGATTATGATGACAGCCGTTGGCAGTCGGTAACGGTACCTCACGATTGGGCTGTTTATGGTCCTTTCAGTATTCAGAATGACCGGCAAAAGGTGGCTATAACACAAGACGGGCAGAAAGAGGCCATGGAGCATGCCGGACGTACGGGCGGATTGCCATTCGTAGGTGTGGGTTGGTATCGGTTGGACTTTGAAGTTCCTGCATTCGATAGAAGCAAAAAGGCGACTCTGGTATTTGATGGGGCTATGAGCCATGCCAGAGTTTATATCAACGGGAAAGAAGCCGGCTATTGGCCATATGGTTATAATACTTTTTATTTGGATGTGACACCGTATTTGAATGCCGGTGGAAAAAATATAATGGCTGTACGTCTGGAGAATGATGTGGAATCTTCCCGTTGGTATCCGGGTGCAGGACTGTATAGAAATGTACATTTGATTGTAAATGAAGATGTGCATATTCCCATGTGGGGGACGCAGTTGTCTACGCCGGTAGTGAAAAATGATTTTGCACGGGTACGTCTGAATACATCGTTGGTGATGCCGGAAGGAAAATCATCTTCGTCTTATCGTATTGTCACTGAAATAAAAAATGCGGTTGGAAGTGTCGTTTGTAAGGGGGAGAAGCAACTTACTGACTTTGACGGTCAAACGTTCTCTCAGGAATTTGTAGTAGAAAAGCCGGAACTTTGGACTCCGGATGCCCCTTATTTATATACGGCAGAATCGAAAGTTTATGAAGGCAATGTAGTGAAGGATGAATCGGTCACTCCGTTCGGTATTCGTTCTATAGAGATTATTCCGAATAAAGGATTCTTTCTGAATGGAAAAAAAACAGTGTTTAAAGGTGTTTGTAATCATCACGATTTGGGGCCTTTGGGGGCTGCCGTGAATGATGCGGCGATTCGTCGTCAGATACGCATATTGAAAGATATGGGATGTAATGCAATCCGTACTTCTCATAATATGCCTGCACCCGAGCTTGTGAGGGCTTGTGACGAGATGGGAATGATGCTTATGGTGGAGACTTTCGATGAGTGGAAGGCAGCCAAGTGTGAGAATGGCTATAATAAAGTGTTTGATGAATGGGTAGAGAAGGATTTGGTAAATGTATTACGGCATTATCGTAATAATCCGAGTGTGGTGATGTGGTGTATCGGTAATGAAGTTCCGGATCAGTGGAACGGAGATCAGGGGCCGAAACTATCACGCTATTTGCAGGATATCTGTCATCGGGAAGATCCTACTCGTCCGGTAACACAGGGGATGGATGCACCGGATGCTGTAATAAATAATAATATGGCTGCTGTAATGGATGTTGCCGGTTTCAATTACCGTCCTCATAAATATCCGGAAGCTTATAAGAAGCTTCCCCAACAGATAATCTTGGGTAGCGAGACTGCTTCTACGGTAAGTTCACGGGGGGTATATAAGTTTCCGGTAGTGCGTGCATGGATGAAAAAGTATGATGACCATCAGGCTTCCTCTTATGATGTGGAACATTGTGGCTGGTCTAATTTACCCGAAGACGACTTTATCCAGCATGAGGATTTGCCATATTGTATCGGTGAATTTGTGTGGACCGGTTTTGATTATTTGGGAGAACCTACTCCTTATTATACGGACTGGCCAAGTCATTCTTCTTTGTTCGGGATTATCGACTTGGCGGGATTGCCAAAAGACCGTTATTATCTGTATCGCAGCCACTGGAATAAGGAAAAGGAGACATTGCATATTTTACCTCACTGGAACTGGAAAGGCCGTGAAGGAGAGGTAACTCCGATTTTCGTGTATACGAATTATCCTTCCGCAGAGTTATTTATAAATGGAAAAAGTCAGGGAAAGCGTACTAAAGACTTATCTGTAACGGTTCACAACAGTGCCGATTCTGTTTCTATGATGAATTTGAAACGCCAGCAGCGTTATCGTTTGATGTGGATGGATACTAAATATGAACCGGGTACTGTGAAAGTTATTGCCTATGATAAAAATGGAATGGCTGTTGCAGAGAAAGAAATACATACGGCCGGTGCACCACATCATATAGAACTTGTTCCGGATAGAACTCTCTTGCAAGCCGATGGGAAAGATCTTTGTTTTGTAACGGTGAGAGTGGTGGATAAGGAAGGAAATCTTTGTCCGGATGCAACTGATGAAATCAGTTTTAAAGTGAAAGGCGCAGGTGTTTATTGTGCGGGAGCCAATGGAAATCCGGCGTCGTTGGAATCTTTCCAGTTACCGAAAATGAAGGTTTTCAGCGGTATGATGACGGCCATTGTCCAAACGACGGATAAACCGGGAGATATTGTTCTGGAAGCTATCGGGCGTGGATTAAAGAAGGCTGTTCTAAACCTTCAAAGTGAAAGTAAATAAGAATAAAAGCCCGTTTGAAAGTACATTGAACGGGCTTTGTTTTTTTGTTCACTCAATATCATAGATAAAAATTAGATCACAATTTTTATACATTGCTGTTTTTTTTCATTGTCGGTAATTAGGTATACGAAAAAAAGCCCTTTACCGACTTTCTCTTTTAAGGTTATGTTTTTTTGTATATGAACTTTTTCTTTATAAAAAATAACACCTGTTGTGTTGATCAGTGTGACTGTTCCTGTAAAATCCTGTCCGGAATGATTGGTGATAGTGATATACGAGTTATTGTTACTAACAGAGAAAGGAACTTGACGTTCCTTTTCTATTGTATGTATATCAGTTATTGATCCTCCCGAAAATGTATATGCATAGTATAATCCTCCAGCAGCTCGTTGTGTCATTTTTAGGGTGACTGTTATTTGGCTTTTTCCTATTGTCAGTTCTTTTGCTATTGGATAGAGAACTTCAAATATTTCATTGGGCTTATTTTGCAATAATTCTTGCTTGCCTATTTCTTGGTTATCTATGAGGATAGTGAATTTTCTTTCGTTAGCTTCTCCACCCCAATAGGTTAGTTGTAAAATATTGGCTTTATCTGCCGAGCATTTCATATCGAATGATATGCTTGCATTTGTTTGGTTGGCATCCACCCAAGGGTGTCCCATGTTAATACCAGTTCTTTTATTACCGGTGAAACTAAAGTTGTGTTCAATCAGGTAGGGTTCTTTAGGTAACAAATAATCATGTATGATTACTGTCTTTTCAGCCATGTATTTCTTTTTAAATATTTTGGCGTGATAAATAGGACCTGCTGTGTTATTGGAATTGATAGCTCGTAATTTTACAACCACTTTGTTTTTTCCTTTTGTCAAGTGAAATGGTACAGGATAAGCAATACGGAAGAACTCATTAGGTTTGATTCTGGCTGTTAAACTTTCAGATGCAATTATTTCACCGTCTATTAAAATGTCAAATTGATTGGTTTTACCGCCATCATTTCCCCAATACATAAGCGACAGATCGACGGGGATATCAGGGTCTACTGTCATCTCAAAAGAAAAATAACCTCCTTTACTTGAACACCATTTTCCACCGGAAATGCCTGTTCCTTTGTTCACATTTTCTCCTTTAAAATTGTGATCTATTTCCGGTTGTTGTTCATTGGCTCGGAAATAATCCACCATCAAACGCTCCAATTCCATTTCTTCTTCCTGTTGTTTTTTGTATTCCTCACGTTTTTTTTCCCATTCTTCAGGAGTGAAATAGTCGAAATACACTGTATAACGAGTATTATGCATTTTATAGAAAGGTAGGAAATTAACCTCTTTATTTGATTCATCTTTGCCCCAGAAATTACCGGGGGTGGTACCTGGAGTCATCCAGTCAGAAATGTTTTTATTCTCATGGCGAATAAAGACGGGGGGAGTTTGGGTAATATCTGTTTTGCCTGCCAATACAATAGGACCATTGAGAAATGCGGTTTTATATTTGTCTCCTAATAGCTGTTCTTTAGTGAGGGTCTTGGGAAGATTAATTTCTATTTTATCATTTGTTTTCCATTCTCGGGTGATAGACACATATGAACCGGGGGTACTGTTGAATACTTGTTCTGTTCCGTTTATTTTTATGCTATATCCGGATTGCACCCAGTTGGGAAAGCGTACATGAAAAGTCAGTGTCTGGGGTACTGTTTCTGTAATGGTAATGGTTGTGTTGTCAGTATCCGGAAAATTGTTTGTTTGTTTCAGTTTCATGTTTTTCTCACTCCAGTCCAATTCGGAAGGAATGTATAGGTTGATATACAGCTCATTTTCATTGTGTGAGTATATCTGTTCAGCGTATTTTACGTGATTTTCAAATCCTGTACCTACACAGCACCAAAAGTTGTTTTCAGCGTTACAGTAGTTCTTTTGTGAATTGGCTGCCAACGGAACACAATAGCAAACCATTCCTGTTTCGGGATTTTGTGAAGCAAGAATATGATTATATAATGCACGTTCGTAGAAATCCATCAGTTCTGCGGAAGGGTTCCATGCAAAAAGATGGCGTGTGAGCTTGAGCATGTTGTAGGTATTGCAGGTTTCGGTTGTCTTATTCGATAATTCTCCCGATAATTTCCCCGGTTCTACAAAATGTTCGTAATTACTATTACCTCCAATACAATAGGAATGCTCGTGGGTAACCGTGTGCCAAAAGTAACTGGATATGGTATGATGGTCTTGGTTGCCGGTAAGTTCATAAGAACGTGAAGTGCCGATTACTTTGGGGATTTGCGTATTGGCATGCAGTCCGGCTAATTCATTTTTTCTTTTCGATAGTGGATCTAATACTTTTTTGTGATAAAATTTATTGGCTATTTCCAAATGTCTGGTATCTCCTGTAATGGCATATACATTATATAAGGCATCGTTCATACCACCGTGTTCACAAGTAAGGATATTTTGCCACTGCTCTTCAGTCAGATCTTTGAATTTGTCGCATGCCCAGTCGGTAAGTGCAATAACAATGGTTTTGGCTGTTTCATTTTCACCAAAAATGTAGGCATCTATTAATCCTGACCATAGTTTATGAAGATTATACCATGGTACCCATACGTTATTCAGATTAAAATTGCGTCCATCAATAATTCCTTTGGATACGTCATCCCACAGTTTGTCTTCGTTGGGGATGGCACCCACATAACCGGTCCCACGCTTGTCTTGGCATCTTTTCAGTTCGGAAATGCAATAATCAAGACGTATTTTAATGTCTTCTTCTCCTGTGGTTGCATATAACATGGACAGGGCAGATATATAATGTCCGAATGAAAAACCGCTTTGATCGGTATTTTCCCAACCGCCATAAATGGTTCCCTTAGTGGGTAGTCCGGCGTTTGCATGGAAACGATGTAAGAAACGATCGGGTTTAAGGGTTTCCATCAACCATTTTCTGTCAGCGTTCATTGCTGTTTTAAACGGACTGTCTAACAAACGGATTTGTTTTAGGTGGAAAGAATAGGCTTTGATTTCTATCTTCGGTTTGACCGCCATTTTGGTATCGTCTTTCATAGGGACGTAATTTTGGGAGTGTGCCTTTTGTGGGTAGGGAATAAATATTCCTATAAGTACGATTAATAGCACTTTTACTTGTTTTCTTGTTTTCATGGTTTTACTGTACGAATTTTGTTCTTATTCTGGTTTTGCCGGTGCAAATATAGTGGTGGAACTGGGGAGGGAAATGCAGTATTGTTCATAAGATAGTCAAGGATGTTTTTTATGACTGATGTTATTTGCTTTTTGATAGTCTTTTTTCTATATTGACGGTTTTATCCGAACGGAATTTTGAGAGTGATTTTAGAGATGAAAAGCAAATGAAATACTTTTTAATAAAAAAGTGACGTGTGCCGGTTAGTATTTTATCGGCTTCGGTTGTATTATATATAAATGTATTAAAATCGTTAACCGATAAAACACTTATTAATGAATAGAAAAGCCTTTTACCCTGTTTCATGGGTTCCTACTGTTTATTTTGCGATGGGGCTGCCTTTTGTTGTATTGAATATGGTTTCCGTCCTGATGTTTAAAGGACTTGATATTTCCGATGCACAAATTGCTCTTTGGACTTCGTTGATTATGTTGCCTTGGACCCTGAAATTTCTTTGGAGTCCGTTTTTGGAAATGTTTAAAACTAAAAAGTTCTTCGTTGTCTTCACGCAGATTGCTTCAGGAGTCGGTTTCGGGCTTGTTGCTTTGTCATTACAGCTTCCTCATTTCTTTGCCTGCTCCATTGCGTTATTGGCGGTGATCGCTTTTAGCGGAGCTACTCATGACATTGCAACGGATGGGGTTTATATGACAGAACTGAGTAAGTCCGATCAGGCTAAGTACATCGGTTGGCAAGGTGCTTTTTACAATATAGCCAAGATTGTGGCTTCCGGTGGATTGGTATATCTGGCAGGATGGCTGGTTAAACGGTTTGGAGGAGTTGAAGGAGCTTCCGGTGAAGTGGTGTATGAAGCGAATGTTCATGCCTGGATGATCGTAATGTTTGTGATGGCGATCGTAATGATATCATTGGGGCTTTATCACACACGAATGCTCCCTTCCGGCGGTGCTGCAACTTCCGAGGCTACTTCGTTTAAGGAAACATTCGACAAACTGGTGGAAGTCATTCTTGATTTCTTCAAGAAAAAACATATTTGGTATTATATCGCCTTTATTATTCTTTATCGTTTTGCCGAAGGCTTTGTGATGAAGATCGTGCCGTTGTTTCTGAAAGCGGGTAGAGAGATTGGCGGATTAGGATTGAGTGAACAGGAGATCGGTATCTATTATGGCACTTATGGCGCAGCAGCTTTTGTGTTGGGTTCTTTATTGGCCGGTTATTACATTTCGCATCGGGGATTGAAAAAAACGTTGTTTTCTCTTTGCTGTACTTTCAATCTACCTTTTATTGCTTATACATTATTGGCTATTTACCAACCTACAAGCGGTATGTTGATAGGCGGTGCCATTGTCCTCGAATATTTCGGATATGGATTCGGTTTTGTAGGACTTACGCTGTTTATGATGCAGCAGGTGGCTCCCGGAAAACATCAAATGGCGCATTATGCCTTTGCTTCCGGCATCATGAATTTGGGAGTAATGCTTCCGGGAATGGTCAGTGGATTTGTCAGCGATTGGCTGGGATATCGCGACTTCTTCATCTTTATTTTGTTTGCCACTATTCCGGCTTTCCTGATTACTTATTTTGTGCCGTTTACTTATCCGGATACTAAAAAATAAACATTAATATATTAATATAAAAAGATTATGAACGAGAGATTTAATATGCCATGGGAAGAACGCCCTGCCGGTTGTACGGATGTGATGTGGCGTTATTCAAAGAACCCCGTTATCGGACGTTATCATATTCCTTCATCAAATAGTATTTTTAATAGTGCAGTTGTACCGTTTGGAGATGGTTTTGCTGGAGTATTTCGTTGCGATAACAAAGCGGTACAGATGAATATTTTTGCCGGTTTCAGCAAGGACGGTATCCATTGGGATATCAATCACGAACCTATCCGGTTCAAGGCAGGCAATACAGAGATGATCGAGTCGGAATATAAATACGATCCGCGTGTCACATGGATTGAAGACCGTTACTGGATTACTTGGTGTAACGGTTATCATGGACCGACAATCGGTATTGCCTATACGTTTGATTTTAAAGAGTTCTTCCAGTGTGAGAATGCCTTTTTACCGTTCAACCGTAACGGTGTGCTTTTCCCACAGAAAATAAATGGTAAATACGCGATGCTGAGTCGTCCGAGTGATAATGGACATACACCGTTCGGTGATATCTATATCAGTTATAGCCCGGATATGAAGTATTGGGGAGAACATCGTAGTGTTATGAAAGTAACTCCGTTCCCGGAAAGTGCATGGCAATGTACGAAAATAGGTGCAGGGTCGGTTCCTTTCCTTACGGAAGAAGGATGGCTGATGTTCTATCATGGAGTAATAACTACTTGCAACGGTTTCCGTTATTCTATGGGTGCTGCCATTTTAGACAGGGATAATCCGGACAAAGTATTATATCGTACGCGTGAATATCTGCTTGCACCGGCTGCTCCTTATGAATTGCAGGGAGACGTTCCTAATGTCGTGTTCCCATGTGCCGCTTTGCAGGATGGCGAAAGAGTGGCGGTATATTATGGCGCAGCAGATACTGTAGTCGGAATGGCTTTCGGTTATATTGCTGATATTATAGAATTTATCAAGAAAACAAATATTGTTTAATCATTCGGATTCAACGACCTATAATTTAGAATAAGAGAGAAATAGATAGAGAGAGTTTTTATTTGGTTAGACGATTTTATAATTTATGGTGAAAGGTATAGAGAAGATAAAGAGAGAGTTTTTTACCGTAAATTATAAATCGTCTAATCGTAATTCTGATTTATGAAGCGACTTTTATTAACTTACACATTAGCTCTCTTTCTGCTTCCGGTAAAAGCCGGAAGCGGAGAGAAGCTTTCTCCTGCCGATTATGTCAATCCTTTTATAGGTACTACCAACTTTGGTACTACAAATCCCGGAGCGGTTTGTCCCAATGGTATGATGTCTGTCGTACCTTTCAACGTGATGGGGTCGGCCGATAATAAATATGATAAAGATGCCCGTTGGTGGTCTACTCCTTATGAGTATCATAACTGCTTTTTTACCGGTTATTCTCATGTAAATTTGAGTGGGGTAGGGTGTCCGGAATTGGGCTCTCTTTTATTGATGCCTACTACGGGAGAATTGAATGTCGATTATAAGGAATATGGAAGCCGTTACAAAGAAGAGCAGGCATCACCGGGGTATTATACCAACTATCTGACTAAATATGATGTGAAAACCGAGGTGACCGCCACTCCCCGTACAGGTGTCACTCGTTTTACATTTCCTAAGGGTAAAAGCCACATCCTGTTGAATTTGGGTGAAGGACTCACCAATGAATCCGGTGCTATGCTTCGTCGGGTGAATGCACAGGAGATAGAGGGGGTGAAGTTATTGGGTACTTTCTGCTATAATCCGCAAGCTGTATTCCCTATTTACTTTGTGATGCGCGTCAACAAGGTTCCACTACAAACCGGGTATTGGAAGAAGCAACGACCTATGACCGGTGTGGAGGCGGAGTGGGATCCGGATAACGGTAAGTATAAGCTTTATACCAAATATGGAAAAGAAATAGCCGGAGATGATATCGGAGCGTTTTTTTCATTCGATACCGCAGAGGGCGAACAGATCGAAGTGGAATTGGGTGTCTCTTTTGTGAGTATAGAAAATGCCCGTCTCAATCTGAATAAAGAACAGGAAGGCAAGAATTTTGAACAGGTACATGCCGAAGCGCGTGAACGTTGGAACGACGATCTGTCTCGTATTCTTGTTGAGGGAGGGACGCAAGAGCAGAAGACCGTTTTCTATACGGCTATGTATCATCTGCTGATTCATCCCAATGTATTGCAGGATGTAAACGGAGAGTATCCGGCAATGGAGAGTGATAAGATATTGACGACCCAAGGTAACCGTTATACGGTCTTCTCGCTGTGGGATACTTATCGTAATGTACATCAATTACTGACATTGGTATATCCGGAGCGCCAGATAGAGATGGTACGTACGATGCTCGATATGTATCGTGAACACGGATGGTTGCCCAAGTGGGAATTGTATGGCCGGGAGACGCTGACTATGGAGGGCGATCCCAGTATTCCCGTTATAGTGGATACCTGGATGAAGGGATTGCGGGATTTTGATATTAATCTTGCTTATGAAGCGATGTATAAATCGGCAACGCTTCCCGGTGCGGAAAATTTAATGCGTCCGGATAATGATGATTATATGTCTAAAGGTTATGTACCTTTACGCGAACAATATGACAACTCGGTATCTCATGCGTTGGAGTATTACATTGCCGATTTCGCCCTTTCCCGCTTAGCCGATGCTTTAGGGAAGAAAGAAGATGCCAAGTTGTTCTATAATCGCTCGTTGGGATATAAACACTATTATAGCAAAGAGTTCGGCACATTCCGCCCGATACTTCCCGATGGTACTTTCTATTCTCCTTTCAGCCCGAAACAGGGTGAGAACTTCGAACCCAGTCCCGGTTTCCACGAAGGAAACGCATGGAATTACACATACTATGTACCTCATGATGTATATGGATTAGCCCGCTTAATGGGAGGCAAGAAATCTTTTGTCAATAAATTACAGATGATATTTGACGAAGGGCTTTATGATCCGGCGAACGAACCCGATATCGCTTATCCTTACCTGTTTTCTTATTTTAAGGGAGAGGAATGGCGTACTCAAAAAGAAACGCAACGTTTGTTGGCTAAATATTTCACTACGCAGCCGGACGGTATTCCGGGTAATGATGATACAGGAACAATGTCTACTTGGGCTATTTTTAATATGATGGGATTCTATCCGGATTGTCCGGGATTGCCAGAGTATACGTTGACAACTCCCGTCTTTGATAAAGTAATAATTCGTCTTGATCCTAAATGGTACAAGGAAAAAGAACTCGTGATTGAGTCTACCCGTCAGAAACCTGACGCCTTGTATATTGATAATGTAAAAATTGGTGGCAAAAAGCTCAATCGATTCCGTATCACTCATGATGAGCTGGTACATGGAGGACGATTGGAGTTTTCTATTAGGTAATAGTTTTCGCTATTAGTCTATGTGAAGGTAAAAAGAGAGGGGCTGTCCGGACATTGTTTGTTAGGACAGCCTCATTTTTATTTAGTAGTTTTGTTCACTTGATTGTATTATAGATAAGCGGAGCCCGTTTCAACTGCGCCCGGTATTGTCAAATCAATCTCTTATATTTAATATTATGAGAAAAGGAATTATTTCGTGTTTGTTGTTTATTAGTTTCTGGTTGGCCGGATGCCAGCAGAGAAAAGAGGTCGAGGTGCAGATTATACCTCAGCCCCAGTCATCAGAACTTTCTTCCGGAACATACGGATTGCCCCGGCAAGCTGTATTTAGCACTAATTTGCCGGAAGAAGATAAGAAAGAATTTACCGAATATCTTCAGGCATCTCCGTTTGCATTACAGCCGGAAGCAGAGGGTACCCAGAAGAGTGTGGTTAGCTTTACGATAATAGCTCCCGTTTCCGATCAGGAATCGATGGAGAGCTATCAATTATCTATCACCGGAAAAGGAATTTCTGTTGTTGCTCCATCGGCTGCCGGATTATTTTATGGCTTTCAGAGCCTGTTGCAGTTAGCGGAACAAGAGGCTGACGGAACGTTTTCTTTCCCTTTGATCGAGATAAAAGATTCCCCTCGTTTTTCATACAGAGGTTTACATCTGGATGTTTCGCGTCATTTCCGTACCAAAGAATTTCTCAAGAAACAACTCGATGCCATGGCACGCTATAAGCTGAATCGCTTTCATTGGCATCTGACAGACGGTGCGGGTTGGCGATTGGAAATCAAACGTTATCCGGAACTGACGGAGCAGGCAGCCTATCGCCCTTATCCCAATTGGAAAGCCTGGTGGAAAGGCGGGCGCAAGTATTGTACGAAGGATGCTCCCGGTGCAGACGGTGGATATTATACTCAGGAAGATGCACGGGAAATTGTGGAGTATGCCCGGCAACGTCATATCACGGTTATTCCGGAAATAGAGATGCCGGGGCATTCGGAAGAAGTGCTGGCTGTGTTTCCTCATTTGTCTTGCTCCGGAAAACCGTATGTTAATTCTGAAGTTTGTATCGGCAATGAAGATACCTTTACTTTTCTGCAGAATGTATTGTTGGAAGTGATGGAGATATTTCCTTCGGAATATATTCATATCGGCGGAGATGAAGCCAATATGGATAGTTGGAGGAAGTGTCCTTTGTGTCAGAAGAGGATGAAGCAGGAAGGACTGGCGGATGTGAAGGAGTTGCAGAGCTATCTCATTCATCGGATGGAGAAATTTTTGAATGAGCACGGCCGGCAGTTGTTGGGATGGGATGAAATACTTGAAGGCGGCTTGGCACCGCGTGCCACTGTGATGTCATGGCGTGGTGAAGAAGGCGGAATTAAAGCAGCCAAAGCAGGGCATGACGTGATCATGACACCGGGCGGATTTTGTTATCTGGATTCTTACCAGGATGCTCCGACGACTCAGCCCGAAGCGATCGGCGGATACCTGACTTTGGAGAAAGTATATTTTTATTCCGGAAGTTTTGACGAAAGAGGGAGCAGATTATATACAAGGTGTGCAGGCAAATGTTTGGGCGGAGTATATAACGACTGCCGAGCATATGGAGTATATGGTTTATCCTCGTCTGCTGGCTCTGGCAGAAGTGGCCTGGACACAACCGGATAAGAAAAACTGGGAACATTTCCATCGTTGCGCATTGAAAGAGGTAAAATGGTTGCAGGATAACGGCTATCATCCTTTCGATTTGAGTAAGGAGGTGGGAGAACGTCCGGAGGCGGCTATTCCTGTTGAACATTTAGGATTAATGAAAACGGTAAAATATACCAGCCCTTATGCGCCGCAGTATACGGCCGGAGGAGATTCTGCTTTGGTCGACGGTCTTCGTGGCGGATGGACGTACGGTGATAAACGCTGGCAGGGTTTCCTCAATACGGATATGGATATTACGGTCGATTTGGGTGAGATGAAAGAAATCTCTTCCATTGCTGCCGAATTTATGCAATTGTCCGGTCCTTATGTATGGCTTCCACGTGAAGTGATTATTTCTATTTCGGAAGACGGAAATACATTTACCGAACAGGCTCGCCTTCATACCGATGTGCCGACTACGGAAGACCGGTTGGTATTCCGGACCTACGAATGGGACGGTAAGGCTTCGGCCCGCTATGTCCGTTATCAAGCTTTATCTAATGGAATAGAAGGTGGCTGGCTTTTCACGGATGAGATCGTAATAAAATAGATATGAATCCATTCTGATGTTGTAAAAAAGAAAAGAGACACAATAACCGTAAATTGTGTCTCTTTTGATTTAATATGCCATGAGGGCTTACTTGTTGCTGTAAGCTGTCAGCATCCAAACCATTTTCTCTTGTTCTTTCAGATAATCGCTCATCAATGCTACTGTTACTTCATCGCCGGCCTGTGATGCAATGGAGAGAAGTTTGCGCTCTTCACCGATCAGGTGGCTGTATGTTTCGAGGATATTTTCCAGAGCTTTCTCACCGTTACTTACGCGGTCTACTTCATTGATGTTAGCCATTTTCAGATAATCGCTGAATTTGTTGGCCGGAGTGCCGCCCAGCATCAGGATACGTTCTGCTATTTCGTCTACTTTCTCGGCTGCGTCGTTATACAAATCTTCAAATTTACTGTGCAGTACGAAGAAGTCATGTCCCTTAATGTTCCAGTGGAAACCACGCAGGTTGGTGTAATATATCTGGAAATCTGCCAGTAATTGTTGCAAAGATGCTACTACGTTGTTCACTCCCGATTCGTTCAGTTTGAT
>OKTU01001092.1_pt1 | contig 13880 bp, 15 predicted proteins | sample 1606311 | NCBI WGS metagenome assembly OKTU01 (sample SAMEA3879557, study PRJEB24766) | human gut metagenome | biome: human-associated habitat; feature: feces | place: USA | collected 1985/1987
GGCCATCGTGAAGGGCCTTGTCAAGGAGCGCTACCTGACCGGTCTGCGCGGCAAGTCCGGCGGCTACCGCCTGACCAAAGCGCCCGAGGAGTACACCGTCGGCAGCATCCTGCGCCTGAGCGAGGGCAGCCTGGCCCCGGTAGCCTGCCTGGAGCAGAACCCCGTGGAGTGCCGCCGCATGGCCGAGTGCCGCACCCTGCCGATGTGGCGCAAGCTGAATACGATGATCAACGACTATTTCGACGGCATCACTCTGGCAGACCTGGTGAACACCAGCCAGCCGGGGAATGATTATGTGATTTGAAATCAAACGCCTTCCCCTGCGGGGGAAGCCTTATAATAAAAAGGAGCTATGCCCGTGGGCATAGCTCTCTTTATTGCTGTCAGACGATCTCGACCTTTTCCATGACAACCGGCGTGCGGGGCTTGTCGTTCCAGTCGGTGGCAACGTTGGCGATCTCATCGACGACCTCAATGCCGTTCACAACATGGCCAAAGGCGGCGTAGCTGCCGTCCAGATGCGGGGCATCCTGGTGCATGATGAAGAACTGGCTGCCGGCGGAGTTCGGGTCCATCGAGCGGGCCATGCTGATGACGCCGCGGGTGTGCTTGATGGGGTTGTTGACGCCGTTGGCAGCAAACTCGCCCTTGATGTTCCAGCCGGGGCCGCCGGTGCCGTTGCCCAGCGGGCAGCCGCCCTGGATCATAAAGCCGGGGATGACACGGTGGAAGGTCAGACCGTTGTAGAAGCCCTGACCGACCAGCTTCTTGAAATTCTCACAGGTGATGGGGGCAGCTTCCTCGTTCAGCTCGATGTCGATGACGCCGCCGTCTTCCATAGTAATGCGAACCATAGTTTTCACAATGCTCCTTTTATCATAGCCCGTTTCGGGGTGGGTGCGGCAGATGCTCTGCCGAAGCTCCCCTTTAGTATACCATACCTTTTGCAGAGCGCAACGGCGCAGATGCAACCTTTTTGTAAAGAATCACCGCATTTCCACCATATCCTGCCAAAAACGCTTGGGACAGTGGCTCATCCGGCCCTTTTCGCTGTGGCGGGCCTTGATCTCCAGCGTGTCGTAGAACTGCTTCCAGAGCGCCTGAAGCTCCTGCTCCCGAGCGCTGGGCGGGGGAAGGGTGAGCGGTGCGGCCAGCTCGAGGAGCTTGGCCTCGTGGCCCTGATAGAGTAACACCGCCTGATGGACGGCGTCGTATATCATGAAGTCCTCCTCCGGGAAGCGGGCGCAGAAATGCCCCCGCAGCAGGGGGAGGATGTAGTTTTTGGGGTGGATGACCGCACCCAGCATCCCGTCGTGCTCTTCGAAACGGACGAAGCCCTGAAACTTGTCCACCTCCCAGTCGAGGCTCTTTTTCATCTCGTAAAGGGGTGCTACGTCCGGGTGGCCCATCCGCTTGACCGTGCCGGGGCCGAGGGCGAAAGCCAGATGCAGAAAGCGGATGAGCAGCAGCTCTTTCTCCTCCTGTCCGGAGAGAAAATCCCGGCTGACGAGGTACTCTGTCTCCTGGCCCAGCTTTTTCCCAAGGCTGGAAAAGACCCGCCGGGCCTTGGTGGAGTCCGTCTCGATGTCCCGGACAGGGTAGAGGGTGGCCGTCTCCCGCTGGGGCGTCCAGACCGCAAAGGGGATCTCGTGCTGGACGAAGCTCTCGAACACACAGCACAGAAAGCCCTCGAAGCTGCCGTCGTAGAGGTAGACCACATCGGCGTCGTGGAGCTTCCGGGCCTTCGGCGGGGTCACAACGCTCTCGCCAGACATTGCACCGCCTCCTCCCGCACCATCCGCTGGGCCGCCCGGGGCGGCACGCCCTGCGCAACGAGCCGGTCCACCGCCGGCGGGGCGAAGAGGCTCAGCTGCTCGGCCCCGGCACTGAAGACGTTGGGGTCGATGAGTGCCCGGGTGATGCGCTCCCGTCCGGCGCTGCCCCGGCCCGGGTGCGCCCCCGAAAAGCCCCGGCAGGTGATGAAATACTGCGCCCGCTTGAGCACGACGCCCATCCGCTTCAGCTCGTCGAGGCCGAGGTCGGACAGCCGCCGCGCCTCCCGGATGCGGCGGGCGCTCTTGGGCCCGATGCCCGGCACCCGCAGCAGCATCTCGAAGGGGGCGCGGTTGATGTCCACCGGGAACAGCCCGTAGTGCTGGACGGCCCAGTTGCACTTGGGGTCGAGGTAGGGGTTGAAGTTCTGGTTGTCTTTATCCAAGATCTCGTCGGCCCTGAACTGGTAGAAGCGGAGCAGCCAGTCGGCCTGATAGAGCCGGTGCTCCCGCAGCAGGGGCGGCTTTGTGTCCAGAGCGGGCAGGCGGGTGTCGTCCGACACCGGGATGTAGGCCGAGTAGAACACCCGCTTGAGGCCGTATTTCTGGTACATCCCCTCGGAGAGCTGTAAAATGTGGTAGTCTGTCTCGGGCGATGCGCCGACGATCATCTGGGTGCTCTGGCCGGCAGGGGCGAACTTGGGGGCGTGGCGGTAGAGGGTCAGCTCCTTTTTGCTCTCCTCGCCCGCCACCGAGATCTGCTTCATGGGCCGGAAGATGGAGTGGCGGCCCTTGTCGGGGGCGAGAAGATGGAGGCTCTGCTCGCTGGGCAGCTCGACGTTGACGCTGAGGCGGTCGGCGAGGAAGCCCATCTGCCGGATCAGATCCGGGCTTGTGCCGGGGATGGTCTTGGCATGGATATAGCCGCCGAAATGGTATTCGTTCCGCAGCAGCCGCAGGACGGAGAGCATCCGCTCGGTGGTGTAGTCGGGGGTGCCCAGTACGGCGCTGGACAGGAAAAGCCCCTCGATGTAGTTGCGGCGGTAGAACTCGATGGTCAGCTCGGCCAGCTCCCGGGGCGAAAAGGTGGCCCGGGGCACGTCGTTGGACTTCCGGTTGACGCAGTAGCTGCAATCAAAAGCACAGCAGTTGCTCATCAGGACCTTCAGCAGGCTGACGCAGCGGCCGTCTGCGGTGAATGCGTGGCAGCAGCCCGGCGCGTAGCAGCTGCCGAGAGTACCGGCCCTCGCCGCACGGGACGCGCCGCTGGACGTGCAGGCGACGTCGTATTTTGCACTGTCGGCCAGAATGGTGAGCTTGTCCATCAGCGACTGTTCCATAAAACTCCACCTCCCGAAGGGGATACGACCCCCTTGCCCCCCACGGAAATGCCCGGGGAGAGGGGCGAGGCTCACCACTTGGCCTTCGTCTCGACCACACGGCCTGCGATGTGCAGGCGGTTCAGGTCATCGCCCTTGATGACCAGCTCGTTGTAGGCGGGGTTGAAGGGCTGCAGCACGACGCAGTTGCCCCGCTGGATATACCGCTTGAGGGTGCCTTCGCCCTCGTCGCCGTAGACCAGCACGCCCAGATCGCCGTTTTCCAGCGTGTCCTGCTTGTGGACGAGGGCGAGGTCGCCGTCCTGAATGCGCGGCTCCATGCTGTCGCCCCGGACGACGAGGTAGAAATAGTTGGAGGGGTCCTTGACGCGGGCATACTCCTGCCCGTAATCCTCCTCAAAGGCCAGCGCGCCGTATCCGGCCTTCACGGTGCCGATGACCGGGATGAGGCTCTCGGCGTAGTTGCCGAAAAAGCGCTCCTCGGGGGTGGCTGCGTTGGACACCGGGCGGTAAAGCCCCAGCAGGAAGTCTGCCGTGGTGCTCAGGATCTCGGCGATGCGGGCCACCGTGGCGGGGTCGGGGGAGGATTTGCCGCTTTCCCACTTGCCGACGGCCTGCTGGGTCACTCCCAGTTTGGATGCCAGCTCCGCCTGACTGATCCCCTTCTGCTTGCGGCACTGCTTCAAAAGCTCTGAAAACGACATGGTCGTACACTCCTTTACTCCGAGGTTAAAATCTTGCATCTCTATTGTACAACAAAAAGATGTTTTTGTAAAGAGAAAAATGAGGGCTTCGCCAAAAAAAGGTTGTCGATGGGCGGGGGTCTGCGGGAATGTCTGAAAAAGTTGAAATTAAGGCTTGACAGAACGGCGAAAATCTGGTAAATTAAATAGGCATTCGGTACGGCGTGTGCGAGTGCCCACGAGGAGAGATGTCCGAGTGGTTTAAGGAAGCAGTCTTGAAAACTGCCGTACGGCAACGTACCGTGGGTTCGAATCCCACTCTCTCCGCCATTTTTTTGAATAAGTGTAACACACTTTGCTCTGGAGTAGTACTCAAGAGGCCGAAGAGGCGCCCCTGCTAAGGGCGTAGGTCGTCTAAACAACGGCGCGAGGGTTCAAATCCCTCCTACTCCGCCAAGAAAAAGCTCGATGGTTCATTGAAACCATCGGGCTTTTTCCTTTGTTATACGGTTTTTGCAGCACTTCGGAGCGCGGAGGGCTGCTTTTGCGCCCCGGAGCGCAGGGTCATTTCAGTGCATCGGCAAGGATGCTCAGCAGGCGGGGGACGTCCAGCGGCTTTGCGATGTGGCCGTTCATGCCGGCCTTCAGCGCGTTCTGGCGGTCCTCCTCAAAGGCGTTCGCCGTCATGGCAAAGATGGGGATGCCGGCCTTTTTCGCATCCGGCAGGGCGCGGATCCGCCGCGTCGCCTCGTAGCCGTCCATGTTGGGCATCTGGATGTCCATCAGGATCAGGTCATACTGGCCGGGCGCAGCCTGCTCCATCTTCTGGACGGCGATCGCGCCGTCCTCGGCAGAATCCACCACAAAGCCCGCTTCCGTCAGAAACTCCATTGCGATCTCGCGGTTCAGCTCGTTGTCCTCCACCAGCAGGAGCTTTTTCCCCTGAAAGGCGGAAGCATTCGGTTCCGGCAGGCGGGGAGACACCTCGGCAGAGAACGGCTCAGACAGGATCTTGCGCAGCTCGGAAAGGAACAGCGGCTTCTCGCAGAAGGCGGTCACTCCAGCAGCGCGGGCTTCTTCCTCGATGTCGGCCCAATCGTAGGCGGTCAGGATGATGATGGGGCAGTTGTGCCGTCCACCTCGGCGCACATGGGCAGCCAGCGGATCGCACCGTCCGGCTCCTGATTGTTGTTCAGGTAGCTGGAATAGAAGGTGCCTGCAACCTCGGTCGTGCTCAGATCCATCAGGTACTCTGCCAGAGGAGCCGCATCGTTCAGGGAGAAGCGGCGGCAGGTGATGATGTCCGGCAGCTGCTCCGCACGGTTCAGCAGGTCGCGGTAGTAGTCCATGGTGTTGAAGCCCTGAATGAAGTTGAACTCATACTCCGGGAACTTCTGTTCCAGCCACGGAGTAAGCTCTTTCATCATGGAGCGGTCCCACAGGTAAAAGGTGATCTGGATCTTGCCGTTCTGGCTGCTGCCCTTGTCAGCCTCGGTCTTGCCGCCGCAGGCGGTCAGCGCTGCCGCAGCAGCCACGACGCCGGCGGCCTGCAAAAAAGAGCGGCGAGAGATTTTGTTCATCATAGGATGCTCCTCACATTTCCAATATTTTTAAGTTTATCATTATAATAGAGGTGTTTCAAGCGTTTTTGCCAAAAAAAGACGCGCGCGCGGCCTCTTTTGGCCCTCTCCGCCCTCCTTTTGCGTCAGCAGCTCGGAGGGGCAAAAAGAAAAGCACGAAGGCCGAAACCTTCGTGCTTTGTGGTGGGCCAGGCAGGACTTGAACCCGCGACCAAGCGGTTATGAGCCGCCAGCTCTGACCAACTGAGCTACTGGCCCGCAAACGCGGCGCGCTGCCGCGTGTGGACTGACTATAAGTATACCAAAAAAATCCGGAAATGCAAAGCCCTCCGGGCGAATTTATTTCGTGCGGCGGGCGTCGAGCTTGCCCAGCATGAACTCATCGAGCATCTCGGGCTGGAACAGCGGCTCCTTGTAGCCGAAGGCCTCCCGGATGAAGATGAGGGTCACGACGGTCTGACGGCCCGGGTCCAGCCGGAGGGTGTAGAGGGTGTCCAGCGGCTGCTGGGTGGGCTGGTGGAGGGTCAGGTGAAGGGTGAAGCCGCCGTCGTTCTCCCGGCGGCACTCGTAGGCGAAAAGGTCGTCGGGGCTGTGCTGGTCGAGCCGGTCGAAGCAGTCGTCCAGCGGCAGGTCGGTGCGGAACTCGGAAAGGCCGCTGGGGCCGTACTGGCTGCGGCGGCCTTTGTCCTGCTTTGCCAGCAGGAAGACGATGAAGCCGAGGATGGCGGCCAGAAGCAGGATGGAAAAAACAGCGTTCATGGATGTCCTCCGATGGAATTTGAATCATGTTTTCCTTATTGTAACACAACCCGCCCTAAATTGTGTTATAATATTTGAAAAATTCCAAAAACTGATGGGGAGCCTGCGCCCTTTCTGCGGGCGGGAGGGACGATATGAAACTCAGATTCACGCGCAAGACATGGTATTTCCTGCTGCTGGCTTCGGCCGCAGCCTCCATGCTCAACGGCTTTGCCGTCCTGAGCGGGAACAGCTTCGGACTCATCGAGCAGATCGCATTTGCGATGGCGGGCATCTCGGCCCTCTTCCTCGCCGCCGAGAAAGGCTCGGCGGGCTGGGAGAAGCGGAACTTCACCGGTGTGTTCGTTCTGCTGATGGTCAGCTACATGATCAACGGCTGGGCAGGCTACCTCTGCTCGGCGCTGGCGTGGCCGCTGCTGCTGAGCACCGAGTACAAGCGGGGGATGGCTGTCCAGCGCCAGCTCCAGCTGGTGGGTGCGGCGGAGGCCCTCCACCTGCTCTTCCTGCTGATGGCAAAATACGGCGGCATGGCCGCGCTGGGCTTCTGGACGAATCTGCTCTGGGTGCTGCTGGCCTGCGCCCGGGGCTGGGCAGCACTGAGCCTCTACAAGATGCAGGAGGACGCATGACGCAGCGGCGGAGAAAGCGCCGCAGCCGCTTCGGGCGGCGGGCCTTTCTGGCGGGGGCGGGCTGTGCCGCGCTGGCCGGCGCGGGGCTGATGCTGCGCCGGGGGCAGACTGTCTCGGCCCTGTCGGTGCCTGCCCCGGAGGCAGAGCCGAACGCCGCCCTGCCCGCCGGGGAGTGGCGGGCTGTCTGGGTGAGCTATCTGGAATGGGCCGGGATGGATTTTTCCTCGGAAGAAGCCTTCCGGGCCGGGGCGGCGGCTTTGATGGACAACTGCCTGTCCATCGGGCTGAACACCGTCATCGTGCAGGTGCGGCCCTTCGAGGATGCCCTCTACCGCAGCAGACTCTTCCCGTGGAGCCATGTCTGCACCGGGGAGCAGGGGAAAGACCCCGGCTTCGACCCACTGGACGTCCTCATCACCGAGGCCCACAGCCGGGGGCTTTCGCTGGAAGCGTGGGTCAACCCCTACCGTCTCCGTTCCTCGGCGAAGATGCCCGCCGTGCTGGCCGAAAGCAGCCTCGCCAACACCCACCCTGAGTGGGTCTGCGCTGTGGGCGAGGGGCTGTACCTGAACCCGGCCCTCCCCGAGGCGGCGGACTATGTGGTGCAGGGCGTGGCCGAGCTGGTGCAGAACTATGCCGTGGACGGCATCCACTTCGACGACTATTTCTATCCCACCACCGACCCGGCGCTGGACGCGGCCCAGTTCGCCTCCAGCGGCGCAGGGAACTTGGACGAATGGCGGCGGCAGAATGTCACGGCGCTGGTCAAGGCGGCCCACGACGCCGTGAAAGCCGCCGACGCCACCCTCCGCTTCGGGGTCAGCCCGCAGGGCAACCCGGACAACGATCTCTCGGAGCAGTACAGCGACGTCCGGGCATGGCTGACGGCAGAGGGGGAGGATGCCGTGGTGGACTACCTCTGCCCGCAGGTCTATTGGGGCTATGGTTACACCCTCCGGTCCGGCAGCACCCGCTTCGCCTTCGAGAACATCGTGCCCGAGTGGCTGGCCATGCCCCGGGCGGCGTCCACGGCCCTCTATTTCGGGCTGGGGGCCTACCGTGTGGGCAGCGGCGACGGCGGGGCCAACGAGGACAGCCTGAGCCAGTGGTGCACCGGCAGCGCCCTTGCCCGGCAGGTGGATGACCTGCGCCGTCTCGGTGCGGGGGGATGGGCGCTCTACCGGTACGATTCGCTCTTCCGGCCTGCCCAGCCGGAGCCTGCCGCCGCCGAGCGGGCGGCGCTGGCCGCGCTGACTGTGGGCTAAGGCCTTGTATGGAAAATAAAAATGCGGTATACTATAGCAATCGTGAGCAATCGTGCAAAAACAATGTTTTGAGGATAAAAAGTCATGAAAAAGACAAAGCGAATCGTACTGCTCGTTCTGGCGGTGGTGGTATTGCTGCTGGCGGCGTATGCGGGAAAGACCGTGCTGGACCTGAAGAACAGCGCCGCCACGGAGGTGCAGGAGGAGGACAGCACCCGCTGGGCTGAGCTGACCAGCGACCCGCTCACCCTCGAGGGCATCGCCGACGGCTCGGCCAAATACGCCTCGGCGGCGGTGAACGGCAGCCTGAATCTTGTGTTCAACGGCATCTGGAGCCGCCAGACCGACTATTTCACCGTCCCGGGCGGCAGCCTGACCATCACTGGCTATGGCACCGCCGAGGGCACCCAGCGGTATAAAATATCCGTCTGGCAGAAGGTGGCCGGCGGCGCACAGTACGTCAACGACAGCACCTATTACTTCAAGACCGACGGCCAGAACTACCGCTGCGTCATCTCCGGGCTGGACCCAGCGGCCAGCTACCGGCTGACCATCTCCTACGATTCCAGCCGCTACTACCTCTACGGCGGACTCAAGGTGGAGGGCATCGCGGCATGAAGACACAGACGAAAAATTCGCTCATGCTGATGCTCTGCGCCTTCATCTGGGGCACGGCGTTTGTGGCCCAGAGCGCAGGCTCCGGCATGGGGGCCTATTCCTTCCTCGCGGGGCGGAGCTGGCTGGCTGTCCTCGTGCTGCTCCCGACGATGGCCGCCTTTGATGCCCTGCGCAAAAAGCAGGGCGCGGCCTACGGCTGGCCCAAGGAAAGAGCGGAGCGGATGACTCTGCTGACGGCGGGCCTCGTCTGCGGCACCCTTCTGTTCGCGGCCTCTGCGGCCCAGCAGATCGGCATCACCATCAACCCCTCCACGGCCAAGGCGGGCTTCCTGACGGCCATGTACGTCGTGCTGGTGCCGGTGTTCGGCCTGTTTCTGGGCCGGAAGGGCAGCGCCCAGCTCTGGGCCAGCATGGTCATCGCCGTGGTGGGCCTTTACCTGCTCTGCATGAAGAACGGCTTCGGCGGCGTCGAGACCAGCGACTGGATCCTGTTCTCCTGCGCGGTGCTGTTCAGCTTCCAGATCATGTCCATCGACCACTTTTCGCCGCTGGTGGACGGCGTGAGGCTGAGCCTCTTGCAGTTTATCGTAGTCGCAGTGGAGAGCACGGCGGCGGCGCTCCTCTTTGAGACGCCGACGCTGGCGGAATTTGGTGCCAATCTCCTGCCCATCGCCTATTGCGGCGTGCTGTCCAGCGGTGCGGGCTATACGCTCCAGATCTTGGGACAGAAAAACCTGAACCCCGCCATCGCCAGCCTTATCATGTGTCTGGAAAGCGTGTTCAGCGCCTTGGGCGGCTGGCTTCTGCTGAACCAGAGCCTTTCGCTGCGGGAGAGTGCGGGCTGCGCCCTCATCTTTGCTGCCGTCGTGCTGTCCCAGCTGCCGCTTGAGGAGCTGCGCGGATGCAAAAAGGGCGCGTGACGCTGCGGGTGGCCGGGGGCATCCCCTACGAGCTGACGCGGAAGAAGGTCAAATACTTCAACCTTCATGTCCGGCGGGACGGTTCTGTGGCCCTCAGCTCACCTCTGCGCATATCGCCGGAGGCGGCGGATCACTATATCATCGGCCAGATGGACTGGATACGGGCGGCACAGGCCCGGCAGGCCGCCCGCGAGAAGCGGCAGGCGTCGCTGCCCGACAAGGATGTCGCGCTGGCCCACTTCACGGCCATGAGCGATAAGGTCTACCCGGCCTTTGCCGGGGTCCTGAACGGGCAGAAGCCCGCCATCAAGGTGCGCAGCATGACCAGCTGCTGGGGCGTCTGCCATATGGCCAAGCGCCAGATCACCTTTGCGCTCCAGCTTTACAATATGCCCGAGGCGGCGCAGATCTATGTGGTAGTACATGAGTACTGCCACTTTTTGCAGCCGAACCACAGCCCGGCGTTCTGGGCCGAGGTGGCCAAGCTGATGCCGGACTGGAAGGCCCGGCGAGATTTGTTGAAAAGATAACGGCCTTGCCTGCTCTGTTACCTTCGGGGACATCTCTCCCAAGGGGAGAGGCAGAAAGGCTCCCCCTCTGGGGGAGCTGGCAGACCCGGAAGGGTCTGACTGAGAGGGCAAGCCACTGAAAAATAAGAGGAATACGTCATTGGAAAACGAAAAAAAGGCCGGCGGCGATAAATATTCGAAGCTCGCCGGAAACACCATCATCTTTGCCATCAGCAGCTTTTCGTCCAAGCTGCTGACGCTCATCGTCCAGCCGTTTCTGACCTATGCGATGGCCGAGATCTCCGACCTCGGCCTGTCCAAGATCCTGAGCCAGTACGCCAACCTGCTCATCCCCTTCGTGTCAATGGGAATGTCCAACGCCATCATCCGCTTCGGCCTCGACAAGGGCAACAGCGAAAAGCAGGTGTTCACCAACGGCCTGCTCACCATCCTCGGGGGCTTTGGCATCCTTGTGCTCTGCTGGCCAGTGGCGCAGTTCCTGCCCGACATGGCCCAGTACGGCCTGCTCATCTATATCTACGTCCTCATGAGCTGCCTGCGCACCCTCTGCACCCAGTTCGTGCGCAGCCGCCAGTGGAACAAGCTGGTGGCTGTGGACGGCGTGCTCTGCACCGTGGCGACCATGGCCTTCTATGTGCTCTATCTGGTGGGCTTCCGCTGGGGCGCGAACGGCTACCTGCTGGCCATCATCAGCGGCGACTTCGTCAGTGTGCTCTTCCTGATGCTGACCGGAAAGCTCTGGAACTTTATCGAGCTGAAGGGCCTCAACAAGACCCTCTGGAAGCAGATGCTCCGCTTCTCACTGCCCATGATCCCGGCCCAGATCAGCTTCTGGATCATCAACGCCTCAGACCTGTTCTTCGTGCGCGAGATGTGCGACGGCCTCGACGGCCACAGCGGCGATGCATGGAGCGGCCTGCTCTCCACCGGCTATTTCCTGCCCACCATCCTCACCACGCTGGGCCTCATCTTCTACGATGCATGGCAGCTGTCGGCGGTGACGGAGGAGGAGGGAAGGGCCAAATTCTTCACCCAGATCTTCCGCACCTATTCCAGCGTGCTGTTCTGCTGCGCGGCGGGCATCATCTGGCTCTGCCGCCCGGTCATGCACATCATGAAGGCCAACTATTACTATGCGTGGCACTTCGTTCCCTTCCTCGTGATGGCCTCCACCTGCAGCTGCTTCAACCAGTTCATGAACAGCGTCTACGTCGTGAATAAGAAGTCCCAGCGGAGCATGGTCACGATGATGGCAGGCGCCGTGAGCAACTGCATCATGAACTACTTCTTCATCAAGTGGTGGGGCCCTGTGGGCGCGACCTATGCGTCCTTCCTCGGCCTCGGTCTGGTGTTCACCCTCCGCGCCATCGACGCCCACGGCATGATCGGGATGCGTGTCCATCCGGGCCGCGTCCTCCTCAACGCCGCCGCGCTGGTGTTCGAGGCCTTCGTGCTGCTGGCAGAGACGCCTCTGTACGGCCTCTGGACGGGCCTCATCACCGCCCTCATCATCCTGTATAACTTCTCCGGCGTCTGGGGCATGGCCCGCATCCTGCTGCCTAAAATTCTGGGCCGCCGGGGCAAGACCCTCGTGGCCGCAGTAGACGGCTGGATGACGAAGAAATAAACGCTTCCCGGATAGGAAAAACGCCCTCTCATCAATACCGCGATGAGGGGGCGTTTGGTTTGTCGCAAGTCAAAAGATCGAAAAAATGCGATAAAAGCTAGAGCTGCTGCCGGGTCACAGCTGCTTTTCGAGCCAAGCGGAGATGTCAGCAAAGACCTCGGCTTTGTTCGTCTCCATCAGCAGCTCGTGGCGGGCACCGGGATAGAACTTCGCCTCGATGTTCCGGACGCCGATGTCCCGGAGGCTCTGGATGGCCCGCCGGACTCCGGCGGTGCGCTCGCCTACAGGGTCGGCGTCACCGGCGAGGAAGAGCAGAGGCAGCTCCTTGGGCATCCCGGCCAGAACGGCGGGGTCGTACAGCCGCAGGATGCCGGAGAACATACTGTAGTAGGCGTTCAGGGTGAAGGTGAACATACAGCGCTCGTCGGCACGGTACTTGTCCACCTCGGCGGTGTCGCGGTTGAGCCAGTCGTGGGGCGTGCGGCCCTCGAGGCCCTTGTTGTAGCCGAGGAAGGAAAGGCTGGCCACGAGCCGGCTGCGGTGTTCCCAGCCGAAAAAGACGGCCAGCACCCGGCAGAGGGCTTTCGCTGCGGCGACCAGAGCTTTGGGCTGAAAGCCGGTGCCCATGAGGATGGCTCCGTCCAGCTCGCCGCCCCACTCGCAGAGGTACTGGCGGGCGTAGAACGACCCCATGCTGTGCCCCAGAAGGAAATAGGGGACGCCGGGGTAGAGCTGCTTGGTCAGGACGGTCAGGGCGTGGAGGTCGTCAAGGACGGCACGGTTGCCGTCCGGCTGGGCGAAGAAGCCGTAGTCGTCCTTCGTGCGGATGGAACCGCCGTGGCCCAGATGGTCGTGGCCGGTGACGAGGATGCCCTGCCCGGCCAGATGCTCGGCCAGCGGCTTGTACCGGTCGATGAACTCCACCATGCCGTGGGACAGCTGCAGGACGGCCCGCACCCTGCCCTCCGGCACACAGCGGAATGCGTGGAGCGTCCGGCCCGGCACGCAGGAGGGGAGGGTGAAGTCGGTCATCTGACTCATGTGAGGATTCTCCTTTTTCGCTTACAGCGCGGCGATCTTGGCCCGGCAGGCGGGGCAGATGCAGTAGCCCTCATACTGGGCCATGCCGGCCACCAGCTCGCCGCAGAAGTCGCAGCTGCCGGCGGGACGGTGCTTTTTGAGGATGATCTGATCGCCCTCCACGAAGATCTCGAGCTTCGAGTCCTTGTCGATGTGCATATTGGTGCGCAGTTCCTTGGGAAGGACGATACGCCCCAGAGAGTCGATGCCACGAACGATGCCAGTTGTTTTCATATTCATTTCTCCTTTGGTAGTGTGTCCGGAAGAATGGCAGATATGGCACTGATTGCGACGATGCGACGCAAAAAATGTTCCTGTGCAGGAAAAACAGGAAAAAACTGCCAACTTCTTTCCTACTCAGTATACAAAAAGTTGAGCCGTTCGTCAATCGAAACGCGGAGTTTCGACAAAAACTTCTCAAAGAAACCGCAAAATCAGGGTCAGGAGCTTCCGGGGACGCCCCTCTTTGCTGTCTCCGTTGACAAACAGGGCCGGAGAGGGTAAACTTAGGCAGAGATATTTGCAATTCATTTGCCTATGATAGATAAAAAGGAGAAATCATTATGCCGAATCCGAAGATCCGCACCCGATTTGCCCCCTCGCCCACGGGTTATATGCATGTTGGCAACCTGCGCACCGCGCTGTACACCTACCTGATGGCCAAGCACGACGGCGGCACCTTCATCCTCCGCATCGAGGACACCGATCAGGGCCGCTACGTCGAGGGCGCTGTGGACGTCATCTACAACACCCTGCGGGAGACCGGCCTGCTGTGGGACGAAGGCCCCGATGTGGGCGGCCCCGTCGGCCCCTACGTCCAGAGCGAGCGGATGGGGATGTTCAAGCAGTACGCCGAGCAGCTGGTGGCAGAGGGCAAGGCCTACTACTGCTTCTGCACCGAGGAGCGGCTGGAGGCACTGCACGCCGAACAGCGCGCCAACGGTGAGATGACCCACTACGACGGCTGCTGCCGCGACCTGCCCGAGGAGGAGGTCAAGCAGCGTCTGGCCGCAGGTGAGCCCTACGTCATCCGCCAGAAGATCCCCCGCGAGGGCGTGACCGGCTTTGACGATGTGG
>OKTU01001093.1_pt1 | contig 13880 bp, 10 predicted proteins | sample 1606311 | NCBI WGS metagenome assembly OKTU01 (sample SAMEA3879557, study PRJEB24766) | human gut metagenome | biome: human-associated habitat; feature: feces | place: USA | collected 1985/1987
ACGATATCTTGCATGGCATACAGTTTAAATTCTGCATTTGCTAAAGGTTGTTTCGTATCTTTATCAAGTTTTTGTACATCAAGATGAACTTTCTGCCGTTTATTCTCAAACATACCCGCCAAAGCAAACACAATAGGCACCTCTTGGGTTTCATATTGTAGAGAAACATCATGTACTTCATTGGTTTGTATGAATCCTTCTGGCGCCTGCTGTTCTTTCACCATGTAGTTTCCAAGTGGTAACAAGTTAGAATGCGCCATACCGTTTTTATCGGTTTTAATGCTTTTTCTATCGCTATAAAAATCTGCGTATATAGAAAAATGGAGGACCCTTAGGTCCTCCGTCCGGTCGCAGGCATCGCAAGTTTCTGCAACCTGATCACTGACAAGCATTTTAATACGAGTCTTTCTAAAAGACAAGTGCTTTCTGCGAACATTGTCCATTTGCACCATGACTCCTGCATTAGTTCCAAGATTACTTATAAAAACAATCTACAGTTTGGAAAAATCTATTCCAAACCAATTGGCAATTTTGCTTTGAATGTTCTCTCTTTCAAGCAGGTTCAATGGTTTTCTAATAATATCTTCTTGCTTCTACCTTAAGATATTATGACAAGGAAAGTTTTTTCCCTAATCTGGAGCGTAAAGGAAACATCCGTTATTTCAGCGATAATGAGTTGGAAGCGCTTCGTATCATTGAATGTCTGAAGAAATCTGGGCTTGAGATCAAAGATATAAAGCAATTTTTTATCTGGGTATCTGAAGGCAGCTCCAGCTATGAAAAAAGGAAAGAATTATTTGAAGCCAGAAAATCAGCTGTTGAAACTGAAATCCAGGAACTTCAAAAAACTCTCTCCCTCTTAAAATTTAAGTGCTGGTATTATGAAACAGCAATGAAAGATGGTAATGAAGATACGATAAATGCCATGTTACCTGATAAACTTCCAAAAAATATACAGAAACTATATGACAAAGGACATGAATGATTTTTGTTTCTTCTTCAAGCTGGAATTGATCGTGCTCTGTCTTTCGCTAATGCAACTCCATTTTACTGTACAAACATAAGTTATGCCCGTCTCAAGATTCGCTTTATATCATCCAGATTTTCAACAAAAAAGATTCCCTCCTGTCGCTCGTTAGAAGATAATCCTTTTTCAATCATATGATTTAGAAGTGCTTTCAAATCATCGTAGTAACCGTTCAGGTTGTAGAGAATGCAGGGTGCCTCCAGATGTTTCAAAGACACCTTCGACATTACCTCTGCAATTTCCTCCAATGTTCCCGTGCCGCCCGGGAAGGCAATAAAGGCTTCTCCTAACTCAATCATTTTGTTTTTTCTCTCAGACATATCCTTAGTCACAATCAGTTTTGTCAGTCCATCATGTTGAAACTCATTTTCAATAAAAAAATTCGCTTAATTTTTAAGGCCTCCACCTAATCAGTTAGTTATTAGTTACTTTTTTCATCATTAAAATTAGTCGTTTTCAAATCTTTTATGTATCTTGCGGCAAATATAAGGATAAGAACAATGAAGAAAGAGAAGTTTCATATCGAATACATTTTCGATAAAGTTTCACGACGAAGCTTGTGGAATCACCTAACCACCGCTTTGGGACTTTCCGCTTGGTTCGCCGACGAGGTCATTATAAATGATAATCTCTATACCTTTAAATGGAGTAAAGAGGCCCAAGAGGCAACAGTGATCGACTCCAAGCCGGAGAACTTTATCCGTTACCGCTGGGTGGACGAAGAAGATGAGAGCGCTTATTTCGAATTTATAATCCATACAATCGAATTAACAGGTTCTACGGCACTTGAGATTACGGATTTCTCCGAACCCGGGGAGAAAAAAGATTCCATTAATTTATGGGACTCGCAAGTGGAAGATTTGAAGCGAACGCTTGGTATTTAGAGTAGTTTTACAGAAATCTGTGGGGTGTTATCGTTTTTTACACTACTTTTGCCACTTCAACCAGATTAGGCAATGTTGAGAATAAAACGATTATATACATTTATGCTGCAGACATTCCTGCCGTTGTTTCTTATGACATTCGGTATTTGTCTGTTTATTGTGTTGATGCAATTTCTTTGGCGATACATCGACGATATGGTGGGAAAAGGCCTCGGCATCCCTGTATTAGCGGAGATGTTTATGTATGCGGCCTTATTTCTTGTCCCGATGGCACTTCCCTTGGCTATTCTATTAGCCTCATTAATGACTTTTGGAAATTTAGGGGAACGTCTGGAATTACTGGCCATGAAGTCTGCCGGGGTATCATTGATACATATCATGCGTCCTTTGATCGTAACGCTACTATTTGTGAGCGTGGGCGCCTTTTTCTTCCAAAACAACGTAATGCCCGTTGTCCAAGTCAAGCTATATACATTATTATATTCCATGCGCCAGAAATCACCGGAATTGGATATTCCGGAAGGTTCATTCTACAAAGATATTCCCGGATTCAATGTATATGTGAAGAAAAAGGACCCGAAGGACGGTTTATTAAAAGACGTGATGATCTATGATTATTCGGAAGGATTCAATAACGCCCGTGTAATCGTAGCCGACTCCGGACGGCTAAAGACATCCGCCGATAAATTATTCCTTGTCCTATCTTTATTTAACGGAGAATCTTTCGAGAACGTAGGTAAAAGCCAAGCCAACACGACGCAAGCGAGAACCGCCGTCCCCTATCGACGAGAATCATTCAGCAGTAAAGATATCTTGATTGAATTCGATGCGAATTTCAACCGTACCGACGAATCTTTCATGCAGAACCAATATATGGGAAAAAACTTGAAGGATTTACAAACCTCTATCGATTCGATGGGCGTACGCTTGGATAGCATCAAGGACGTGAACGCAAAAAGCATTTACGATGCCTCATACGTAAAAACACTAAAGTCCTTACGGGCTAAAAAAGAGAGTGAAGCCGAGGGGCAGCCAGACGAGCAGCAGGAAAAACTGCCGGTAATCACTCCTACCATCAAGTTGGATTTCGACAGTCTTTACCAAGCGCAGGCACCGAGTAGTAAAGCGGCTTTATTAGGCCGAGCCAAGTCCTCGATCGAGAATATCAAGACCGACTATTATTTCCGCGCGGCCACGGTTGGCGACGAGGCCTATAAAGTACGCCGCCACTTGACGGAATGGCATAAGAAATTCACGGTATCGTTCGCTTGCATCATGTTCTTCTTTATCGGAGCGCCCTTAGGAGCCATCATCCGTAAAGGTGGGTTGGGCGTACCGGTCGTTATCTCGGTAATCTTGTTTATCTTCTATTATATTATAGATAATATGGGCTTCAAGATGGCACGCGACGGCGTTTGGGACGCATGGGAAGGTATGTGGCTTAGCTCCGTGGTCCTAACACCTATGGGTATATTCCTAACCTATAAAGCGGTAAAAGATTCTGTTATCTTGAATGCCGACACTTACGTGAATGCCTTGAAGAACTTAATAGGTAAGCGTGAAGGGAGAAAAGTGGAGCGGAAAGAGGTGATCATATACACCCCCGATTATGAGGCCACCCTCCCCCAACTGGAGAAATTGGTGGAAGAAAGTACGACTTATCTGACAAACCATAAACGTTGGATCAATTATCTGACATTTTGGAAACAAGGAGGAAAAGATAACACAGCGGAACTGTTAGCTCAAGACACGGAAAATATCGTGGAGGAATTAAGTAATTCCGACCAGAATTTGCTCTTGAATAAATTGATGGACTACCCGGTCATCGGAGGTTACAATAATAAGCTAAGCAAGCATATAAACGGGAAACTTGCTTTGGCTATCGGTATTTTCTTCCCACTGGGATTGCCGATCTACCTATTGGCTACGTACCAACGTAAATTGCTACGGCATGATATCGTTATGGTACAAAAGACCAGTAAGGAGCTGATCAATATGATATATTCATTACATTTGCTAAAAAAATAACTCGGATATAAATAATCAATAAATATGAGCGAGATTCAATTAAACACCATCGAAGAAGCTATCGAGGATTTCCGTGAAGGAAAGTTCTTAATCGTTGTAGACGACGAGGACCGGGAGAATGAAGGAGACTTTATCATTGCGGCCGAGAAAGTAACCCCGGAAAAAATCAACTTCATGTTGAAAAACGGACGAGGTGTATTATGCGCCCCGATCACGGAAGAACGTTGCCAAGAGTTGGAGCTGGATATGCAAGTTGCCAATAACACCTCTTTACTAGGTACTCCTTTCACGATAACAGTAGATAAATTAGGAGGGAAATGCACGACCGGCGTTTCCATGTACGACCGTGCGGAAACGATCTTGGCGCTGGCTGATCCAAAGACCAAGCCATCCGATCTGGGATGTCCCGGACATATCAATCCGCTCCGTGCCCGCTCTCGTGGCGTACTTCGCCGTGCGGGTCATACAGAGGCAGCCGTGGATTTGGCCCGGTTAGCCGGTTTATATCCCGCCGGAGCCTTGATCGAGATCATCAACGAGGATGGAACCATGGCACGTCTGCCGCAATTAATCGAGGTAGCCAAGAAATTTGATATCAAGATTATTTGCATCAAGGACCTGATCGCTTATCGCCTCCGGACCGAATCGATCGTAGAGAACGGTGTAGAGGTAGATCTCCCTACCGAGTACGGACATTTCCGTCTCATTCCTTTCCGCCAGAAAAGCAATGGATTAGAGCATATAGCTTTGATAAAGGGTAAATTCGAGAAAGACGAGCCTATCTTAGTACGCGTGCACTCATCTTGCGCTACAGGTGATATCTTCGGTTCCATGCGTTGCGAGTGCGGAGAGCAACTGCACGAGGCTATGCGCCGCATCGACCAAGAAGGCAAAGGGGTTATCGTTTACCTGAACCAAGAAGGACGAGGCATCGGATTGATGGAGAAGATGAAAGCATACAAGCTCCAAGAGGATGGTTTGGATACGGTGGACGCGAACTTGCATTTAGGCCATCAAGCGGACGAGCGAGATTATGGTGTCGGAGCACAGATCTTACGTCATATCGGCGTAACGAAAATGCGCCTGATGAGCAATAATCCGGTAAAACGCGTAGGTCTGGAAGCTTACGGACTTGAGGTAGTAGAGAACGTTCCTATCGAGGTGAAACCAAATCCATACAACGAATTCTACATGAAAACGAAGAAAGAACGTATGGGGCATGTGCTGCATAACATTAAATAGTTATCAGAACGTTGCAAGAATTCCGATTATTGATTACTTTTGTCGCATAATAATAAAACAACCTATACAAAAAGCAATGTCATGACACAAGTCTCAGATCGTTTAGCGAGTTTATCGCCTTCAGCAACATTGGCGATGTCACAAAAGAGCGGTGAGTTGAAAGCTCAAGGTATCGATGTTATCAACTTAAGTGTGGGAGAACCCGATTTCAATACTCCCGACTTCATTAAAGAAGCCGCGAAGAAGGCGATTGACGATAATTTCTCACGTTATTCTCCCGTAGCGGGTTATCCGGCATTACGTAATGCTATCGTTGCCAAATTGAAGAACGAGAATGGACTGGAATATACAGCAGGCCAGATCTCTTGCGCAAACGGTGCCAAACAATCCGTTTGTAACACGGTCATGGTATTGGTAAATCCGGGGGACGAGGTTATCATCCCTGCCCCTTTCTGGGTAAGCTATCCGGAGATGGTGAAGTTAGCGGAAGGAACCCCCGTTATCGTTCCGGCTGGTATCGAGCAAGATTTCAAGATCACTCCAGCTCAGCTGGAAGCCGCTATTACGCCTAAGACAAAAGCGTTAATCCTTTGCTCTCCCTCCAACCCGACGGGTTCTGTTTACAGCGCCGAGGAATTGGCTGGTTTAGCGGAAGTATTGAAAAAACATCCGGATATCATCGTTATAGCGGATGAGATCTACGAACATATTAACTATATTGGTAAACACAACAGCATCGCTTCTATCGAAGGAATGAAAGACCGTACGGTTATCGTAAACGGCGTTTCCAAAGCGTATGCGATGACTGGCTGGCGTATCGGTTTCATCGCCGGACCGGAATGGATCGTGAAAGCGGTTAATAAATTACAAGGACAATATACCTCTGGCCCTTGCTCCGTATCTCAAAAAGCGGCGGAAGCGGCTTATACAGGCTCACAAGAACCCGTTGAGGAAATGCGCAAGGCCTTCGAACGTCGTCGTGACTTAATCGTTAATTTAGCGAAAGAAGTTCCGGGCTTCGAGGTGAATAAGCCGGAAGGCGCCTTCTACTTATTCCCCAAATGTAGTTATTATTACGGCAAGACAGATGGAACCCGTGTAATCAACAACGCTGATGACTTAGCTATGTATCTCTTAGAAGTAGCGCACGTAGCTTGCGTAGGTGGTACCTCGTTCGGGGCACCTGAGTGTATCCGCATGAGTTACGCTACCAGCGATGAGAATATCGTGGAGGCGATCAAACGTATTAAGGATGCGTTGGCCGCATTGAAATAAGAAAAAATTAAACAGATATACTTACTTGGCAAAGTAAGATATACTGCATTGGACAAGTAAGTATATCTTCTATGGGCAAGTAAGCTATACTTCATAAAAAAGGCGATACATTGGGTTGTACCGCCTTTTTCTTTATATCAAATACGTTACCGCAATTATTCAGCACGCAAAGTGAAACGTTTGAACGCCAAGATTTGTAACTCAGGATCGATCTCCTTCATTGTCTCTCTTACAGTCTTCTTGCCATCCATAATGTCTTCTTGGTTCAACAAGCAAACCTCTTTCAAGAACTTGCCTAGACGACCCTTAGCGATATTCTCGATCATCTGTTGAGGTAAGTTAGCCGCCTTCTCAGCGGAAACAGTAGCGATGATTTCTTTAGCCTTAGCTACATCCTCTGCCGTGATCCAGCCCTTATCCATGTTACTTTCCATGTGAGCCTCGCTATCTACATGCGAAGGATTAATACCAGCCTTCTTCAATGCAGCCTCTACAGCCTTCTGTACCTGCTCAGCCTTCGTCTTCTCGATAGCAACCTGGATCTCTTTCTCTTTTACAGACTCAGGAACACCAGCCTCATCGATAGCGATCGGGTTCATAGCGGCGATCTGCATAACGATATTGTGAGCGGCTTCCTCAGACTCCTTGTTGAAAGCGGCGATCGTACAAAGTTGGTTCTTACCCATATGGTTGTATACAGTAGTGTAAGCACCTTCAACTACGCAGTAGCCATCCAACTCCATTTTCTCGCCAGTGATACCGCTACGATCCGTAACAGCTTCTTGGATAGTACCCTTACCCATAGGCAAAGCTTTCACCTCGTCCAAAGTATGGCATTTGTTAGCCACGGCAGCGTCCAAGATAGCCTGAGTCAAAGCTACGAAGTCCTCATTCTTAGCCACGAAGTCCGTTTCGCACTTCAAAGCGATGATAGCGGCGAACTCGCCATCCTTCTTAGCTAACACACAACCCTCGGCAGCCTCACGATCAGAACGTTTAGCGGCGATAGCCTGTCCTTTTTTACGGATAATTTCCATTGCTTTCTCGATGTCACCATCAGACTCAGTCAAAGCCTTCTTACAGTCCATCATACCAGCTCCACTCATTTTGCGCAGCTTGGTAATATCAGCCATTGTTACAGCCATAATCTTATTTCCTTTATCTTTAAAATGTTTATACTTTCAAAAATTGACAATGGACAGTTGCCAATTGACAAATCCTGTCAAAAGCCAACTGCCCATTGTATTTGTATTCTAATTGTCAATTGTCAACGTCAATTGTCAATCGAATTATTCTTCGTCTTTCGCGAACTTACCGGCAACGTTAGCGTTCAACGCATCGTCGTCTTCTTTCTTCGTACGTTCTTTCTTAACAGCAGCTTTCGCCTTACGCTCTCTTTTCGGAGCTTCCTCAGCAGCCTCTGCGTCAATTTTCTCAGCCTTACGCTCTTGCAAGCCTTCGTTCATAGCCTCGCAGATAGCGCCCAAGATAACCTCTACAGACTTTGTAGCGTCATCGTTAGCCGGGATAACGTAGTCGATATTGTTCGGATTAGAGTTCGTATCAACCATACCGAATACAGGGATACCCAAACGGTTAGCCTCGCGAACAGCGATATGCTCTTTCATCACGTCTACAACGAACAACGCTGACGGAAGACGAGTAAGGTCTACGATAGAACCTAAAGTCTTCTCCAACTTAGCGCGTTGGCGAGTGATTTGAAGTTTTTCTCTCTTAGAAAGATTATCAAATGTACCATCTTTTGTCATCTTATCGATAGTAGCCATCTTCTTGATAGCTTTACGGATCGTCGGGAAGTTGGTCAACATACCACCCGGCCAGCGCTCGATAACGTAAGGCATACCTACGGAAGCAGCCTTATCAGCGACAACTTGTTTAGCTTGTTTTTTGGTAGCCACGAAAAGAACTTTCTTGCCTTGTTTAGCCAAGTTCTTCATAACTTCAGCGGCTTCGTCTACTTTAGCAACTGTTTTATAAAGGTCAATGATATGAATACCATTGCGCTCCATGAAGATATAAGGAGCCATAGCGGGATTCCACTTTCTTTTTAAGTGTCCGAAGTGTACACCAGCCTCTAATAATTGATCAAAATTTACTCTTGACATTGTTTTTTTCTTAAATCGTTTACTTTCTTTGTTTAATTTCAACCATCAGGTAGTCTTTCCGCATGTCCACATGTAAAAAGAATCCCGATAATTTAGATACTAAACGCTTCGCTTTACTTGTAAGGGACTCACAAATAACATTAACGTTTACTGAACTGGAATCTCTTACGAGCTTTCGGACGACCCGGTTTCTTACGCTCAACAGCACGAGGATCGCGAGTTACGAATCCTTCCGCTCTCAAGACAGCCTTATCTTCCGGATTAATCTTTATCAACGCACGAGAGATAGCCAAACGGGCAGCCTCAGACTGACCTTTGAAACCACCACCGTCAAGGTTGATCTTAATATCATATTGCTCAGCGACGTTCAACTTTGCTAACGGCTGCTTTACGATAAACTGAAGGATTGAAGAAGGAAAGTATTTTTCCAGCTCACGTTTGTTGATCGTGATCTTTCCCGTACCTTCGCTAACGAATACGCGAGCGACTGCCGCTTTACGTCTTCCTATTGCATTTACTACTTCCATCGTGATTATTTATATGAGTTTATATCGATTAACTTAGGTTGTTGAGCCTCGTGCTTGTGCTCAGTTCCCTCATAAACGTACATGTTGTTCAACAACTTTGCACCCAGACGGTTCTTAGGCAACATACCTTTTACTACTTTACGGAACAGACGGTCGCCACCTTTCTTCAAAAGATCAGCCGGAGTATACTCGATCTGTCCACCGGGATATCCGGTATATCTCAAATAAATACGATCGTTCCACTTGTTACCAGTCAGAACGACTTTGTCTGCATTGATGATGATTACGTTATCACCACAGTCAACGTGCGGAGTGAAATTGGGTTTGTACTTACCGCGCAAAAGCTTCGCTACTTTAGCGCAAAGGCGACCTAACGTCTGGCCTTCAGCATCAACAATGACCCACTCTTTGTTTACAGTTGCCTTGTTTGCAGAAATGGTCTTAAAACTTAAAGTATCCACTGCTTAAAAATTAAATTAATTAATAACTCAAAAAACTAGCCTTACCAACATTGTCACAACGGACACATGATGCAACAACGTGCTAAGAACTAAACTCTTAGTACAATTTGATAATAATCGGCTTGCAAAGGTACGGGTTTTATCCGAAATACCAAACAAATCTAATTATTTTTCAAGTTATTATGAAGATACTCATCACTTACGGAAGTAATACCCCAAAGAGAATGTCACGTTATTTTGATAAACAGAAGTCTCGCCGTCACGCTTCAAGGCACGGCGGTCTATCATGCCGCATAGGGAACTTACGGAAAAGAAAAAGTTACTATATTCTACCGATAGGCCGACGTTCATGCCAAAATCGCAAGGTTTCAAATCCTTCTCCTCGGATACGCCGAAATGGAGATCCGGATTGGTCTCTCGGCTCTTCATCTTGCCAAACAAGGACCAATCAAAGGTAGGACCGGCGAATACGGACAGATGAACGTCCGTGAAGGTAAACGTATAAGCCACATTCACGGGAATCTGCAAAGAGTAATACCAACATTTATTATGAAGCGCCATCCCATGTATATCCTGATTCGAATAATAAGCGCCACCTTGGTTCACGAACGCCACCTCAGGACGAAGCGACCATTTTTTATTCTTGCTCAAAGGAATATCCGCCAAACCCGCTATGCTGAAACCGAAGCGGGCTCCCGCCTCATACGTATCCTCCACTTTCTGGATCAACGAAGAATAAGCGCCTCCGGCACGTACGCCGAAAGAAACCTGAGCCATCGCCGGTAAAATCATCATCACGGCAATCAACAACAATCCGATCTTTCTCATAAACTTCCTCATTTGCTTTTCCTTCTAATAGTAAGCAAAGATATACATTTTTCAATAACATCTACATTTATCCTACTGAAACCTATAAGAAAGCGGTATAAAAAGCGCAGCTTTGCCATTTAAGCTTTAACGAATGGCACAACATGATACATCTTATCCCCATAAGATGTATCATCTTCAACAGAACTGTCTTGAAGCTGATTCCCCTACTGAGTAAAACCGGAATCTCCAAACCAATAAAGCCCCGACTGGACGAACCGGCCGGGGCTTATTCCTTTTCCGCCCTCGCTCCTCACGGAGGTAACGGCAGATGAACTTTAATTTATTACTTTAGTATTAATATTAATCCATTCCCGCCTGTTCGCCCTCTCGGGGTACTTGGATAATCCGCACGGGAATGATTTTCGATTTATCTTTTCATTATTCCTTTACATGTCTTATTTAACGACTACCTTTACAGTCTCGTCGCCAACCGTTACAAGAACGATTCCAGCAGGAACAGCGATCGTAGCGTTATCGGAAGTGACAACTGTCTCTGCCAACGGCATACCCAACAAGTTACGAACATAAGCAGTCTCGCCTTGAGCGCCTTGGATCGTTACGGAACCGGCGTTGCCTGTTACTACGATAGAAGAAGTTGCGTTGTCAATAGACTCATTACCGGTCGGAACCTCAGTACCCAACGTGAAGACCATAGCTTCCTCCTTTGAACCCAAACCTAACTTTCCGTTCAAAGCATATACATACTTGCTGTTGTCTGCCTTTGAGTAAATTACATATTCACCCTCTACAGCAGGATCAGCCAAGCAGATACCGAACTTGAAGTTATCCAAACCGCCTAACACTTCCTCAGCCTTGTCCTCTTCAGCCACAACGACAGCAGCCTTACCATTTACAACCGTATTGATCGTATCAACACCCGCGATAATAGCCGGACGGAAGATTACCTTAGCATCCTTACTTGTACTACCTTCCAACATATACTTCTCGTTGAAAGAAGCGACAGCAGAACCTTCATCAAATACTTGCATAGAGTCTTTAGCGTTATACATGAACATTCTCTCGGCCGGAGTTTCTTCGCCTTCAGCAACCTCAATACCCTTAGAGATATAGAAGTACGGAGTCGTAGCCTTGCTATCCGCCGTATCCAACCAGAAGATCATGCTCTCAGCGGAAAGGATACCCTCTGTGATACCATTCTTATTCAACTGATAGTTGATAGAACCTAACTGATCAACATCGTCGAAAGAAGCGTGACGAGGCTCAGCAGCCAATGTAGTCTTATCTGAGTTGTCGTTTACTTGTACGGTTACATTTGCGAATTTATCAGCCTTCATATCATAAACAGATGCCTCATCGTTAGTGAAAGCCAACTCTTGACTTACACCGATTGCTTTTGCTGATGCGTTAATCGTACCCTCGTCGCCAAAGCTAACCGGACCATTCTCCGCAAAGCCCATAGCGTATGAGCCATTCGCATTCTGTCTGAAATAGAACTCAGCAGGATTTGTTCCCTCAGATTTCTCTGTATATTTCATATCCTCGCCTAAGCAGAATGTCTTAGCGTCATCACCTTCACCTGTCACGTGGAAGATCGTATAAGTAGGAACAAATAATGTATCCTTAGCGGCAACAACCTTACCATCCTTCAAGTAAGCTACATCATCCACTTGGATCGTATAGTTTTCTACAGCGTCCTTATCGTCCTCATTGATCTTACCTTTTGCTTTCTCGATTGACAAAGAAGCTAATTCAGAAGCTTTCATGCTAGGAGTCAAAGTGTTCTGTTCCTTCATAGCAGCATAGAAAGTCTTCTCACCGATCAAGTCAGTTTTACCCTTGAACAACAAAGAGACACCAGCCTCCATCTCTTCCTTGGACAGATCCAAGAAACCTGCTACTTTTTCAACAGGGATAAATTTAACTTTAGTACCGGCGATTGTTTTCATCTCTTCAGTATCCTTTTTGCCATCTTCGGTCAAGTTGCCAAATTTCTTATCCTCACCTGTAGCAACCACCTCATACTCGCCTTTAACCTTAGTCTCTTGCATGCTCAATTCCAATTCTTGCTGAGTCTCGCGGTTCACTAACGTGAACGTATATTTACCATCGAAGTCCTTAACAGCCCATTGAGAAGCGGCAGACTTAAAGTTCACGTCGTTAGCGGCCATAGCGTTATATACGAATGATCCCTCAGAAACACCCGGAACCAAGTATTTATGATACTCAGTTGTAAGGCTCTTGTCCTTTTGACTTTCATTCGAGCTAGTGAAGTAAACATTCACGAAGTTAGCCACGCCTTCCTTCAACAATACAGAAGGTTTCAAATAAGTGCTAGCACCTAAAGTCGCGTTGATCAAAGAACCGATCTCGCCTTCCTCTACAGTAGTCACATAAGTCTTCGTATCCGTAGAAGTGAAACGAATAGCACCCATATAAAGAGCGGTTTCTGCTTCCGGAGACTTGATCTTCAACTGATATTCATCCGGATTAGCCAACTTATCGAATTCCGTTACCATGAAAGCAGCGGAGTGTTCAGCCACATTGGCCTTATCACCAGCTACAGTCTCTAATTTATAAGCCGTAGTCTTAGCAGCTTTCACGTCATACTTAACGTCCTTTTTCAAAGCTAGGATCTTGATGTCCTTATTGAACAGCAAGTCTTTCTCATCCAATGTTCCATCCTTGTAGTCTTCCTTCAAAGCCTTCAAAGCCTTCTCCGTACCACCAACAACAAAGTACGTATTGCCGAAAGTCTCACCTTCAGCCGCAGTAGCAACCTCTTCCGTATAATCTACCGCATAGATCGGCTGGGCGAACGGATTGGATACTAACTCAGTCGGAGCGTTAAATCCGAAAGTAAAGCCATTCTTATTATAAGTATTCAATGCTTCAGCATCCATAGTCTCTACCTCAGTAGCTAGAATCACTGAAAAACCTGTAGCTTCTTTCAAGAAAGCAGGCAACGTTTTGATTGCACTTAGCTTGTTTACGGTAGAAAGAATAGTTGTTGTACGGGCATCCGCATTCAAATCAGCGCCATCTTCAATGCTAGAGGCATCTTTCTGAAAAGTAACAACTTTCCCATTTGCAGACAATGAGAAGGTGTACTGGTTACCTACCTTAGCATAATTAGAAACCTCAAAAACAGACGCTTTTTCTGCAGACTCAGCCTCAGTCAAAGTCCAAACCTTAGTCTTGTCTTTAAGTGTCACTTCTTTTACCGTGTAATAAGTCTCTCCAGCTTTTGCTTCTGTACTCTTTTGCAAATAGAACTTCACGCCGTTAGCTAATACCTTATCTTTATTTACAGTCGAATAGGCTGTAATCTCAGAAGCAGCATTAACAGGCATTACCGCTGAACCTGCGGACAATAAAGCCGCTGTCATCAAAGTAAAAATCCCTTTGTTCATAATCTCTAATTTAAATATTAATAATAGTGTTAATTAAATATCTATCAAGACCTTAATCAATCGCCCTCT
>OKTU01001096.1_pt1 | contig 13870 bp, 8 predicted proteins | sample 1606311 | NCBI WGS metagenome assembly OKTU01 (sample SAMEA3879557, study PRJEB24766) | human gut metagenome | biome: human-associated habitat; feature: feces | place: USA | collected 1985/1987
AGAATCGGAACAATCGAATTGCGCGATTTCCATTACACTTCCACAGGGGTGGAAATTTCAGGAGAAAACAAAAAAGTCAGACACCGAACATGAGCCGCTCATGCTTGCTGGATTGAATCCGCTGTACACCGTGTATGACATTTATGATAGTGATCACACACTTATCGGTGCAATTGGTTACAGCAATTATGAACCATACGAGGGAGATAAAGATTCCGTGCAGGTCGTATATTCTGCACTTCGGCTTGGGTCGGTCTACAGATTTGATACAGACAGCAGGTATGATGTGGTTAAAACAAACAAATATGGAACGACTGCACTTACAACAGTAGTTTATCAGGATGGTGCAAACGCTGAGCCTGTGAACAACTGGGGCATCCTCTCTTATAACAACGAGAAAGAATGCTTTGTTGCCGTTGAACTTGAATCGAATTCCGTGTCGGAAAGCCAAGTGTTAGAAATAGCAAAATCCATTGAGTTTTAGATTGCGTTTTGAACCACAAGAACTTGATAGCAACATCAAATAATCCAAGATAACAGCTGATCTGCCTGCTTGTGGGGCATGGCATTATTTGGTCACCAAAAGCTAACGCGGCCGTCCACTGTATTTCAATACAGAAACGGACGACCGCGTTAGCTTTTTTACGAGATGAGGTCTCTTTTTCTTTCTCTTAAGTCACCTAACCGCACTACCCTGCATCGCAGGCGTTCACCACATAATCAAATTTCTTGCTGCGGAGCAGTTTGCGCAGGACATTGAACTGCGGCTTCTTGGTGCTATGCACCAGCAGTTTCCACTCGGCAGGGAGAATCGGCAAATCTTCAAAACGCCAGCTTTCATAGCGTTCATCGTAGTGTTCCGGGGCTGCATACTCTGCCAGATGCCCCAAGCACCAACTGACGATGCAACTGTTCCCCTCCAGATACCCGTCCTTTCTCTGATAAGCAGATAAATTTTTTGCAAGGCTCTGTGCCACGCTCGGTTTCTCTGCGATCACTAAAAATTTCGCCATGTTTTCCTCCTGTTCCTGTCAAAAAGGCGGTCCATAAAGAACCGCCCTTTCTCCATACCTTATGCTTTTTTTGTTATTTCTGCTGATCTTCCGCATTTTCTTCATCTTCATTGATGTAACTGTCATCAGCAAATTCCAGACCTTCCTCTACAATACCGTCCTCTTTTTTCTTTCGGAATTTACTTAAAGCAAAAGCAGCTAAACCACCGAATACCAGTACAATACCGCCGCCCAGGATCGCAGAGCCAAACATTTTATTACCACCGGATTCCGGTTTTACTTCTGTTTCTGGCTGTACGGTAGTTTCTGGTTCTGGTGCTGCAGTCGTTTCCGGAAGAACAACTGCTGGTTCCTCTTTTTTCTCGATTTCCTCGTTTTCGCCTAAGAACTCTGCCAGATCATTTTCATCTACCAGTGACATCATGTACACGTTTTCGGAAGTACCGGAACGGTCAATGACCATATAAAAGGTGTTTCCATTCTTTGTCTGTACCGTCAGAAACTGCTTGGAACTGTCATTCTCCTTATCATCCACAAGCTGTCCGTTTCCCGATGTGGAAAACGGTGTTCCCTCTGCGGCAGGCTGCTCCGCCGGCTGTTCTTTTATCACCTGTTCCGCAGTTTCAGCCTGCTCTGCGTTTTCATTTGCCTGTGCAAAAGCGGTCACACTGGCAGAACCCATCAGTATTGTTGATGACAACATAATCATCAAAATATTTTTCATTACTTTATTCTTCATCTTCCAAATCCTCTCTTTCTTCTATCAGTCCGGTTGACATTTCTCTGTCCATATTTTCTTCTTTCTTTATACCTGTTTCAGAACTATCCATAGAAAGATTGCCCTCTTCATCAAACTGCATGGTAACTGTTCCATTCTGAATCCCGTCCAGAAAAGTCAGCATCTTTCGGCTGTCCATCTTCATGGAACGGATTGCCTTAATGATTTCTGCATCTTCCATCTGTTTTTTCTGGATTCTCAGTTGCCTTACATGCTCCTGCAGTTCCAGAATCTTGTTTTCAGTTTTCTGAATGTCATCCAGAACCTTTTTTAACCGCATATTCATCTCTTATTTACTCCCTTCTAGTGAAGTCTGCCAAATGCCATAAAATGTTGCTGCCAGTAAGAACTTACAATGCTTGTATATTGAATCGGATTCCCGCAATGAATCATCATGTTATTTCCTACATAAATTCCAACATGGCTCGCTCCCGGCGTATCATAAGTTCCCTGGAAAAAGATCAGATCGCCCGGCTTTGCATCCGATGGAGATACATAGGAACAATAAGAACGAAGTCCGTCCGCTGTTGTTCTTCCCACGTTCCATCCATTTCCACAATTATTGATTACCCAGCATACAAAACCAGAGCAATCAAAACTGGTAGATGGCGATGCACCACCCCATACATACGGATAACCCAGATATTTTTCCGCTTCCCTGATCATCTTGGCAAACTGCGGATCAGAAAGTGCTTCTGCCGGAATATCATATCCAAAACCTGCCCCGCCTGTCGGAATTGTATTAAGGTCAAACAGATAATCACGATTTCCATAGTATTTATTGTAAGCGTCATACTGCTCCTGTTCCTTATCTGTCATACGGTTTCTTAAAACTGCATCCAGGTTATGGTTCGTAAGTGTTACGTCCAGCCGGTTTACTTCTCTTGTTGTAGTTACTTCCACCTCCTGGCTTCCATTACTGTCTGCTATGTATGCTTCCCAGGTCTGATGTCCATGTGCTGATGCAGAAGCGTGATCGCTGTAAAATACATCAAACTGAACACCATATCTTGCAAATGCTCCTGTATCTTCTACTACATATTCCACTCCATTCATAACAACATGGGTTCCCATTGGCACAAATGGATTGGAAGCATCCACCGCAATCGTGTGATTTGCCTGTGGATATGCTCCACTTGCAGTCGGGCCTCCACTCCACTGCCCGCAGCAGATCGGACAGTTGCAATATCCACTGGTCACAACCTGTCCCAGTGATTCTCCAACCCTGACTGTTTTCTTTTCTGTTACAGTTTCTCTTGTCGAATCTGTATATAAGCCATACTGCTCTCTGAAAATCTCCTGAATCTCGTCTGCAACCTCAGCATAGGTAAAACCGCCATACTTGACTGTCAGATAAGAAATAAGCTGATACGGATTGTGTCCGATCTCATCAATCTGGAACTGGAACTCATCATAGTCGGAATGGTTTGCTTTCATCTGATTGATCTGCTCATTCAGTGCATTTTCCAATGCCACATAAGCATTTTCCGCAGCATAAATATCCTCATCCTCACTGGAATAACTGGTAGAAATAATAGCATTGGAACTGCCCTGGAATAACGCAGCACAGCTTGACAGGCTCGTTGCCATTAACGCAAACAGCAGCACCAGAACTCCTATGGACAGGAGGATATTTCTGTTCTGTGCCACAAGCTCCTTGACCGCAGCTTTGGCTTTTTCCGTAAATCGCTGTGCGTTTACAAGCACTGCGTCTTTCACAGCTTTTCCCTGTTTCGCAGCCTGATACTGTTTCTGGTAACGCTTTTTCTGCAATAATTTCTTTAATGCAGACTGTTTCTTCTGTTCTGCTTCTTTCTGAACCGCCTTTTTTGCTTCATTGGAAGCACTGGTGCTAAACTGTAGGCGAGATTTTTCTGTTTCTTCCAAAACGGTTTCCCTCAACCGATTATTTCTCTGTCGGTTTTCTTTCAACCGTTCCCGAACGTAAATTGACTTTCTTGCAAGGCTTTCTCCCGCAAATTCCATCTGATCTGCTGCATCAAGAGCAGCATTATCATCGGTATCCTCTCTGATTTTTTTCTGACCATAGGCAGATGCCGTTTCAGAAACAACGGTTGCACCCTTTCTTGCCATTCCACTGCCTGGAATCATACCTTTGCCTTCATCTTCAAAGGAAAGACGGGATTTTGATTTTTTCTGTTCTTTTAGCGTCTGTTCCCTTTTCGTCTTTCCTTTAATCTCTTCCCGAAAATCTTCCATTGATTTTTCATCAACTTCTGACTTTTCATGGCAGCGTTTCTGCTCTTTCGCTGCATAAGCTACGACCATCTTTTTCTTTCGGCTCTGCCTGTCCGGTTCCGATGTTTCAGCATCACGTCCCGGATGTCCCCGGATACTCTCTTTACGAAGTCTGGAACGTGAAACAGACGGAGATTTCTCCCCGCCTGCTTTATCATCACTCATTTCTGAGTTTTCCATTTCTTCCACTTCCGCAAGTTCTTCCTGTTCCAGAAAAGCGTGTCTGGACTGCAGTCTGTGTTTTCCTTCTTTCACTCCCTCAACTGTTTCTTCTGCAGTATGAGTTTTTCTGACCTTTCCAAAGTCCAGCTCCTGTTCCCTGTGTCCGGCTATTTTCTTCTCATCTGCCTCACGCCCGGTAATCCGCTTTTCCTTTTTACTGCGGAGATTTTTTTCCCGGAGTCCATCCCGGCTCATCTTCTGGACAGTCTTGTCCCTTGCTTTATATTCATGCTCCTGCATGGTCATCATCTCCTGATCTATGGTAATTTTCCGTTATTTTTCTTTGCAACCAGTACCATACGCCCATTTTTCTGGGAATACTCACAAGTAGACAGTGTAAGTAACTTATCTCTGTATTTTGCTGTTGTTCCTGTCTGATAAAGTGATTTTTCCTTAACGGAAGCAACAAATTTTTTATAATCCTCCACTGTTCCCGCTTTGATAAAACTGTAATAATCAAAATCATTCCCTGTATAAACGGGTGTTGTAAATGCTGCAAATATCTGATACTGTTCATTTCCCCATATCGTGCGGAACAGGATTGTCGGATGTTCTTCGTAAAATCCTTCGTCCTTATATTTTTCAAGGTCAGCAAACATCTTTCCACTGTTCATGTGATGTCCATATATGATCAGATTGTCCGAATTTCCTGGTACACATTCCTCTGCCAGAAATAAACAGCCATTTGCAGAATATTCCCCGTTAAAATCCCGATGCAGATAATAATTTTTATCTCCGGACCGGTACATGACCGGATAATCTATTCTCGTCCCATCAATGGTCAGCCAGCCAATACAATCTGGATTTTCTTCATGCAATGCCAAAATTCCAGCATCTACCTCTATCAAAGAATCGCCGGAGGCATCTTCTTCTGGTTCATCCTCTTTTTTCTGCATAAGTTCCTGTAACTCTTGCTGTAACTGGTTATCCTGTCTTTCCTGCACAAAAAATCCCATCAGGAAATACAGACTGATCGTAAGCAATATAACGGATATAGAAAGTAATAATCCTGCCACCCATTTTCTCATGCTCTGCCATTGCCCCTTTAACTATCATCTCTGCCTTTGATTCCGAGTTTTTCACGCTTCTCTACATCTTCCGGTTTCGATGACATTAACGCATAAAGCATAAGGGTATTATCGAATCTGTCCTTAAATGGAATAATCGTATTTCCATAAAAAATCAGCCCTTCTCCCTCTCCACTGTTTGTTACATAGGAAAGCTGATGTGTTGAAATATTAAGCTGTTTTGCCAGAATCTGCCTGTCACCGGATGCCTGGTTGAGCATCAGGATAAAATCTGAGTTTTCAAAGATATTCTCGATTTCCCTTGAAGCAAGCAGGTCGTAGGGTAGGGTAAAGGCGCCTTGCCGCCGCTGGCGGTAGGTTTCCTACACCCTCCCTCAGAACCGGACTTACTCCTCTCAAAGTATCCGGCTCCCCATTAGTAATTGACGTATTGATTAGTGTCTGTGTATTCTTTCATGGCACTTGCTGCAAACGACAAGCGTTTTTCTCCGCTTCTTTTTCATCACGGTTTCCCAATCAGAATTACCCAATTCGTTTAAGTTCCGTATAACGTGAACCTCATACAAATCGGCTTCTTTACACCCACATAATTCACAAACTCTGGCATTGAGCCGCTGTCTGATAGTGGTTTTCCAACTAAATTTCTTTCTCTGATAGATGATGTCACTCGCTTCGCCACGCTTACAGTCAGCGATTTTAACGGGGCGCACACGCTTTGTCCCTGTTTTGGTTTCATAAGGAACAGACCATGTTTTCCCGTCTTTATACTGGCGAATGATTTTGCGGATACTGGTTTTATGCTTATTAGCAATCGTTTTTAAGCAACTGTACTCCATGAGATAGCAGAAGTAGTCCAACGTGTGATAATCACAAGCCAGATTGTAATAGTTGCATAACCCTCTTGCTTCGGCATTGTACTGTTCCACAATTTCATAATCCGCAAGGTTGAGAAGTCCGGCTCGGTGTATCGGCTGAAACTCCCCGTTTTCCTTTTGGCGAATGACTTTCTTTGCAAACATGAATTTTTCAATCTTTTCCGTATGGGGAATAGACAAGGCAACTTTCATGTGCAGGGTACGGGATTTTCTCCACGTTCCGTTTTTCATTCTGTGACCTTTGACTTCCTGATTTCTGCGGACACAAATATCATAGCCAATGAAGCGGACTTTTTCGGAGCTGTGCGTTATCAGCGTCTTTTCCTCGCTCAGAGTTAATTTCAGCTCTGTGCTTAGAAATTCAGCGATTTCGGCTTTCAATTCCTCACATTCCGTTTTTGTGCCACACACGCCTGCCAGCCAATCGTCCGCATAACGGACAAAAGTAAACTTCTTGTTGTCGGCAGGTTTGCAGGGCAGATTTCTCATAGCTTTCTTCTGCGCCCTATGCTGGTCAATCAGTTCTTGTCTTGCCGCTTCATCAGAGGTATGGTCAATCCAGTAAGACAGTCTTTTTAATTCTTTGCTTGCCGCATGATATTCCAGTGTCTGATATGCAGACCTCGGCTTATCAAAGAGTTCTGCGATTTCCCGAAACTTCTTGTCCAGCTCATTCAGATAGATATTTGCAAGTATCGGGGAACAGATACCACCCTGCGGAGAACCGCTGTAAGTGGCGTTGTACTTCCAATTCTCGATATACCCAGCTTTCAAAAACTGGCGAATGATGTTCAGAAAACGACTGTCCTTGATTTTCCTGCTCAAAATCTCAATCAATTTTTCGTGATTGATGTTATCAAAACAACCTTGTATATCGCCCTCGATAAACCAGACCACGCCTGTGAAGTCAGAAGAAATCTGACGCAGTGCGGTATGACAGCTTTTGCCCGGTCTGAAACCGTGGGAATGACTGTCAAAGACAGGTTCATAGATAGCTTCCAAAATCATTCTGACAACTTCTTGCAGGAGCTTGTCACGGAAAGACGGGATACCCAGCGGACGGAGTTTTCCATTTTTCTTTGGAATATACTCACGCCTTACAGGATTAGCCTTGTAGGTTCCGTCCTTTAGTGACTGGATTAACTCTTTTATATAGAAGTCACTGAAACCGTCTGCGGTATCGTCGTCGATACCCTGTGTTGTTGCACCTTTGTTTGCATAAAGTTTCTGATAGGCGGCGTAGTAAATATCTTCACGAAGTAAGTATCTGTAAAGTCTTGTGAATACGCCGTCTTTGTGTTCGCTGGAACACTTTTCAATACGCTCTAAAATTTCAGATGTTGGTTTCATTGAGGTTTCTCCTCCCTTTCATTCTTACATTTTAGATGTTACTAACTGGCTCCCTTCGCCATGTAAGGGTCATTATCCCTCTCGGACTACTATGGAGCCTCCGTTACCATATCCGGCAAATGAGCCGGACTTAGGCAATCCCCAGTTAGCACTGTGCATAGATTAGTAAAGATTGTCGGATATGCTTTCGGTTCGTTGTGACGTGTTCTCACGCCTGTTTCATAACGTGTTGGCAGTTATCCCGCCGTGAAAGATGACGTGACAGCGTTATGACATGGGTTTCAGGACTTTTCCCAAACCTGCAAAAAACAGGAACTGGAACCTTACATTCGATAAACCCAATCTTATCCTCATATCTTCTTAACATTAGGAAACAGTCGCACCTAAGTCCTTTGGTGACTATTCCTTTTTCTGCCATGCGCTGTTCCCGTAAAGGATTTCTCCTTAGTCGGTAAGGCAGATTGTTTCGCACACTGCCGTGTGCGGCAGTACCTTAAACTGCTTTGCACAGCGCCCTATCTGGGCGCACTTTTACGTTCTGCGTGATACCAGTCGGGATACCGCCCCACTTACGGAATCTTTTCCAGATTTCTACACTGTATGCTGCTGTCTGTTCTTCTTTCAGCAACAAATGGAACTCATCAATGTAATATCTGGTAGACCTATGAGCAGAACGGTTGACTGTTACCCTGTTCCAAACCTGATCCTGAACAATCAACATGCCAAGTTTTTTAAGCTGTTTACCAAGGTCTTTAATATCGAAACATACCAGACGATTATTCAGTTCTACATTTGTGCGGTGATTGAACACCTTCAGGGAACCATTTACATAGATTTCCAGTGCAGTTGCCAGCCTCTGCGACTCTGCCTCTTCCTGTTTGCGAAGCAGATTATATAAATCTTCCAGGATTGGCATTTTCTCCGGGACCGGATCAGCAAGATAGTCCTGATATACCAGACGTACACATCGGTCAATGATTGTTTTTTCCACTGGTTCCAGACCATTTTTCCCTCCTACTACCAGTTCACAAAGCGAAAGGATAAAATCTGATTTCAGAGATAGCGGATCGTCATCATCCGCATAATTGATGTTAATGTCCATTGGATTGATGTAATCATGACTGGTCGGAGAAATACGGATAACCTGCCCGTTAAATGCCCGGACTAACGGAAAATATTCTCCCTCCGGATCACAGATGATAATGTCGTCTTTTGTGACAATAAATACATTGGTAATCTCTCTTTTTGCTGCAAAGGATTTACCAGATCCAGGAGTACCAAGTATCAGCCCATTTGGATTCTTCAGCTTTTTCCGATCTGCCATGATCAGGTTATTAGACAGGGCATTTAACCCATAATAGATAGATTCTCCGCCCATAAACAGTTCCTGCGTTGTAAATGGGACAAAAATAGCTGTCGATGTGGTAGTCAATGCCCGCTTGATCGGAATCCAGTTTCTTCCAAGTGGCAAACTGCTCATAAGGCCCTGTTCCTGCTGATAGTCCAGTCTTTTTAATGCACAGTTATATTTCTGTGCGATACCTGCCGTCTGGAATACCACATTTTCCAGTTCCTGTTTATTTTTTGCTGTATTTAAAAACACAACCGTCACAAGAAACATTCTTTCATTTCTCGACTGTAAATCTTCCAGAAGCCTTTTCGCCTCTCCACCATATGTGTTCAGATCAGACGGAATAATATCCATATCATATCCGGAGCGTACCGCTTTTTTCTGTTCCTCAATTTTCATGCGGTTAATGTCCGTAACCTTACTTTTAACCAATTTGATTGCTTTCATCTGGTCAATGGACTGAATATGCAGATTAACAAGCAGGTTACAGTCCATTTCCAGAAATTCAGCAAGCATTTTATCCGTCAACTCTGGTGCCAGAATCTGCAGATAGGATACTGCTCCGATGGTATCTCCCATCTGAAAATCCTTTCCATTTTTGAACAGGAAACTGGATGGAGCAATATAATCCTTTGTATTCAGCCCGGTACGCAGCATATCATCATAGCTGAACCTGAATGGCACTTTGACATTCTGGTTGAATGTTTCATACATGATCTGCAAACGCTCTACACCATTTAACGGATACGCAGATACCCCAAAAACCTTAAAATTATTGAGTATATCTGTTTCAATACGTTCCAGTTTTGGTTTTGCTTCCCGGATATTGTCAGCTTCAATTCCAAATGTAATGTACTTGGTTCTGACAAGACCATTATTTCCTTTTGCCAACTGATTTCTAAGCATCTGGGCAAATTCCATACGCAGATTATCAAAACTGTCATTCTGCTTTTTAATACGGATCACATCTTCATATTCCATCATGTTGCTGTGATGATTGATAAAGGACAACTGAAAATGGATGGTGCTGTCAAAATAATTCAGGAAATCACACCAGTTCTCAAAAATTGCATTTTTATCCTCATTCTGTGCTAACTGATAGTTGATATCATAAAAACGAATCGTCTTTGAATAATACCCATCCTCCACACGACAGATTCCGTCTTTTCCCATTTCTCTATATGGGATGGACTGCTGTGCGGTAATGTTTTTCCCTTTATTTCTATTGTCTTTATTCGTGCTGGATATTTTCTTTGCAGCACCTTTTTCCTCGCTGGATTTTACAGAACCCGGCGGCTTTGTCTTTTTTTTATGCTTTTCTTCTTTCTTTGCCTGTTTCTGTGCCGCCTTTTCTTCACGAGCAGCCTGTTTTGCCGCCTGCTTCGCAAGTTTTTTCTCTTCCTTTTCGTGTGCCTTATGTAATTTCAGTTCATATTTCTGGGCTTTTTTCCAGGCACGTTTTTCCCGTCTGCTTAATTTACGTCTTGGTCTGCGAACACCTCGGTGTCGCTCCAGTGCTTCATACCCAGTAACCATCGGTACTCCCGTCAAACGCTGTCTGTCCTTTGCATAATTTTCTGCCTCGTCCGGATCAAACACTGGTAAACCATCAGCAGAATCCTCTTCATCCAGCCACCAGTCATCCGGATGGGAAAATTCTTCTGTCTGCTCTGGAAGATTCTTATCGTTTCTTAATTTTTCCACGAACGGTACCTCCTTTCGCTTTTGTCAAAATTTTCTTTTTTTCATAGAGGTTTTCCACCTCATATTTCCGTACCGGGGGACGGATAAATTTTACTGTAATCACGTTTTTGAGGACTTTCTCCAAAGGAAGTCCATCTTTCTCATACATAGCAAATAAAAAAGCCGGAAGCATCAACAGACACATCCCGGTTGCCGCATTACTCGAACCAATCAATTCCCTTGACAGGAAATAAAACGGAAGCCCTACTGCCGCTGCAATACCAAGGCAGATAAGCTGTCGTTTTGTAAGGTTGAGAATAATTTTATTTTTTACTTTTGTCAGATCTTTTGGTACTGATACAAAAGCCATTTTCATCGTCTCCTTTTCCACATTTAGTGTGCATTAAAGATGCTCTTTGAGAAATTAGCTGTTTTCATAAGACTGAAACACAGTATCACTGTATATGCCATTACACTGAGCAGTGCCGTATGCACATTGTCGGATACCTGTATGTTTGCAACCAGCACAGAATAAATGCCCACGCATACCATGATAAAAAAGCCCTGAAATGCCAGTGCAAACAATCCTCTTAAATAATTGCTGCCAATCTGTCCCCATTCCCGGTTGCTCATAGTGGCAAATGGGATTGCACCGATTGACGAATACAGTAGGGTAAGAACCCGGCGCCTTGCCATATTGCTATGGCAGGTTTCCGAGAACTCCCCTCCGAACCGGACTTACACCTCTCGATGTATCCGGCTCTCCAGATGTCAGTCTAACTTTCCTGCGTGTAACTTATCGTGACAGTCAATGCAGAGTGCCATTGTCTTGCGCTTACGCCCAATCATGGCGATTTCCCATTGTTTTCTGCCACTTAAATCTTTGAGTTTTCGTATATGGTGTATTTCAAGCGGCACATTCTCTACGCCACACCACTCACACCTGTTTGCTTGCAGTCTTTTTATAAGGCTATTACGCCCATAATTCTCAAAAATTCTTGCTACTATATCAGGATTTCCGCTTTCTACTTTAGTGTCCCGGCGGAACCCATTATTGTAAAACAATACCTTTCCGGCCTTGCCGTTTTTCTTCGGATATTCCACAACAAAATCTTTTCCTTGACGGTACTTGCGGATAATTCTGCTGATTCGTGTCCGATATTTTCCAGCAAAGGTTTTGAGCATACTGTATCTCATTACATAGTAGAAGTTATTGAGTACAGACACGTTGTTTGCAAGTCGGTAATAGTTATACAATCCACGGATTTCTGCGTTGTATTGGTTTAGGATTTCCAAATCGTCCAAGTGCAACAGGCGAGTGCGCCGGACAGGTTCCCAAACCTCTTTGTTTCCATTTTGTTTGTCGTATTTAATCTTGAGGGCATCGTAGGAGAACAGTCGTTTTACCCACTTATCATGGGGAACATAAAGTAAGACTTTTCCATTGTTTACCCGTCTGGTATCCCCGGTTTTGGTCTTTTTGTTGTGTTCGCCTTTGGCGATTGTGACCTCATATCCCAAGAACTTCGCAGCGTCGTGTCCATGAGTAATCAATGTCTTTTCCTCGGACATTTCCAGATGGAGTTTGTCCCGGATAAAGCAGCCTACATCTTGTTTAATCTGTTCTGCGTCCTCTTTGCTGCCGATAACTCCGATTAAGAAATCATCGGCGTATCGGATATAGCAAAGCCGTTTATAGCTATCGTCCATCTGGTCGCTATACGGTATAGATTTCAGACTACGCCGCAGTTCCCGGATTTCTGCAATTAAGCCCTCTTTTTCTTCCACGCTCATTTTAGAGAGATTTCTTTTGAGCTTTTGTTCTTTTCCCCGGCAGACATCTAGCTTCTTCTTGAACGCAGGATTGATTTTACGGCGGTTTCCGCAGTTGAATTTCTCTGCATACTCTGCCATATAGCTGTCCAGTTCGTTCATGTAGATGTTTGCAAGGATAGGGCTGATGATGGAGCCTTGTGGAGTGCCGGAATAAGTATTGTGATAATTCCAATCCTCCATATATCCGGCTTTCAAGAACTTCCAGAGCAGACCGATGAAATGTTCGTCTGCAATCCGCTTTCGCAAAATAGCAATCAACACATGATGGTCTACGTTGTCAAAACAGCCCTTTATATCTCCCTCAACGAACCACTTTGTCCCCGTAAAATATTTCTGCACATATTTGAGTGCCGTATGACAGCTTCTGTTTATACGGAAACCGTGGGAATAGTCGCTAAAGGTTGGCTCATAAATACTCTCTAAGATGAGCCGCACCACCTCCTGTATCAGTTTATCGTCGAATGACGGTATCCCCAGAGGACGCATTTTCCCATTGGATTTCGGGATATACGTTCTCCTTGCCGGGTTAGGCTGATAACTAAAATCCCGCATTTTTTCAATGAGGGCGTTTATCCTTGCCATTCCCATTCCGTCAATGGTTTTGCCGTCTGTTCCGGCTGTCATGTTGCCTGGTTTCGCCTGTATCCGCTGATATGCCAGCAGATAGAATTGTGGATTGTACAGGTTGCGGTATAACCGCTCGTACTTGTAACTCTTGTTACACGCCTTGGATTTTAGGCTTTCCAACACATTTTCAGGACTTCTCATAATGCCTCACGCACCTTTCCTTTTTATGAATTGGTTGACATCCTGCCTCCCTTCGCCATGTAGACGGCTTTCCCGCCCTCGGACTACTACGGAGGCTCCGTTGCCATGCCGGATATTCAGCGTCATCTTTCTTGGGTTTTTACCCCTTGAAATTTATCGCCTTGCGGCATTACGCATAGCCGGATAGTTCCGGCGTTCCGGTTTAGGCAATCTCCAGTTAGACACTTTGGGAAAAGCGTATTGTGATGTCGGTAGTGGGTTTTCGTCCTTTTCCGCTTACTGCGGCTGGCTGTCATAAGTATCGTGCGGTCTGTGTTTACCTGTCACATTCCGCTATGACATACGGCGAATACAACCATCCTGCGCCGCCGGGTCGAGTATCCCGCCTCGGACTGCCCTTAAAGCAGTTTAGCCTTGCTCCTCATTCACAATGTTGCGTCTTGCCGCTCAGTCGTGGGTAGATGGTTTTCCCAACTTGCGATTTTTCCGATACGCTATTGTCCCCCTTGTGGTTTCCCTCCGGGGTAAATCGGATGACGCTAAAGTGACGCTTTTCACGTCTTTGATACTTTTCTTTACCGGCTTGCTAAAGCCGGGTTCCCAAAATGCCCGCACGCCGCCTTTGGATGAAAAGCGGCGCTTCTGGACGCGCGGTAGATCTCGATCATACGGCCATAAATAACGATAAAGATACAGATATACAACGC
>OKTU01001100.1_pt1 | contig 13838 bp, 6 predicted proteins | sample 1606311 | NCBI WGS metagenome assembly OKTU01 (sample SAMEA3879557, study PRJEB24766) | human gut metagenome | biome: human-associated habitat; feature: feces | place: USA | collected 1985/1987
GGATTTACCGCTTTTCATTTTTGGGACGTTCGGATGACGGTGGCCAATTAAGAGTTTATACACGTGCTACGGATGAAAATAATAGTAATGTAAATAAGTTCTTTATCAAGGAAACTGGGAAACCGAGTGATCCAACTCAAAGTTGGTACGGATGCTGGCAAAGTTTTACTTTAACAGATACATGGAAAGAATACTATGTGGACTTTAACTTGTCAAAGACTGCTAATAGTATGTACCAGTGGACATTTGATCAAGGGATTGTGAAGAATGCAACAGATATTGATTTGACTAATTTGAATATTTGTTTTTTAGGTAATAAGGAAAATGCCACAGTTTATATTGATAATGTAAGTTTTGCGAAAATTGCTGATATTGATGATGAAGATCAGAAGTTGATTATTCAATATGACTTTGAGGAAACGGTAGTTCCTACGGAATGGAAAGCTGTAGGAAGTGAACTTAGTCTAACTAAAGAGCATTTTAAGAAAGGAGTGCAGTCTTTATGTTGGGACGCTGCTGATAAAGCAACAGTGGAGATTGGGTTTAGTGATAATTTGACCGTTAGTGATCAAAATGCAGCATTCTTTAATATCTATAGTATGAATGCTAATAATGATACTATTTATACAGAGTTTCTGGATGCTGACGATGAAGTTGTGAAGAGAGCTACGATTCTCGTAAACTTTAAGGGATGGCGTGAATTTAGTCGCCCATATAATGAATATGAGAATAAAGCTAATGGAAAAGTGAAAAAAGTAAGATTTACTTATGCTGCAAAAGAGGGCGATGGGCAAAAGATATTTTTTGACAATGTAGATTTTAATGCTGTAGTGGATAGTAAACGTCAATATCCGGACATGATGGTATTGGATGCAGCCTATCTCAGTGAAGATAATTCACGTTTGTTGAAGGTGTATGCTTTTGGCGCAGATATAATCCCGGAAAAGGCAACTGATATGGAAATAAGTGATTTCAATACATTGAAATTGGGCTTTGGTAGAACCCCAACTGGTAATACCGGTAAGATCAGGGAGTTGCTTAGTAAAGTTTCTGCAATGAATATTGTGAGAAATAGTGATGGTACTGTGTCTGGTGATGTGATGCCTACTCCTAAAGAGTTGACTTTGGATTATTTAAATGAGTTATCTTCTGATGTTGAAATTTTAGCTGCATCTATTAGTAACCAACAGGTAAAAACTGCATTTAATAATCTGGTTGATCATATAATAGATCAAGGACTCTTATATAATTTCAGTGGACTTACTTATAGTGATTATACAAATGTAAAAGCAATTCCTGCAGGTTTCCTTAATGCGATGAATGCTTATACGGAAGCACAGAAAGTTGAAATTATCAAAGCAGTGAAGTGGATTGTGGAATTTAATTTGGCTTATGCACCATTAGAATACACGCTTCCTAACCAGAGTTCAGATTATATTTATAATTTCTTGCCACATTTGTATGGATGTGCTGCCAATTATCCGGATCAAGATGTAGCAATTGAAAATATGAAAGCATTAACGAGATTGTTAGAAAATGCTAGTGAATACTCTCCGGGGTCGAATGATATTTTGAAGCCGGATGGAACGGGATTCCATCACAACACCCATTATAATAATTATATGTATGCATATAGAAGTTGGGTAGAATATATAGGAAAACTTAAAGGTACTTGCTTCAGAATCAACCAGGATGCATATGAACGTATTAAAAAAGCGGTAGTATCAATGTATATCATGTCTACAAAATCTGAAGATGGCAAGATACAACTTTCTGCCAATAGTTTGGCTGGACGCCATCCATTGGTAGGTGGTACAGAAATGACTTTTACAAAAGACTTGTTCAAGACACTGGTAGAAGTTGGTGGCGATATTATGGGTACTGGTATTGACTCAGAGTTAGCTTCTCAATACAATTATTTCTTTATGGAAGATTTCTATTCTGGAGTCAACAAGGCAGATATGGATGGTTTCTATCAATTTAATTATAGTCCGGCCGGTATTTACCGTCAGGATAATTGGGTGGCTACCATGCGTTGTCCGACTACAAAATTCTGGGGAGGTGAGATTTATAGTAAAACGAATCGTTTTGGTCGTTATCAGGCTCATGGAACTCTTGAGATAATGTATGACGGGGCTATGGAGAATTCCGGTTTCCCGAAAAAAGACAATGATAACAGTACAACTAAAGAAACTGGTGGATGGGATTGGAATGTAGAAGCCGGTTCAACTACCGTACATTATACTTCGTGGAAAGAAATGATGCCGAATAAGAATGTAACCGATCGTTTCGACCAATATTCCAAAACGACGAACTTTGCCGGTGCATTGGCTTGGAAAGATTGTGGTATGTTCGGAGCAGAATTTGATCAGGATGATTCTTGGGGAAGCCAGCGTTTCACTCCGACTAATCTGACCTTTAAAAAGTCTGTATATGCATTTGATGGAATGTTGATCAGCTTAGGTAGCAATATCTCTGCATCCGGTTCGTATAGTGATGATATGATTACTGCAACTAACTTATTCCAGGGTATTGATTCTGATGTTAGTGGTGATCTGATAATAAATGGTGAGACAATGCCGGCCGGTGCGGAAGCTAAAACAAATGATTCGTCTGCTGATTTATGGATGGTAACACCTCAAGGTACCGGTTATTTCGTGCCGAAAGGAAACGATCCGATCGTTATTAAGCATGGTGAACAAGAGTCTCCGAACGAGACAGGTGACAATGTGGATAGTCCTGTTACTGTAACTGCTGCTAAAGCTTATATTGATCATGGTGTAAAGACTTCCGATAAAAAATATGTATTTGTGGCTGTTCCGGCAACGAATACTACGGATATGACTCAATTGGCTGCTAAGATGGCTAATAATGGCGGGGAAATTTTTGAGATAAAAGCTCAAAATGAGAAATTGCATGCTCTGACTTACAAGCCTGCTAATGTTACAGCTTATTCTATCTTTACTGCTATGAGTGATTTGAATTTCGGTTGTGTGAAATCTACCGGTTCAGAGATGCTGTTGATGGAAAAACTGGATACTGAAAAGAAAACGCTTTCATTAGCAGTGGCGAATCCTAATTTACGTCCGAAGGATGATGAAACTTATGGTTGGGTAGCTACTCCTACAGAGACAAATATCGTTGTCGATGGAGAATGGGTATTGAGTCAGGATGTCGATGGAATTGTAGTTACTCCTCAGAGTGATAATACGACAATGATAACCTTGACCCTTGCCGAAGGTGAACCGGTGTACATTGAACTGATTGATAAAGACGCCGTGGGTATAGGAAATGTAGAGCAATCTGTACAGACCAAAGTTTATACGGCAGGAAACGATGTTTTCGTTGTGAATGCTGTAGGAACGGCAGTTGTGTATGATGTTGCCGGACAAGCCGTTAAAACGGTTGATGTAGATGGTACGGCACGTTTCACTCTTGAACAACAGGGATGCTATATCGTGAAAATCAATGATAAAACGGAAAAGGTTATGATTCGATAACCTTTCGATTTCGTAATTCTTCTAACCTATGATTGAAACCGGCCCGAAAGGGTCGGTTTTTGTTTTTATATAACCTTGTTATTGTTATTACAGATATGTTTTTAATTTGATATTGGATACGTGTTTTTATCATATTTCTCTTTCTAAATATCCCCGATGAGAATGAAATGGTTAGTTGTTAGGTGTCAAATTTTACAATTGGATACAATGATAGATGAATATAAGATGAAATTTATTTGTTTTTCATCTATATTTTATAATATGTTATTGTTTTAACTATCTTTGTAAAAAGATATTGGATTTGAATGTTTGTAGTGTTTTTATACAATAATAAAATATATAAAAACAATGATGCTGATTTAATTTTTTGAAACATTTTACAATGAAGAAGGTTTTCATTACATATGGTGATCAGAAGTATAAAGATTCCTTGCAACGGATAAAAAAAGAAGCGGAGGCATTGGAGATTTTTGATGAAATTCATCTTTACAACGATAAATTACTTCCGGATTTGTTTCAAGAATATGTAAGACAATACGAAAGGGGAGGCGGGTATTGGTTATGGAAACCGTATGTTCTTTTTGATGCTTTGAGCAAGGTTGATGAGGGGGATATCATTGTGTATGCTGATGCCGGATGTACTTTGTTGAGGCATACGGATTGGAAAGACTATTTTCGAATACTTAAAAGAAAAGAGGCCATTTTCTTTATAACGAAGGGCAAGAACAAGAAATGGTGTAAAAAGGAAGTATTTACTTTTTTCAATCCGAATAATAGTCTGTGGAGAAATGCCTATCAGATACAAGCTACTTTTTTCATGATAAAAAAGACAAAAAGTAATGAAGTGATAAAGCGATGGTATCAATTGGCAACAACCCATCCTCACCTGTTTATTGATATTCATCAAGACGAGCGCTTTAAGGAAAATCCTTCTGTTAAAGAACATAGGCATGACCAGGCAGTGTTGACCGGTTGTATTTGCATGTCGAAAGATTTGCGACGATATTATCTGATACCGGAAAGGATGGAAAAAAGACTTTCGGGTGGGCAGGCAGTATTGGCATCCCGAATTTCAGCAGAAGGTATCCGTGGGGCAGACATGAGCAGCCCTGTGGAGAACCCATTTGTAACTTATATCAATAAACTGACGGAAAATCCATTGCGGAAATTCAGAACATTGCTGTTTTTCTATTTAAGCCGTATTTCCGTATAGACGGCTTCTTGTCACGGAATTAAAGCCGGCTAAGTTTTTTTTCCTGTATTTCTTTCGGATAGAGCTGATTATATATTTCACGTGTACGTTTCCAGCGTTTATGCGACCAAAGCCAATATGGCGGTTCGCGTTGAATTGTTTTTTCCAATAAACGGAAATATTGTTCAGTTACCTGAAATTGGGGCAGGTTTTTCGTTGAGTCGGCTATTTTTAGAAAGCGAGCCTTGTAATATCCTCTTTGAGGACGGTATACGTCCAGATAAAAGATTACGCAATCTGCTATTCTGGAGATTCGCTCAGCACCGGTAAACACCGGTGTGTCATGATTAAGGAAATCTGTCCAATAATGGATGTTATTGTATCCGGGAACTTGGTCTGATATGTAACCTACGATACTTTTTTGCCCCCTTTTTTTCCAGCCTAAAATGGTTCGGAAAGTGTCGTCCATTTGTATGGATGTAGCTCCGAAGCGTCCGCGCATGTATAGGAAAAGCCGGTCAAAAGCCTTATTCTCCAATGGATGATAAATTTGTGCGCTAATCCCTGCATTGCCCAAATGCATAGGAAGCGAACTGATCCATTCCCAATTACAATAATGCCCTAAGTATACCGAACAAGAACGACCTGCTTGGAAAGCTTCTGTAATCTGCTCGATTCCTTCGAAATACATTCGTTTTTGCATCTGTTTTTTACTCATGGAGAATAATTTCACCGTTTCCATCAGATAATCACAGAAATAAGAATAAAATCTTTTTTCAATGCATAAAATCTCATTTAAGCTTTTCTCCGGGAATGAAGAGATTAAGTTTTGCCGAACGACTTTCCGCCGGTAACGGATGCAATAATAAAGAGGAAAATAAAGCAAATCAGAGAATATATAAAGCAATCTCAATGGCAATAAAGAGATGATATACCAAAAGGCAAAAATCAAGTAATATAGAGAAGATTTCATACAGCCGAATTGATCCATAAGATTCTATACTTCCGCTTGAATTGGTTCAACAGAACCAAACAAGTATAACCGAAATTTGAAATATCGGACAAAACTAAAGAATATTTCTTATACGGACAACCCTTTGGTGTTTTTATTTGGCTTTAATTGAATGAAAACTTAACATTGTATCTTCGATCTCATTTTTCGAAAGAAGTGTATATCTTCTGATTTTATGTTGATATAGCTCGTTTCTTACTGCCTTTTTGTAGAGAAATAAAGGTAACCCAAAAAGATCTTATGACTCTCTTTCTGGGTACGAGGTGAATTCGTTTTTTTGTCTTGCTATTTTGCAATCGGAATTACCATGTTCCATGACCGTGTTGCATTATCAAATCCTCCGGGACCATCCATTGTTGCGAAAAATATATAGGCAGGTTTGTCATTTTCAAACAAGATGAACGGGCGTTCTAATTGTCCTTGAGTTGTAACTGTGCCATCTTCCCATTCCACGGTTTTGGAGTAAGCTTGTGCATCCTTATCTACTGTCCAGCGAATAGCATCTTTGGAGTGTGCCATTGCTCCGGCTTTGGATTCAACCGTATATTTTCCTACATGGTCTTTGAAGATGATATGATATCCTTCTTTATCTTTCCATAGGAACGGATCTTCGGCTTCTCCCTGGCCGTTTACTTGAAAGATGGGCTGATTGTTGTTCTGCACTTCATAAGGGCCTTCTATGTGTTTTGCTTTAGCGATTCCTAATGCCATATCAGAGTATTTGTCATTACCGATATATTCTCTTCCTTTAAATATCATTGTTACCGATCCGTCTTCTTCTACAATAGGAGAGGGGTTTGATGTCAGAAAACTATAAAAGGTGTTGGGCTTGGTCTTCAATATGGGTTCATCCAGACGTGTCCATGGGCCGTAGAGTGATTTTGATTTGGCGATACCTACTCTTTTATTGCTACGGGCCACGATGCACCACGGGCTTTCCAATGTAAGTTGTTCGGCTGTAGGAGTGTCAAAAGGGTGGGTAGATCCCATATAGATCAAATAATAAGTATCTCCGCTTTTTAAAATTCGGGGATTGTGAGCAGAACGTCCGTCCCAATATTGGGCACCTCTTTCTTTTAATGCAATGTCCGAGAGCTGGTAAGGTCCTTGTGGAACATCGCTGGTTGCATGTACGATTTCCGAAGCTACCATCCATCCCGGATGGAAAGGAAGAGACTTAGGAAAGCGGGATACGAACATATGGTATTTGCCATCTTCTCCTTTGATGACAGAACTTCCCCATACCCACCAGCCTTCACATTCGAAGGCTGGTGTTTTGTAGGCTTTCCCGAGTTTATGAAACAACGGGTTTTGTGATTCTGCTTTTTTTTGTTGTACCTCTTGCAAGGTTTGGGCATATAGGGCAGTTCCTATCAAAAGATATGCGATAAATAAGATTTGGCTTTTCATGTTTTACTTTGTTTGATTTTATTTTTTGTGAAGCTTTATTTCCAAACTTGCTGCATCCGTACAAGTGAATTCCAATACGGTTTTTTTGTTATCCGAAGAGAGGATTTTGCAGTAAGGAGTTTTGTCCATTTCCCACTTTCCTTTCAGTTCGATATGTACTGGTATGGGTTGGCTCGGGTTTCCTATCCAGGGACGGGAATAAATGCTGCGCTCGATACGTTTTCCCTTTTCATCGTATATATCGTCTGAAGGGCCCCGATACAGTGCGAGGTCCGGTTGGCATACGGTGAGCACTGCTTCTTTTTTATTCTCACGTAATAAGATGAGACAGGAAGTATCTGCTTTCTGTATGAGTCCTTTTGGCAGTGCGTCCGGAGTTTCGAATAAAACATAAGAGGTCGTATTACTTTTCAAATCGCGTACGATGTGTGCATTACGGTCTTTTTGCAGTACTTTGTACGACGGCTTTTTGGCAAATGCACTCATCTCAGCCTGGTTGGTGCAGGGAAGGATGGCGTATTCATAAGAAGCGTTTTGGGGAGCTTTCCCATGGTCAATGGTTAGCGAAACCCAATCTCCTTGAGTCTTTTCGCCGGTGTTTTGCATACGGGAGTATTGCGGGAAATTTTTTTCGAATTGGGTTGTTACAGGAGTGTAGTAGCCTGTTCCGACAGGGTCTATCCAGTATTTTTCATTTTCTTTATAGTTCTTCCAGAAATTGCGGTCGGCATCGCTTTTTACGGCAAGCTGGAAGATGGTTGTTTCCGTAGGGTATTCACTGTTTGTATTTTCGATATCCGAACCAAGACATACGATTGTTCCGTCGAAGAAATGGAATGATTTACGGGCACGATGGGAACCGTTGTATTTATCATGTTCGTGAAGTTTCATCCCGAATGCTCCGTTGCGGTGTTCTTGTGAAATCCCTCCTGCGAATGCTTCGTCTGAGTACAGCATTTCTTCATATCCTGAGAAAATATCTACATTGAGGATGTTGGCTTCCAATTGGTCTACCGGGAGATGGATGGCTGTTGTGCCCGGTATGCGTCCCCAGTCGAATCCTTCTTCCTGCCATCCTCCACTGGTAGAGGATACCTCTTCTCCTTGGGGAGCTGTCATGATTTGCAAGCTGCCATGAGCCAGGTAGCGTCCGAAAAGGTTTGCACCCCGGTAATGTTCGGCAGCCCATAAATAGCGGGAATGTCCGCGGGCTACTGCAGACCAGTTGTTGCGGCGTTGTACCGATACACAGGCATATCCCATTGCCTTATTTCCTTCGGGAGTTTGTTCCGGGGTGAATCCTTTAGCGGACAGCAAGTCCGTAAATAGTTCTTCCTGTTTACTGCGTTTATAGGGCTTCTCTGTCAGGCGCAAATAAGCACCGGCCATGGCGGTATCTATTTCTTGGTGTCGGTCAGGAGAACCGGCGAGAGCCATAATGGCATAATGGCTGGGAATTAATTCTCCTTTTCCATTTGGATGCCGGCCGGACATGGAGAGAGGAAAACTCCGTTTGTTGCAATAGAAACGCATGGTGAGAAGTACTTCTTTGACCGTTTGGTGGGCCAATTCAGAAACGGCGAATCCTGTGTGACTCAATAGATAAATCATATTTGTAGCTCCTGTTAGTCCACCTGTGGCATATGCCGGATAATTGTTGCAATGATGATAGGCAGAGCCGTCTGCTTTAAAGGCATCATTCAAACCTTCTGCCGGTAAACAGCCGTTATCGATCCAACGTGAAAAAGATTTTAGATATTGTACTTTTTCCGGTGTGTCTTCCATAAACAGGATGCTGGCGATACGTCCGGTACTGAGGGTATTGAAGAAGTCGATATCAATCCCTGCTGTTTGGGGTTTATTGTATACGTCGTTCACTGTCGAGTACCAGAGCATTGCTTTTTCCGCTTCTTCCTGTTTACCTATCTCTTTGAATACTTCTTTCATCAGGAAATAGGCGGTGAAGAAAGTACGGAAACTATAACCGTAGTGAGTGATATTGCCCAAACAACTGCCATAAGCTACTCCCTGATCTGTGATATGGTCGTACATGGCTATGAACATTTGTTTAAGCACTGCTTTATCTTGAGGATTTGTTGTATTGTTATAGGCTACGGCTATTCTGTTCATCAGATTGAAAAAACTGCTTACATCCATATTGTTGGCAGCCATTAAATTGCCTTTCCAATTCGGGAGGATACGTTCGTAGGCTTCGGCTGCCCGCCCATAAAAGAGAGGGAGTCCGGCAACTTTTCCGTCTTTGTATACGATGCCATAATGTTCGTAAGCTTTGCGTAAGTTGGCTATTGTTTGTGAGGTAACTTCGCCCGGAGGACAGATTATTTCTCTTAAGCGTTTTTCTATGATTTCAATTTCTTGTTTCTGAGTGTTGCTGACGGTTGCTTCCAATGGAATATCCGGAGTCAGTCTGGAATATTTCAGAGCGAACAACCAGTGATTACCGGTCTCTTTGTTCACGAATGGAACTTGCAAGTCGGCTGTCTGGTAGCGATGATCCATTTTGGCAGCGGTGAGCAGATGGTCGATATAAATCTCCCCTGCCACATCGGGAGCTGTGATCCGTATTTCGTTCATACCTTCTTCCGGAGTGCCTTTCATGTCTCTTTCGTAAGAAACCCAGGCAGCACGCCATCCATGAAAGTTCAATCCGAAAGGAAATGAGCTACAGGTCTTTCCGTCTTTTTGAAATTCGAATTGAAGCGTTTTGTCTATCGGTTTTTCGTTATATATCCATACCACAAAGACTGACAGATATTTGTCCGTTCCTGTCGGATCTTTCTTTTCAAATTTCAAATCCTTATGGATAATAATGCTTCCTCCCGGCTGGAATTTCCATTGGAGCGATTGTGTACCGTCTTTATAATGTTGACCGGAGATAGATAAATCAGAATGAATACCAGCGACGAATGAAGGTACTTCTGTTGATTCGAAGGACAACAGTCTGTCATGTTTCACTAATTGGGCTGATAGTAAAATCGGGCTGATGGCCATAATGGTGGCGCAAAGGCCATTTTTGAATGATTGATATTTTGTCATATGAATAGGGCTTTAGTGATAAAATAATTATTGTGTTTTGTAGATTAATTCTATTTTCATGATTCGTATATTATTTTCACTTTCACCTTGAAGGTCTTCTCCAAAATGACCGAGCCGGGTGAATGTTCCGATTTTGTCGATAGAAAGTTCTATTTTCTGCGTACCTTCTTTGGGGAATGTAACAGTACCGATGGTACTCCAAGTTTCCGGATAAGAGTTCTGGCGTACATTGGCCAGTTCGCCGTCTTTTTTAAGCAGGCGGTTACTGAGAATATTGTCTCCTGTTTTTAAGGTAACAAATGTTCCTTCTGCAAATGATTTTCTCCAGTGGCGACTGGTATATAGCTTTACTTCATACTCTCCGGGAATGTCTATTTCACATTCTAACAATAGGCTGCCGGTTTGCGGGTTGAAATTTTCGGTCGTTCCTCCTTCTGCGAAAGTTATTTTTCCCTTTTGGCCGGCCTTAACTGTTCCTGATGCTGCCGGAATGGAGATAATTCCTTCATTCATTAAGTTTCTGGTATCTGTTTTTATTGGAGTTTCGCAGACAAGTTTGATAACCGGAATTTTTTCATAGTCCAGTCCATCAGGGATTGTGATTGTTTTGACGGATTGCCGGTTAGCAACGGTTAATGGTTGTTGAGTTGCCAGTATCATCGCTTGCCGGATGTCTGAATGTAAGCCTTTTAGCAATATACAATTGTTTTGCGGACATTGTGTCAGGTGCAGGTATAGATTATTTTCTTTACGGGTGACATAGCCCCAAGGGAAATTATCATTGAATGGATTACCTTCTGTACCATAAATGGATTCGGAGTTTACTGCCATCCAGTTACCTACAAATTTTAGAATATCCACACTTGGCGTAGGTATTGTACCGTCTGCCATCGGACCGATATTAACCATATAATTAATATTGCGGCTTGCAGATTCGATCAAGGAACAGAGAATCTCTTTTTTCCCTTTCCAATGGTTGTCGTTCTTTTTATATCCCCAAGTATGATTTAAGGTTGCCACCATTTCCAGATCGGTTGTTGCTTTGCTACAAGGCATTTCATTGTCTCCCAATGGTCCATAATCTCCCAGGTTGTATCCTACACGCCCATTGATAATACAGTTTGGCTGTAACTCCCGTATCACATTGACAAATATCTGGCTTTGTTCAAGGGTCAGATCGAAAGGGGTATCGTACCATATTAAGTCAATATTGCCATATCGTGTCAGCAGTTCACGTATCTGTGGGAGCGCTTTATGTCGAATGTACCTGTCGAGGTTGGGTTTGACTTCTGATTTCGGTTTTCCATAGTGTCCATCGTATTCATTAGACATAACGGCTGCATCCTCTTCGTGCCAGTCCTGACGATGTGAATAGTAAATTCCGACTTTAATTCCGGCCTTTCGACAAGCTGTAATCAATTGTTTTAACGGGTCTTCTTGATATGGTGTCATTCTTATATTGAACTCACTGGCATCACTTGGATAAAGAGCGAATCCATCGTGATGCTTTGCTGTGAAAACGATATATTTGGTACCAGCTTGTTTGGCTAATGCGACCCATTCTTCCGGATGATAGTTCAGAAGTGTGAAATCTTTGGTTAGCTTATTGTATTCACTGTTAGGTATTTTGGCAAAGTTCTGTATCCATTCACCGATACCATCTATGTCTTTGCCGTTCCATTGGCCGGCAGCTACAGAATATAATCCCCAATGAATGAATAAACCGAATCGGGCTTCACGCCACCAGTTTAGTCGCGTTTCTGTTGTAGTATGGGTTGGTTGTGCAAGGATGAATTGATTGGAAGTACAACTCAGGACAACCAAGAGTATAAACAGTTTTTTCTTTAATAGCAGATTCATTTTTTTTAGAATTAAGAGTGAATGTAATAGAGGAATTCTATTTTTTTACTTCTTCCAATAAGGTGGATAATTGCTTCACAATTTCCGGGTACTCATCGGCTACGTTCTGTTTTTCTGCAGGATCAGATGATAAATTGTATAGTTGTGGCTGTTTGTCGTTACCCAGTTCTATTTTTGTCCAATATTCAATGGCTGGTCCGTCACTGGGTTCAATATATTTCCATTGTCCTTTTACGATGGCAAGGGTGTTGTTCAGGTTTTGTTGTACCACATAATCGCGATTACCGGCTTCTTTGCCAAGCAATACCCTTAGGTGTTCTTGGCTGTCGGGCGCTGCCCCTTTCCGTAAAGGTTGTTTCAGTAAGGCGGCAAGAGAGGCATAAACGTCAATTTGTGAAAAAAGGGCCTGTTGTTTGCTTGGTTTGATACCCGCAGGCCAACGGATAATAAATGGAATACGCGTGCCGGCTTCATAGGCACTATATTTGCCTCCTCTGTAGATACCCATCGGGGTATGTCCGTTGAGGCGTTCGAAGGCTTGGTCCTGGTAGCCGTCGTCGATGACGGGGCCATTGTCGCTGGTGAATATCAGGATGGTGTTGTCCGTCAGCTGGAGGCTGTCGAGGGTGTTCATGATCTCTCCGATGGTCCAGTCGAGTTGCAGAATTACGTCTCCGCGGGTTCCCAGACCGCTTTTCCCGGCAAAGCGGGGATGTGGGACGCGCGGTACGTGTACGTCCTGCGTACCCATATATAAGAAGAAGGGTTCTTCCTGATGGGATGCAATGAAATTCTTAGCCTTATGGGTGATGATATCGGCTATGTCTTCATCTTTCCAAAGGGCGGATTTTCCTCCGGTCATCCAGCCGATACGGGGAATGCCGTTGATAATTGTATTGTTGTGTCCCTGACTGGGCTTTAAAGTGACGAGCTCCGGATTCTCTTCTCCCGTAGGCCAGTCGCCTACTTTGTGGTCGTAGCTTACGGTGATAGGGTCATTGGGGTCAAGTCCTACGACATGTCCGTTTTCTACAAATACACAAGGTACACGGTCTACGGTAGCCGGAATAATAAATTCGTAGTCGAAACCGATGCTTTGCGCGTTAGGGGTAATTGGGTTGTTAAAGTCGGTTCCACCTTTCGGACCGAGTCCCAGATGCCATTTCCCTACTGCACCGGTTGCGTATCCTGCATCTTTCAGCATATCTGCCATGGTGACGCAGGTAGTGTCGATAATGAGTTCGGAGTTACCGGGAGCGATTCCTGTGTTTTCCTGTCTCCAGGGATACATACCTGTCAGGAGTCCGAAACGGGAAGGGGTGCTGGTGGCAGAAGTTGCATAAGCATTGGTGAATTGTACTCCTTGTCCTGCCAACCGGTCAATGTTGGGAGTGCTCACTTTTGTTGCTCCATAACAACTTAAATCACCAATGCCGAGATCATCTGCAAATATATAAATAATGTTAGGCTTTTGTGAGTTTTGTCCGTTGTCTTTTTGTACTTTCTGATTGCATCCGGTCATCAGGGCTATACCGGGCAATAGCGGTAGTAAACGTGAGACATTCTTCATAATGTTGATCTTTTATGGAGTGATTACTGAACACAAAGATAAGAGGATTGGCGGAAATGAGTGAGCAGGAATGTACAGGTGTGATACAAAATAGTCCATTCTAAAGGGTTAAATGTTTCGGGGCTACGGATGCCTTTTCCTGACATCGTAGCCCGGATCTTGTGCCACGCTGTTGGCACAGCTGTGCCACCGCGATGGCACGGTCGTGCCAGCAGCGTGGAGCACTTAGATCGGAAG
>OKTU01001106.1_pt1 | contig 13796 bp, 15 predicted proteins | sample 1606311 | NCBI WGS metagenome assembly OKTU01 (sample SAMEA3879557, study PRJEB24766) | human gut metagenome | biome: human-associated habitat; feature: feces | place: USA | collected 1985/1987
TGCGGGTTTCCGTGTGTCCGCGAATATTCCAGCCGAAGCAGACCGTACCGGCTGCGGTGCCATCGTCTCCGCCTTCCGGTCCCGCATAGCCGCTGATGGCAAGGCCAATATCCGCCTCGGCAATTTCGCGAATTTTAGCGGCCATCTCGGTCACCGTTTGTTCACTGACGGCGGTGAAGCGCTCAATGGTTTCGTGCCGCACGCCGAGGATCCTCTCCTTCGCCGCATCGCTGAACACCACCATGCCAACGTCATAAAATTCCGCGGTGTTCTCTTCGGCACAAAGCGCAACCGCAAGATTGCCGCCGGTACAGGACTCTGCGGTAGTTAACCGCAAACCTCTGTCCGTAAGCTGAGTGGCGAGCTTTTTCGTCAGCTCGCTGATGGTGCTGTTACTGTCGTGAATAAGATTGCTCATCGCGTTGCCCTTAATTTTCGTCAGGAATAATAGAAATATGACCATTACGCTCAAGAATAGCGTATTTTATCTCCTTCAATTCTGTAATACCGTGATTCTGGCGGGCTGATACCAATATATCATCACAGGATACATCGACCTTTTTCAGTTTATCGGCAAGGGGGACACCGTTCTCCACCAATATCACCGGCGTGCCATCAAGAATATTCTCAACAGTGGAAAAATATTTTTTCAGGAGGCCAAATATAATATCCACCACCACCAGCGTTGTTATTGTAATCATCGCACCGGTGATGGAAAAATCTTCGCCAAGTAGCGCCTGCTGTGTCGCTTCACTGATAATTAAGAGCAAAATAAGGTCAAAACTGGTCATTTGTAGCAGGGCGCGCCGCCCGGCAACTTTAAACACAATGACCAGAAACAGGTAAATTGCCAGGGCACGAAAAACCATGTCCATATTCGACTCCTAGGGGTAAATAAACTGCCAGAAACGGATATCTGGCTCGTTGTTTACGCGGATGCTGTTTGTCCACTTCCCTGCTTTTGACGGCGTGATGAATAATATAGCGGTAAATTTATCGGTCTGTTGTAAACGATCGTAGACGAGAAACAGGGTATTCCCCCGGCTGTACATGCTGTCCGGTTGTGGCCAGACGCTGCCGGGCTCATACGCGTCGCTGCTTTCGCTGGTCAGGCTGAGGGTATATTTCCCCTCAGACGTCACCGGAAACGTCAGCGCCATCCGCGATTCGGTCTGGCGGCGACCGAAGCGCTCATAGCTCAGGGCCAGGGTTTTTGCATCGTTTGTTTTCTCCACGTCACTGACCACACCGCTTGAAAACAGCCCGGCAATTGCCGCCACGATAATAGCTAACAGCACAATAAAACCCACCTGACGAAATGCGTACTCAAACGTCAGTAAACGATAACTCTCTTTTATCCCAGGCACTTTTTCATTTTTTGGTTCCATGGCAGTCGTCACCGTTTCGCTTAATTGCCGAAATTTTTGATTTCTCTGTGAAAATGCTTTTAAGACTTATCACATTTGCCACATAAAGAAATAGCAACAATACTTAATAAGTCAAGACATCCAAAATGAAGGATATCAGATGAAATTATCAGTGATTTCAGCCTTGTTAATATTAATTATCCCTACTGCCTGGGCAGATAATAACGGCGGGTTACAAAAGGGTGACGCGCCGCCACCGCCGCATGCGCTGGACAGCGGTTATCGTGGTACCGATGATGCGCGCATTATGACCATTACTCAGGCGAAAGAGATGCATGATGGCGCCTCTATTTCACTGCGCGGCAATCTTATTGATGGCAATGGCGATAAATACGTATTCCAGGATAAAACCGGGAAAATCGACGTTATTATCCCGAAAGCCGTATTTGACGACAGAACCGTGGAACCTGACAACATGATCAGTATTAGCGGCTCGCTCGATAAAAAATCATCCCCACCCGTAGTCCGGGTCAGCCACTTGCAAAAATAATTCAGCGAAGCGTTAACGCTGTAACTATCCATCAAATCTCACCCCTAACAAGGAGTTAGCTATGAGTGATAATGAACAACGTACGAACGCTTACCCAACGCCACCTTTCCCGGAGCAACCCCAGACGCCGCCGGGCCTGTCCTCAGAAATGGAACCCGTACCCGACCACGGCGAGAAGAGCTACAAAGGGCAAGGACGTCTTGCCGGTAAGAAGGCGCTAATTACCGGGGGCGATTCCGGCATCGGACGCGCGGTAGCCATTGCCTATGCCCGCGAAGGGGCAGATGTCGCCATTAACTATTTGCCGGAAGAGGAAGAAGACGCAGCGGAAGTCATCGCCCTGATTAAAGCGGAAGGACGGAACGCCGTCGCGCTTCCGGGCGATGTGCGCGACGAAACTTTTTGTCAGAACCTGGTGGAGCAGGCCGTCTCAAAACTGGGCGGGCTGGATATCCTGGTGAATAACGCAGGCCGCCAGCAGTATCGTGAGTCGCTGGAAGAACTGACTACGGAAGATTTTGACGCGACCTTTAAGACCAACGTCTATGCGCCTTTCTGGATCACAAAGGCGGCGTTGCGCCACATGAAAGCCCCTGCATCCATTATTAACACCTCCTCCGTTCAGGCGGTTAAACCGAGCGCCGTACTGCTTGACTATGCGCAGACCAAAGCCTGTCTCGCGGTGTTTACCAAAGCGCTGGCGAAACAGCTGGGTCCGAAAGGGATCCGCGTGAACGCGGTAGCGCCCGGACCTTACTGGACCGTGCTCCAGCCCAGCGGTGGGCAGCCACAGGAAAAAGTGAAACATTTTGGCGAGAGTACCCCTCTGGGACGCCCGGGACAGCCCGTGGAGATCGCACCGCTGTATGTCACTCTGGCCTCGGATGAGTGTTCATACACCTCCGGGCAGGTCTGGTGTTCAGACGGCGGCGACGGCGTCATTTGACGAAAAAGGCTGCGAAAGCAGCCTTTTTTACTTTTAAGGGGTGACGACAGGAAACCAGAAGCCGAAGCTCTCCATGCAGCGCAGCATTTCGTTCACCTTCGCGGCGTTGCCGACGATCGTCACCTCTCCTGCCTGTTGCGCCTTTTTCAGCGTGGTTTCCTTAAGGATGATTTTGTTCAGCGTTTCGCGGCTGAGCGTAATGGTTGCATCCGGATCTTCTGCCTGAGCGTTGGCGCTATGGTTCAGCACGCCATTTTCCAGCTCCAGCTTATACCTGCCGCCCTAGCGGCCTAAATCAACGTTAAAAATGCCTCTGGCATTCGCCGCTCTGACGCCGTTAAGGTGAACGCCGAGGTAGTCAAAAATCATCTCAGTTGACATGGCACGGACCGCATCCGGGCTGGCGGTTTTGGGCGTCGGCTTTATCTTCACGCCGTTACGCAACTCTTGCGCACCGGTGAGGTAGGCGTTACGCCACGGCCCTGACTCCGCATGGTATCCCAGCTGTTCAAACGCGTCCGCTTCCAGTTCGCGCGCTGCCTTATTATTCGGATCGGCATAAACGACTTTACTGACCACCTGAGCCACCCAGCGATAATTCCCCCGGGCATAATCGACACGAGCTTTTTCAAGGATCGCGCGGGCTCCGCCCATGTAATCGACATACTTTTTCGCCGCCTCGACCGGAGGCAGTTCATCGAGCGTCGCCGGATTGCCGTCGAACCAGCCAAGATAGTAGACATAGGTGGCTTTGACGTTGTTGCTTACCGAGCCGTAATAGCCACGGCCTGCCCAGGATTTAGCCAGTCCGTAAGGCAGGGCGAAATTTGCGGCTATTTCATCCCTCGTCAGCCCCTTATTCGCCAGTCTGAGCGTCTGGTCGTTGATATAGCGGTAGATATCACGCTGGCTTTTCATCAGCTTCACCACTTTCTTATTACCCCATGTGGGCCAGTGGTGCTGCGCGATAATAATTTCCGCTTTATCCCCCCAACGATCGAGAGCGTTATTGATGTATTTTGACCATGCCAGCGGATCGTGTATCTTCGACCCGCGCAGCGAATAAGTATTGTGCAGGGTGTGAGTGACGTTCTCTGCTGCTTCAATCAGTTTTTTCTCTTCCACATACCAGAGCATTTCAGACGGCGCTTCCGACCCCGGCGCCAGCATAAAATCATAGGTGAGACCGTCGATGATCTCTTTCTGCCCGTCTTTGGTAATGGCGTGAGTGGGCGCGATAAGCGTGACCGTCCCCGCTGAGGTGGTCGTCCCCAGACCCGCCCCTATCTGACCTTTTACATTGGCCTTTAACAGGTTTCCGTAGATATAACTGGCACGGCGTCTCATGGCATTTCCGGCCATGATATTTTCCGATACCGCCTCTTCCATAAAACCTGCTGGAGCATAGACTTTCACTTTGCCGGTCATCACTCCCGCTTCATCGACCACGCCACGCACGCCGCCATAATGATCGACATGACTATGGGTATAAATAACGGCAACAACCGGGCGTTTGCCACGATGTTGAACGTAAAGATCCATGCCCGCTTTGGCCGTTTCCGCAGACACCAGCGGATCGATAACCGTGATCCCCTCTTTGCCCTCTATAATCGTCATATTCGACAGATCGAGGTTGCGGATCTGGTAGACGCCTTCCGTGACCTCAAACAGACCGCCAATATTATTCAGCTGCGCCTGACGCCACAGGCTCGGGTTGACGGTATCCGGCGCTTTTTGCCCTTCTTTGATAAAAGCGTATTTCTGGGGGTTCCAGATAACGGCGCCTTTTTCGTCTTTAATCACCGCGGCTGGCAGCGGGGCAATAAAGCCTTTGTGCGCATTTCGGAAATCGGTCTTATCAAAGAAGGGCAGTTGACCATAAAGTGCATCATTCATCTCTTTCGTATGGGCAGTGGCTCCCTTCCCTTCCTTTTGTGCCAGGACAGGCAATGAGGTCAACGAGACTAATAGCAGACCAGCAACGGCCATCGCACTAACGAGAGTTTTAAATTTCATACTTCCTCGAGGAGTTATATTTACGCTGGCGGTACATGGGGGGAAAGGAGGCTATCACCAGGCTTATCTTTAACCTATGAAATTAACGTTTATAAATAAATAAGTTAATTCTTTCGTCGCTGCGGCCTTCAGGGATAATGCTGAGTCCAGTTATTTCCCCGGAGTGATTCGATGAAGAGCCTGCCGTTCTTTTTCGCTGTATTAACCCTCAGCACATTAACAGCCTGTAGTTCTCCCCAACCAGACAATGTTGAAAAAATTAATCATCTGCAAATTCCACTGGTGTTGCCGGGGGAAAAACCACCGCAGGTACAGATATCGCATATCGCGTCTCTTTATCAGGAAAATAAACAGCAGATCGAGACCCTAACGCGCAGCGTAAAATCACAGTATCTACAGGACACCACCGCAAAAGAAATTTTTGTTGCGGACAGTGCCGTTCAACGCGTCTATGCCTCGCTGACCAAGCTGGAACAGCTAGATATGGTTAACCAGCAATACCTGAAAGATAATGTCACGGGCCTGCAAAATATTCATATCGTTCTTGAACCATTATTCACCAGCTGAAAACAAAAAACCCGGCAACTTAAGCAGCCGGGTTTTTATTAATGGGCATATCACGGACATCAGTCGTACTGACCAAAGCGATAGCTAAGCCCTGCGGTGACGGAACTCAGGTCGCTGCTCACGCCGATCTGGTTAACATTGCCCACGTTGCTTACCCACTGATACTCCAGGCGGCCCGCCCAGTTTTTATTGAAGGCGTATTCAGTACCCACGGCAGCAAGCGGGCGCACACCTGTTTCAAAACGATTGTGACCACTTACATCGGATTCAGCGCGATAGCCCATTGCGCCGGCACGGCCGTAAATATCCCAGTCATTGGTCAGGGCATAACTGGCCTTCAGAGACAGTTGCAGGCCCTGCGTCTTCATTTGCGCCCCTGCGCCATGCTGGCCTTTAATCTGCATGTTGCCTAAATAATCATAACCACCTTCTACCGCAAGCCATGGGGTAATCTGATAACCCGTATAAACACCCCCGCCGACATTATCATGGTCAAAATCGAAGTGATCGGAATGCGTGTTCTCAAACGCTTTTGAACCCATATTGGTATCAAAATAGTGAGACCAGCCGAATTTCGCCCCGCTATACCAGGTGCCCGCATCCGCGGCGGCGAAGGCGGAAGTGGCGGTAAATACATTAGCCACAATTAATGCGATAACTGTCTTTTTCATAAAAATACCGTTTACTTGATAAAGTTAAATCTGAGAAAGCAAACGATATAGAAAATTAACGGCAGCGTTAATTCCATTTCTGTTTAATTTTAAACTTCCGCTAGAATGATTCGGGTAAATGTCTGACTTCAAGCAGGTATCCGCCGCGCTTAAAGGAGATATATTCTCCCTGCTTAAGGGCGGATAATACATTGAGTATACTGCTGCGAGAGAGCAGTGTACGATCCTGAATATATTCCAGAATCGTGGTACGCAGACGCGTCTCTTCCGGGAGCAAAATCATTTCCTGAAGGTGGTTACGAATAACGGAATAGGTACGCTGCTGGAGTACCTGTGCATCACGAAATATTAAATAGGCCGTATGGTATGAAAGCAGCGCGGCGACATCCTCCCAGACGCCCTCGGCGCGAAACAACTCAGCCGCCTTGTCCGCATCGAGACGTAAAATAGTCGACTCCCTTTCCGCACGGAGAAGATGCCCCTGCGTAGGCTGGATCATCTCTGCAATACCAAACAAATGCGGCTCGTAAACGGTCACTACCACCAGTCCATCCGAAGCCCGCAGCAGGGATAACTCCCCTTCCAGAAAGAGGTACATCTGCTGTTTCCCCTTCCGTAACCAGGTGAGTCGCTTACGCGGAACAACGTGCACTTTCTCCGCTATCGGCTCAAGGATAGCGGTCAGTCGTTCGATGGATTTTTCGGGTCGAACAGGCGGTAAAATATGCATGGTACAACCTTCTGACATTCAATATCTGCCATTATAGACCATATATTTTAAGCGGTTAGCCGATCAAAACTGATAGCTGTAGTTGACGCTGGCAAACCAAAGATAAGGATGGTCGTAACTTCCGGCAAACGCCACCGGCGATTTCACATGCGACGACTGCATATGAAGATACGACACGGCAATACCAATATTGCTGGCCGGGGTGATCTGATACTGGGCTCCCGTACCAAATCGCCACTCATCGCCGGTAGGTAAGGTTAAGGCCACATCGCTCTGGCTTTCATACGGCGAGCTGTCGAACGCCACACCGGCATTCAGTCGCCACTGAGGCGTTGGACGATACTGCACGCCCACCGCACCGTGCCACGTGTCCTTCAGGCGGCTGACGTTGTTCAGCTGCTGGTCCCCGACGACGATTTGCGGCGCGCCGAACTGGCTCCAGTCCTGCCAGCCGAGATCGCCCATAACCGACCACCGCGGGTTAATATCATGCACCAGACTGAGCATGATTTGCTGCGGCGCGCTGATCTGTGCCGACACCGGCAGGTCGTAGGTGCCGTTCTGTAGACGCGCGTTGCCGTCAATATTGAAGCTGTAGTCCGTTTCGCTGTTCCAGGTAATACCGGCTCGGGTCTGGTCAGTTAGCTGCATCAGCAGCCCAAGCCGATAGCTCATGGCCAGGTCTTCATCGCGTCGCTGGTAGTCATCATCGTTAACGCTGCGAGTCAGCGAGAAGTAACCGTAGTTAACGTTGGCGGACGCGCCAATCGAAAGACGGTCGTTAAGCTTATAGGCCAGCGAGGGGCTGAGCGTCATGGCTACAATGGTACTCTTTTTAATCAGCCTGTCGCCCGCCCAGCTGCCGTAGTCGATCCCCAGGCCGTAATTACCGTAAAGCCCGATCCCGGCATAAAGATCATCGTTTATCTTCTGGCTATAAAAGGCGCTGGCATTCGGGATGGTTTTCATCACATCGCCGGGGCTTTGATGGGCATCGTTATCCAGCTGGTTGTCGATGGAGCCATCCATAACCTGTAACCCACCGGTGACCATATGATCCGGTAAGCGCGTCATGCCAGCCGGGTTGGTCATGATTGTCGAGGCGTCCTTCGCACGAGCCGCCTGCCCTGCTCCGGCAAGCGCGGTATCTTCGGTGCCGGCTTCATAAAAATAGAGGGCGCTGGCATGGGCACTGGAGACAGCTAATACGCCAGCGCACAGGAGGAGTCGTGTTTTCATCTGTGGTCCGGGAAATAAAAAATTTGCCGACAGATATAACAGGGGCGATTGATTACGTAAAAAGAAAGAGGGTTTAATTTTAAATTATGCGCGGTTCAGCCCCTCTTAATATCTCTGACAATTCAGCGACGTCCGGAATACGACGCCGCTACGTCCTGCACCTGTAATACGCTCAGGTACAGGACGATAAAATCCAGCAACTTTTATACATGTTTATTAGGACTTACTTATAATGCTCCAGATTGGTTTCCGGGCCCGTTCTGGCAATTTCCTGAGCTTTGCCGAAACTTTCAATCAGGCACTTATATTCCGGACAGACATGCTCTGCCAGGATCTCAGCAAAGCGAGAACCTTCCTCGCGGTTCCAGGTTCTCATTAATTCAGCGACAATGGCAAACGTATCGGTAGGGATCGCCCCCGCCTGAGCCACGCGCGCGATGGTGGTATCGGTCGCGATTTTGGACCAGTTCCCCGAGGCATCCACAACACAGTAAACCTTATACCCCTCGTGGACAGCGCTAACTGCAGGGAACGCCATGCAGACGCTGGTGAGCGTGCCGGCAATAATCAGGGTCTTTCTGCCCGTCTTTTCCACTTCCTTCACAAACGCCGGATTATCCCAGGTATTAATCTGCCCGGTGCGTGGAACATACACGGCATGGGGTGCATATTTGTGAATTTCCGGGATGAGCGGGCCATTGGGACCGTCAGGAACAGAGGCCGTGGTGATCACCGGGATATTTAAAAGCGTGGCAACTTTGGCTATCGCTGTCACATAATTACGAAGGTCTGGTACAGGCACATCACGTACCGTGTTGAATAAGCCACTCTGATGGTCGATGAGTAAAATTACAGCGTCATCAGTATCAATCATACCGTTTGTAGCAGCCATATTTCTTTCCTCATGATTTCTTTTACATTGCCGTCAACTCTCCCGGCTCCGCGATTTTACATGCACATGGTCAGGGTATAATGCATTGATAAATCATAATGAATAGTAGTTCGATCCGGTCTGAATACCGCATCATTTCAGGACAATTTCTGGCACGGTACGCTGAGCCATCGACGCTGACGGAAAGCCCTCGTGAGGAGAAAAAATCTTTACAATGCCGTTATGCGGCCATTCGTATTCGTTCGGCTGAAGGCAAGCGTTACTCACTACTGGAATCGCCCTTATCCTCCCGCATGGATTCGATAAACTCCCGTTGCTCCTCTGTGAGTTCAAGCTCATCCAGCAAGCGATCTAACTCTTCTTCAGGTGATTCCTTTTGGTTCTTTCTCTTCCCGGTAGCCATACTCACCCTTGAGTTATTAGGATTAATCTCAGGGTATCCAGGGTACAGGAAATGTGCAACTTAGCGTGTTATGCCATGGGTGATTCCTTGTTTAGCAAAAGAAGGCTTTTTACTACGAAAAGAGAGCTTTGTGCCTGTTGCAATAAAGCGAGGCAAATTGCAACGTAAGCAAAGCGGTGTGACGCAGTGGCAACACCAGAATATTTCATGCAGATCCAGTGAAATTATTAGGCGGTTAATCGTTCCACTCAGCGGATCTATAATAGAGCCGGGGATATTTTAAGCAGGAGGAAGTAAACTGGGAGGATAAAGAGACGGGACACCCACGGGGGTGGGTTGTGAAAGTATTTCCTATGGTCTTCGACCTTATTGCACCTAAAATGACCAGACACATTTTGGGAAGGAGTCTTTAATGGATATTGCGTTGCTTAACAGGGGCTGGAACAGAACATGGTCAGATACCATGGTGAATCTAGAGGCCCGGAAACTCGTCGAAACAGCAAACCGGCTGTCAGCATTCTATTTGCAAGATGGTCTTACACGTATTAAGTTTGTCGAAGAGATAAAACAGGTTGTAGATAAAGAATTTGAAACAGCACGACGAGCTAAAACCGATGAAGAATGCATTGCATGCATCAAAAATCTGCGTGCTGAAACAGATAATCTACACGAACAAGAACGCCTGTTAAGAACCAGAGCCGCACAGCTTTACGCGAAGGTCGAGTTTGTTAAGGAAAATAATAAAATCGTCGGTTATGTTATATCCGCCGTAAACGTGGTGCTATCAGGCGTGGTTCTCTTTGGTGGCTTTATGATGTTATCCACTATGGGGCCGATTGGTATGCTGGCTGGGGCAGTCCTGATTGCCGATGGAATGAACGGATTAACGAAAGAAGTGCTCAACTTTGATCAGCCAGAAGGACATAAACCCTCGCAAGGTATCATTGCTGACTCCGCGATGCATACGGCCCAGTTCATGGGATTTAATCCTAACACGGGCTTGGCTCTCTATAATGGTGTTACTCTCGGTGCCAGTGTGTACAGCATTGTAGGACTCGCTCGAAAAACTGGAGCCTGGAGATTATTTCGCTGGCTTCCACACGATTACTATCGCAAAGTCAGCACAATGAGCACTCCTAAGCTAACAATGAAGATTGTCGGTTATGGTGTTAAAGCAAAAGTGATTTTCGATCTATTGACAACCGAAAATGGAACCAGTTAATCCTTGATAGTTTTTCGGTAACGCCAGGATTTATAGGAAATTACCGGCGGCTGCGCGAAGGACATAATGGCAACCCCAAAGATCATCGCCAGCCCCCATGCAACTGCTCTATCAGGTGAGCTGAAGACGATAAGTAGCAGTAGGATTAAGGCACACACAGCCACCACTCCCGCCAAGGTAACAAATCGCCTAGCGAGGTCATTTATGGCCTCTCCAAGCGTTCCTCCATATTTTTCAATGTTGCTTTTTATCTTCTGCAATTCGGGCTGCGTAAACCCTGAACGTAACAAAGCCTCATCAGTCACTTTCATATCGTCTCGTCCCTTATCTCCCAGAAGTGTTTTCCCAATCGCTGATTGTGCAAGCAATCATACTGATGAACTTTACAGCAATCCACATGATGTTTGTCCAATGAATCAGATTTCAGACAATAGAAGCCATAAAGCCCCGTTGGTGATACAGCAACAAGTGGAGCCGTTAGGCGACAACATCAGACTGTCAGAGGGATCACACCTTATCAGGATAACCGTGTACCCTTGCGGGAGCGTGGCTGAAACGCTGATAGATCCTACATGTCGTTTGTAGGTACGTTATCACCATAAACCTGTTTTCGGGAGTTATGCCAGATATGCGGCTTTTAGTTCGTTGTTGTGCTGTCGCGGTAAGAAACTGGAACCACCGCCAGCGTGGATGATATGTTTCCTTGTACTACAGACCCTGTCACGCGACGCCAGATACGGGCATAGAACATTGGGTAGTTTTAGTTGTACCTGCTAAAGCGGAGCAAAGTAACTAACTGATAAATTATAACTTGTTAATTTATGAGGAGACTGGAGCGGGCGAAGGGAGCCGAGGACAACTAGCTAACTTCTTGTTTCTTAAAGATTGATGAATCCAGTGGTTACAGTGATGGTTACACATGGAGACGCTGAAGGTCAAGACTTGAAGCACGTAACATGCCTACAAAAGGAATAGAACACAGTCACTGACTACCCGGCCCTTTGGTCTGACTGAGGGTCGGGCTACGGGGTAAATCGTCAGGCTTATTGTATTAGATGGTCTCTCACATTTTTCAGTCAAAAACTCATCAGTATCAGTCTTTAGGCCAGACCATCAGCACGACTACCAGAGCCAGCTTCAGCAGGAAGACCACGAGATAGACTTTGTGTAGGTCCATTAGGTCCTCCTCTTTCTGTACTTATGAACTAGATTGCTAGTACAAAAATAAAGGCCAGTCATCCAGTTCGGAAGTCTGACCAATAGTTGTTGTTAGTTAGCTTGTCTTAGCGAAACTCAGGCGTTTGACCACAGGCAGGACAGCAGTAGTCGAATATCTCGATTATCGTGGAGTGAGACGCTCGGTTCTCGCTTAGGGTCGCTGGCTTCCAGTTCTGGGCGTTCTCCTGCTCGTACTGCTCAATGAGAGATGCGAGGGTCAGAGCTTTATGTTTAGGGACTTCAGGTTCTGCCAATACAGATAGGGAGACGGACGGTCTTAGACTGCCAGTCTCAGGCTCAAGGTAAGACAACAGGCCAGAGCTATCACCCTTGAGTCTATCCTGACAGGCTTTAAGTACACCGATAACGTCATTGATATATCGATGCTGGTCTACAGTCAGACGCTCAGTCGCTACAGCTTCCCGAAGGTTGGACTTAATGTCATCGTACTGGTCAACGTAAAGCTGGTAGGACTCCGGGTCGTTCAGGTCATTACGGCTGACACTAAGTTCCCACTCGACAATGGTCTTCAGGTGCTCCCGTAGCTCCTCATAAGAGGCGTTAGGGTTGTCTGCGTGGATTGCTTTAAGTGCCGACTTGATGTGCCGAGTGTGAGCCATAGCGGTACGTCTATCCTTGGTCCGTAGTGATACTGACGCTAGTTTATAACGGTTGTGAGAAGGAAGCGAAGCGGTCAGGCGACCAGTGGTCTTCATCCTAAGACGGATGTAAAAGACACCGTTACGCTGATAAAGGTAGGTTCTTGAGTTGAGCATGTACTGAGACCTTAGGTCTGCTCACTACGTCAACAAAGTTAGTCACAGTGTTGGTTACAGTGAGTAAAACTATCGGAAGGCTTTAAGCCGTGTCCCTTAGGATTCAGTAAGTTAGTAGACTTTAAGAAAGGTCATGGAGCGGGCGAAGGGAATCGAACCCTCGTATAGAGCTTGGGAAGCTCTCGTTCTACCATTGAACTACGCCCGCTTTGAGGTGCGTAAGGCATTATAGACCTTACGCCTCTTCATACAAGCCTTTACCCCACTAAGTGGCGATTAAATAATCACTTAGCATTTCGGCTTACTGCCCTGCGCCGGAAGATAACGCTGCGGATCGATGGCTGTGGCCTTATAGCGGATCTGGAAGTGCAGCTTCACCGTATCCGTCCCGGTACTGCCCATGGTCGCAATCTTCTGCCCCGCCTTCACGTTCTGCCCGTTATTGACCAGCATCGTGTCGTTATGCGCATAAGCAGTAATGTAGTCCTCACCATGCTTAATCATGATCAGGTTACCGTATCCACGAAGCTGGTTACCGACATAGACCACCTTCCCGGCCCCTGAAGTGTAAACCGGCGTGCCGCGTGCGGCAGCGATATCAATACCTTTATTGCCACCTTCCGAGAGCGAGTACGGCGCAACCACTTTTCCGCTTGCAGGCCAGATCCAGCAGCGCTGACCGACCGGCGGCCAGGATGATTTAGGCACCTGATAGGATGGCGTGACTTTGGCTGTTTTACGCGTTGAGGACTTTTTCCCTGAGGAAGAACCGCCGTTAACCTTGAGCTTCTGCCCTACCTCAATAGTATACGGTGGAGAAATATTATTCAGGCGCGCCAGCTCCTTCACGCTGGTTCCCGTGGCGCGTGAGATGCGGTAGAGCGTGTCCCCGCGCTTAACGGTATAGACTGCACCGGAATAACTGCCCATATCCGAAGATTTACTCCCCGAGCATCCTGCTACAAGTAGCGTCAGCGTCAGGCAGAAAACGGCAATGATCGGGTTTCTCGTCAGGCTTCCTGCAAACAAAACAGCTCCTCGGTCAGCGTGAATGGCGCACTATGATAGCAGCCCAAACTGATGCGGGTCATGCCCTTTTCCGCTCTGTGGGCCAAACCGTTCGCATAAGAATGCAGTATAATAATTCCGCTGATGGTGCTGAACCATTAAGCATTTTGGCACTGGAGCATCAATGAGTA
>OKTU01001110.1_pt1 | contig 13760 bp, 14 predicted proteins | sample 1606311 | NCBI WGS metagenome assembly OKTU01 (sample SAMEA3879557, study PRJEB24766) | human gut metagenome | biome: human-associated habitat; feature: feces | place: USA | collected 1985/1987
CGGAGGAGGAGAATTGAGATAGTATTACTCATCATTTGATTCATTTCCATTCCGTTTTGGATAAAGTGATTAGAGGTTAAGCAAGTGAGCATAATTAGTTTATATTATAGTAAATGATAATTTATCCAATTTATGGATTTCCAAGGGGCTCTTTTTTTGAAGGGGAAGAAGAGTGAATTTATTGCCCAGTTGGGAAAATGTTTTTTCCCAATTGGAGAATTAAAATTTGCAAGTTTCTTGCCGAGGTGTACACCTGCCAGCTGAGCCAGATGGAGCGCTGTTTCCAGGGAATTGTAGAAGGCAATTGTTTTTTATTCAACAGAATTGGGGTAAATCTGGTAAGTAAGCATTATCTTTGTGGGCGCCAAGATCGCAAAGATAGTAATGATTAAGATAAAGTGATATGACATCAGAAACTAATCGTACGGAATATAAGCGGCATCTTGCCGATGATTTGGAAAGAGAGGTTATAGCTTTTTTAATTATCTTGTGTGGGATTATATATTGGTGTTTATAAAAATGGAGCTCCTATTGCATAAAAAAGTACCCCGCAAGTACCCTGCAAGTCACCCCGCAAGTGAGATAACTGATCAGAGTATTGGATAGAGAAAGGAAGATTATTTAAAAAATCACTTTAACATATAAGAAGACTATGATAGAAATTACTGATGCCGCCTTGCGCAAAGCCGCAGGCGAGGGAATGGATACTTTTATTCAGGTATTTACCGACAGATATAAAGAAGTGATAGGTGGTGAACTAACTGCTGAATCCATGCCATTACTGACAGGTGAGCAGCACACTTTACTTGCATACCAGATCTTTCGTGATGAAGTAATGGATGGTGGCTTCTGTCAGTTGATACAGAATGGGTATGGTGGTTATATTTTTGCCAATCCATTTGCTAAAGTGATGCGTCTGTGGGGAGCGGAAGATTTCGGAAAACTGGTATATAGAGCTAAAAAGATTTATGATGCCCATCGCGAAGATCTGGAACGGGAACGTACAGATGATGAATTCATGGCTATGTACGAGCAATATGAAGCTTTCGATGAACTGGAAGAAGAATTTTTGGAAAAAGAGGAAGGAATCACAGCTATGGTAGCCAGTTATGTAGATGAACATCTGGAACTGTTTGCTAAAATCGTCTGACAAGAGAGTTTTTGGGAAATCTTGTCGGCACACCTACATCCATGTGCCTGAAACTCTTTGCTGATGGGAGGGGGAGGCATGTGTAGGTAAGCTGAAAAAGTGGTGTAGATAAACTGTTTGTCTACACCACTTTTTGTAGAATATTTACAAAAAAAAGACTTATCTTCTTGTCTGACAGTTGATAATTCGATAAATGCTGAATAGAGGTATTTTGTGTGAAAAAGCAGCGTTTTTGGGTCTTATTATCTCTAATGTAGGGCTTTCTTCTTCTCAAAATCGTATTTCCCCCCTTTCTTCTTTAGGATTTATCCGTAAATGACTAAAGAAAGATCTCTTTTCCTTTACTTCTAAAAGTATATACCCTTAATTTAAAATCTGGTTAGGTCTAAACTAAAACTCTATCCCCCAATTGTGGGCCCGTTGGTTTCCATCTGTGGGCTATCTGTTTTCCAATTGTGGGCTGAACAGCCCGCAATTGGAAAACAAAGATTAGAATAAGGCATAGTGATAAAAAGGTTAAGGCAAAGCAATGTTTTACTTTAACTTTATTGCTATTTATCTGCTGTTGGGAAGATGTTCGCCACAAGTACACTGTTTGGTTGCTACACTTTTCCTTTCTCTGATATTATGTTGTTTGTGAATTGATGTTAAATAGGAGGCAGGGGGTGCAGTATTTAGATTAATATTTCATTTACTCTTAAAAACAATGAAAAAATGAGGAGAGTGCAGTGTTACTCAATTCTTTTATCTAAATTTGCAAACTCTAATATTTATAGAACAATGAAAATGGCTAAATTTAAAATCTGGATGGTTGCCCTTACCTTATTAATGGGTGTTTCTTTAACTTCATGCTTTAATAGCGATAATGACCCTACAGTCACAGGATTTGCTTATGGCAAGTGTACAGATTTTTATCCTCCTACTTTCCAATTATTTAATGGACAGAAATTGGTTGTATCGGGTTCTTCAACAACAACTTTTAATATGGGGGAAATTTATGGTTTCTATTACCAATTTGATTCGGAATTGCAATCTCCTGATGCAGCTTCTATAACAGTGACACTTTATAATGGCATTGAACCGGTTTCTATAAATGCAAAGGGTAATGAAGGACCAGTAAGTGCTTCTGAATCTACAAAGGCAAATTCAGCTTTCTATGCATTTTCCGGTAATGTCTCTTTTTCAAGTGGTACTGTGAATATAGATCCGATTGTTGTTTTTGATAATGAATACATGATTGTAACTCCTGTGTATTGGGTGAAGCAGGAAAGCAGTGATGAAAAGCAGAAAGAAGAATTGGCAAAACATGCTTTTGTACTTACTTATGATTTGGAAAGTGTAAAGCAAGGAGATACAGAATTTGTCTTGACTTTGAATCATGTAATAACTGAAACGAGTGAAGATCCGGTTGTACGTAATGTATATACTTCTACAAGCAAGGCATATCGATTAACTTCCGCACTAAATATGTTTGGACTTAAAGCAGGGCAGAAGCCGACTAAGATTAAAGTAATTGGTCAGGTTAACACTTCGAAGAATTCTTTGGAAGGAGCTACTGAACAAGTGTGGGAATATACAGTTAAATAATTTGGATTATAAAGCATTATTCCATATAGCAATGTTACTGATTTCCTCTCCGGCCAAGGCCTGGGAGGAAATTCGTTTGGAAGAGGATAGGCGAAAAGTATTTACGGCTTTTGTCTATCCTATGATTGGTTTATGTGGATTGTCCGTCTTCATCGGTTCTTTGCTGGCGAAGGGATGGGGCGGTCCCGAGAGTTTTCAATATGCCATGACGCAATGTTGCGCGGTGGCAGTATCCCTTTTTGGAGGATATTTCCTGGCAGCGTATCTCATAAATGAGTTACGCGTTAAAATGTTTATGATGGACAGTGACATGCCATTGACGCAACAGTTTGCGGGCTATGCGCTGGTTGTTCTTTTCTTGCTCCAGATTATTATCGGCATATTGCCGGACTTTAATATCATCGGATTGCTGTTGCAGTTCTATATTGTGTATGTGGTGTGGGAGGGGGCTTCTACGTTGATGGAAGTAGAAGAAAAAGACCGGTTACGGTTTACAATCATTTCTTCCATCCTACTGATTGCCTGTCCTATGATCATTCAGTTTATATTCAACAAGCTGACGATGGTGCTTAATTAACGTTTGAAATCATGAAACAAGCTCCTGTTAATATAAAAAATAAGCGCGCTACATTCGATTACGAATTGGTAGACACTTATACCGCGGGCATTGTGCTCACGGGTACGGAAATTAAATCGATCCGCATGGGGAAGGCAAGCCTTGTGGATACCTTCTGTTACTTTGCCAATGGCGAGTTGTGGGTGAAGAATATGCATATTTCCGAATACTTCTACGGTTCGTATAATAACCATTCGGCACGCAGGGAGCGCAAACTCTTACTTACTAAAAAAGAACTTGATAAACTGGCGCGTGGAGCAAAAGACCCCGGTTTTACAATGATTCCCATTCGTATGTTTATTAATGAAAAAGGGCTTGCTAAAGTGGTAGTGGCTCTTGCCAAAGGTAAAAAGCAATACGACAAGCGCGAAGCGTTGAAAGAGAAAGATGATAAACGCGATATGGCGCGGATGTTTAAGAGATAATATCATTCTATCACTGAATACAAATGGTTTCTATTGAAAAGTTGGTGCGTGAGCGCATCCTTATTTTAGACGGTGCTATGGGCACCATGATACAACGGTACAACTTAACGGAGGAAGACTTCAGGGGGGAGCGCTTTGCTGATATCCCCGGGCAGATGAAAGGAAACAATGATCTGCTTTGTCTGACGCGCCCTGATGTGATACAGGATATACACCGTAAATATCTCATGGCAGGTGCCGATATCATTGAAACCAATACGTTTAGTTCTACCAGTGTCAGTATGGCCGATTATCATGTGCAGGAATATGTACGTGAGATGAATCTGGCTGCCGTTAAACTGGCACGTGAAGTAGCTGATGAATTTTCTACACCTGATAAACCACGTTTTGTAGCCGGTTCTATTGGGCCTACCAATAAAACTTGCTCCATGAGTCCCGATGTGAATAATCCGGCCATGCGTGCGCTGACTTACGATGAACTTGCCGATGCCTATCGGGAACAGATGGAAGCCTTGCTGGAAGGTGGAGTAGACGCTCTGCTGATAGAAACCATATTCGATACATTGAATGCCAAAGCAGCTATCTTTGCTGCGGAAAAGGCGATGGAGGCTACAGGCGTTCAAGTTCCTGTTATGCTGTCCGTTACCGTATCCGATACAGGCGGACGTACTCTATCGGGACAGACTTTGGAGGCTTTTCTTGCTTCAGTTCAGCATGCCAATATCTTTTCGGTAGGCTTGAACTGTTCCTTTGGCGCCCGCCAGTTGAAACCTTTCCTGGAACAGCTTGCTGCCCGTGCTCCTTATTATATCAGTGCATACCCCAATGCGGGATTGCCCAACAGCCTGGGACAATATGACCAGACGCCTGCCGATATGGCGCATGAAGTGAAAGAGTATATTCAGGAAGGTCTGATAAACATCATTGGCGGCTGCTGTGGTACGACCGATGCATACATTGCCGAATATCCTGCCTTGATAGCCGGTGCTGCTCCTCATGTTCCTGCTCCGAAACCCGAAAGTCTTTGGCTTTCCGGCCTGGAATTGTTGGAAGTGACTCCTGAGAAGAACTTTATCAATGTGGGAGAACGCTGCAATGTGGCCGGTTCCCGCAAGTTCCTGCGTCTGGTTAATGAAAAGAAATACGATGAAGCCCTCAGCATTGCCCGTCAGCAAGTAGAAGACGGGGCGCAGGTGGTGGATGTAAATATGGACGACGGCCTGCTGGATGCACAGGCTGAAATGACTACTTTCCTCAATCTGATTGCTTCTGAGCCTGAGATTGCCCGTGTTCCTGTGATGATTGACTCCTCTAAATGGGATGTAATCGTTGCCGGATTGAAATGCCTGCAAGGAAAATCCATCGTGAATTCAATCTCTCTGAAAGAGGGAGAAGAAAAGTTTCTGGAACATGCCCGCACGATCAGGCAATATGGTGCGGCTACCGTAGTAATGGCTTTTGATGAAAAAGGACAGGCGGATACATACGAACGTAAGATTGAAGTGTGTGCCCGTGCTTATCAGCTTTTGGTTGAGAAAGTGGGCTTTAATCCTCATGATATTATCTTTGACCCTAACGTCCTTGCCGTAGCTACGGGTATGGACGAACATAATAATTATGCTGTAGACTTCATCCGGGCTACCGGTTGGATACGTAAGAATCTGCCGGGTGCGCATGTCAGTGGTGGCGTTAGCAACCTTTCATTCTCTTTCCGCGGCAACAATTATATCCGTGAAGCCATGCATGCAGTGTTCCTTTATCATGCCATCCGTGAAGGAATGGATATGGGAATCGTAAATCCGGCTACGGCTGTACTTTATACCGATATCCCTGCCGATATACTGGAACGTATAGAGGATGTGGTTTTAAACCGTCGTCCCGATGCTGCCGAACGCCTGATAGAAACTGCTGAACAACTGAAAGCTGCTGCCGAACAACAGAAAGGTAATGCCACTGATAAACAAGTTGCCCCTCTTTCATGGCGTAATGGAACAAGTGTGGAAGAACGTTTGAAACATGCTTTGACAAAAGGAATTGGTGACTATCTGGAGGAAGACTTGGCAGAAGCCCTGAAGCTTTATCCGAAAGCTGTGGATATCATTGAAGGTCCTTTAATGTCAGGTATGAACTATGTAGGTGAGCTCTTTGGCGCCGGAAAGATGTTTTTGCCTCAGGTGGTGAAAACAGCCCGTACCATGAAGAAAGCCGTTGCCATTCTTCAGCCTGTAATTGAAGCGGAAAAACAAGAAGGCTCTACCTCTGCCGGAAAAGTCCTGCTTGCCACGGTGAAAGGTGATGTGCATGATATAGGCAAAAATATTGTTTCCGTGGTCATGGCCTGCAATGGTTATGAGATCATAGACCTTGGCGTGATGGTACCTGCCGAAACGATTGTTCAGCGTGCCTTGGAAGAAAAAGTGGATATGATTGGACTCAGTGGTCTGATAACCCCATCATTAGAAGAAATGGTACACGTGGCTATGGAGCTGGAAAAGGTAGGTGCCGATATTCCTTTATTGATAGGTGGCGCTACTACCTCTCGACTGCATACAGCATTGAAAATTGCTCCTGTCTATCATGCTCCTGTAGTTCATCTGAAAGATGCCTCACAGAATGCAACAGTAGCCGCCCGCTTGATGAATCCGAAAGCCAAAGAAGAATTAAAAGAAAAATTAATTTCAGAATATCAGCAGTTGCGTGAAAAGAGTGCTACGCAAGTACCGAAGACTGTTTCGTTGGAGGAGGCGCAGAAGAATAAGCTGAACTTATTTTAGTGATTAGGGGTTAGTGATAAGTGATTAGTAGGCTGCGCTATTATGCCGCATGGTACTAATCACTTATCACTAACCCCTAATCACTATTTCTTTATCTTCTTTTTATACGTCTCATACCTCCCCATAATATCCCTCACAAAGTTATATGTCTCTATTCCACGGAAGTAGCCGTTTTTGCAGACAGGGTCGGTGAAGTATTCTTCATTGCTTTTCAATAAGATGAAGTTCTCTACATTGTCTTTCCAGACATACTTGTTCTTTCCATATTTCTCAGCCAGTGCCATTGCATCCTGTACGTGGCCGATACCCGAATTGTAGGAGGCAAGCACAAAGTTGAGCCGTTCCTCTTTCGGTACTGAAGAGAAACTCTTACTGGTAGCATTGATATATTTTATGGCAGCTTTCACACTCTCTTCCGGATTCTGTTCTTTTCCTTCGGGCATTCCCATTGCACGCGCCGTAGCAGGCATCAACTGCATTAACCCTTTTGCGCCGGCCCATGAAACGGCTGTAGTATCAAAGTTAGACTCCGTATACGCCAGAGAAGCAAGCAGACGCCAGTCCCAGTCTATTTCCGAAGCATACTTTTTAAATAATTCGTCGAAGTGTGAGATTTTTCCCTCACGAAGAGAAAGGATAGAAGTGTGTGGAGTTGCCTTGCTGATCTCAAAATATCTCTTCATACTGGCAGTGTAGGCGGGAGAAGTCATATTCTCTTCATGCCATTTATTAGCGGCGGCTGCCAGTTCCGGACTATCCTTGCGCACCGCCCAGGAAGCCCTTTGGTCGAAACTGATGGATAATTTAATATTCAGGTTGGGGTAATACGTAGTGTTAAGTCTGGCTACGTCATTATCGGCTACCGTATAAGGTATCTTTCCCTGAGATACTTGTGTGATGAGGTCCTCCACTGAAATGCTGTCATTAGTCACTTTGTGGATATGGATGCCGCCACCGAGTTCTTTATCCAGATTAACCAGACGGTCGTAATATTTCCCGGGCTTTACATATACATCCTTACCTATCAGTTCCGTTACATCCGTCAGCGGTTTTGTTTTCCCGCCTGCGCGTTGCACAATAACCTGGTGTGTGATGACTTCTTCACCGCAATAGATCAGACTGTCTTTTAATTCCTTTGTGATGGGGACATTGTAGGCAATAATGTCTCCTTCGCCTGCCAGTAACTTTCTTATAAGTCCCTGTACATTCCTTGCCACCACTACGCGCAGTTTCACTCCGAGACTTTTGGCAAACTGTTCACTCAATTCGTACTGGAAACCCATTTCCTGACCACGATAGTTGAAGTAAGAAGTAGAACTGTATAGCGTCAGTACAACGAGTTCACCGCTATCTTTTATCTGTTGCAAATCGCCCGCAGCCTCATCGGGCATGGAACCATGCCGTTTATTTCCGCATCCCGACAGGCAGCACAGACATAGCAAAGCAATCAGGAAAAAATTAGCAGTTCCCCTCATTTAATTTTTAATTTTCAGTTTTTAATTCTCAAAGATGCTTCTTTATATACATCGTCAGAATATCGATTGCCACCTGATTGTTTCCCCCTTCGGGTATGATCAAGTCCGCATATCGTTTGCACGGTTCGATGAATTGCAGATGCATAGGCTTCAATATACGGGTATAACGCTCCATAACTGCCTCTGCCGTACGTCCGCGCTCCACTACATCCCGTTGTATGACACGAATCAGGCGTTCGTCCGGATCTGCATCCACAAAGATTTTGAGGTCCATCATGCTACGCAGTTTCTTGTCACACAGTGCAAGAATCCCTTCAATAATCACCACTTCGCGCGGTTCGATATGAAGCGTTTCGGGTTCCCGCGTACAAGTAAGATACGAGTAGGTGGGTTGTTCAATGCTTTTTCCTTCACGCAGCATGGCTACGTGTTTGGATAAAAGACTCCACTCGAAGGCATCCGGGTGGTCAAAGTTGATGTTCTGTCGTTCTTCTACAGGTACATGGCTACTGTCCTTATAGTAAGAGTCTTGCGGTAACAGTACCACTTCGCCTGCCGGCAGGCTTTCAATGATTTTACGTACGACGGTGGTTTTTCCCGAGCCAGTTCCGCCTGCAATTCCTATTATTAACATCCGTTTAAGTGTATATTTAAAACAAAACGAGTATTTTTGCGGTTAATATTAATCGCTTCGGTTGACAAATATATAGATAAATCATTAAAATTGCAAAGTTATGGTCAAACACATTGTATTATTTAAATTAAAAGACGAAGTTCCGGCTGACAAAAAGCTGACAGCAATGAAAGAATTCAAGGCCGCTATCGAGGCTTTACCGGCTAAAATCTCTGTTATACGTAAGATAGAAGTTGGACTCAATATGAATCCCGGCGAAACTTGGAGCATTGCCCTCTACAGCGAGTTTGATACGCTGGACGACGTGAAATTTTATGCTACTCATCCCGAGCATGTGGCAGCAGGCAAGCTGATTGCTGATGTAAAGGAGAATCGCGCTTGTGTTGACTACGAAACAATTGACAATTGATAATTTGTAACTCGTAACTCGTAATTAAAATCATTGTATGAAGAAAATATTATCCATTTGTCTGTTGCTGATTGCTGTCGTGGCACAAGCGCAGATACAGGAGCCCGTCAAGTTTAAGTCGGAATTGAAGACGCTTGCAGCGGGAGAGGCGGAAATTGTATTTACCGCTACTATTGATAAGGGTTGGCATGTATATTCTACCGACCTGGGGGACGGTGGTCCTATCTCGGCCACCTTCAATGTAGAGAAGATATCCGGTGCTACAGTTGTAGGAAAGTTGCAGCCGAAAGGAAAAGAAATAGCTTCTTATGATAAGTTGTTCGAGATGAACGTACGCTATTTTGAGTCTACGGCACAATTTGTTCAGAAGCTGAAGCTCACAGGAGGAGATTATAAGATTGAAGGTTTTCTGGAATTCGGTGCTTGTAATGATGAGAACTGTTTGCCTCCTACGCAGGTAGAATTTAATTTTTCAGGTAAAGCGGAAGCCGCTAAAGGTGCAGCAGCCGCAACTCCGGCTGAAAAGGTAACGGCTCAGGCAGAGGAAACGAAACCGGAAACTCAACCTGCTTCTCAAACTGAAACACCTGCGGATACAGCTTCTACTGGCATCATAGGTGGTGCAGATGGTCCGACGGATATAAATGTGGCAGGTAATATTGACTTGTGGAAACCTGTTATCAATGATCTGCAATCTTATGGTGAAACCACTTCACAGGAAGATATGTCATGGTTCTATATCTTTATCACCGGATTCCTCGGTGGACTGCTGGCATTGTTCACGCCTTGTGTGTGGCCTATTATCCCTATGACGGTAAGTTTCTTCCTGAAACGTTCCAAAGATAAAAAGAAAGGTATTCGTGATGCATGGACGTATGGCGCTTCCATTGTGGTGATTTACGTAACTTTAGGTTTGGCCATTACGTTGATCTTCGGTGCCAGTGCGCTGAATGCACTTTCTACGAATGCCGTGTTCAATATCCTTTTCTGTCTGATGCTGGTTGTGTTTGCAGCTTCCTTCTTCGGAGCTTTCGAACTGACGCTACCCTCTAAATGGAGCAATGCAGTAGATAGCAAGGCGGAAGCAACAAGCGGTTTGCTCAGTATCTTCCTGATGGCATTCACGCTTTCACTGGTGTCTTTCTCTTGTACAGGTCCTATTATCGGCTTCTTGCTGGTACAGGTATCTACAACGGGTAGTGTGGTAGCACCGGCTATCGGTATGCTCGGTTTTGCTATTGCTTTGGCATTGCCGTTCACACTGTTCGCCCTGTTCCCGTCCTGGCTGAAGTCTATGCCGAAATCAGGCGGCTGGATGAATGTCATTAAGGTTACCCTCGGTTTCCTGGAACTGGCTTTCGCTCTGAAGTTCCTCTCTGTAGCCGATCTGGCTTATGGCTGGCGCATTCTCGACCGCGAAACGTTCCTGGCATTGTGGATTGTTCTGTTTGCTTTACTGGGCTTCTACCTGTTGGGTAAGATCAAGTTCCCGCACGATGATGACGATACGAAAGTGGGAGTGGGCCGCTTCTTTATGGCACTCTTCTCGCTGGCATTTGCCGTATATATGGTTCCCGGTTTGTGGGGGGCTCCGTTGAAGGCGGTCAGTGCTTTTGCACCGCCTATGCAGACTCAGGACTTCAACCTCTATAATAATGAAGTGCATGCCAAATTCGATGATTATGACCTGGGTATGGAATATGCCCGTCAGCATGGCAAACCTGTAATGCTCGACTTCACCGGTTATGGTTGTGTAAACTGCCGTAAGATGGAGCTTGCTGTATGGACAGACTCTAAGGTAAGTGACATTATCAACAACGACTACGTACTTATTACACTTTATGTAGATAATAAAACCCCGTTGACCTCACCTGTTAAAGTGACGGAAAACGGCCGGGAACGTACATTGCGTACAGTAGGCGATAAGTGGAGTTATCTCCAACGCGTTAAATTCGGTGCCAATGCACAGCCCTTCTATGTGCTGATAGATAATGAAGGCCGTCCTTTGAATAAATCTTATTCGTATGACGAGGACATTCCTAAGTATATCGAGTTCTTGCAAACAGGATTGGAAAACTATAAGAAAGGAAAATAAACGAACGAATGCCCGGCTGATATCATGCGACCGGGCATTTTTTATTAATCAATAACTTTATGAGACACATTGTAGACATCGAGACATGGGAGCGCCGGGACAATTACAATTTCTTCCGGGGCTTTGTAAATTCCTGGTATTCCATTACCACAGAGATTGATTGTACCGAAGCTAGTGCCGCAGCGAGAGCCTCGGGTCATTCCTTTTTTCTTTATTATCTGTATGCCGTAGTGCGTTCGGCAAATGAAGTTCCGGAACTCCGTTATCGTACCGACAAGAACGGACAAGTTATTTTTCATGATGAAGTGGATATCATTTCTCCGATAGCTGTTCCAGGAAAGACCTTTTATACGGTTCGGATTCCTTACCACGAAGATTTCAAACGCTTTTATGCCGAAGCGTATGAGTTGATAACCAATATCCCCGAAGATGGCAATCCTTATGGTGCCGAAGAGGAGTTGGCAAAACAGGGAGATTATGATGTAGTGCATTTAAGCGCTGTCCCCAAAATGTATTTCACTGCCACCACCTATACGCTGGCCGAAGCCGGCAATGGTTGCAGTTACCCTTTGATGACTTCCGGTAAAGCGGTAACCCGCGAGGGGCGTCTGGTATTTCCTTTATCTATTTATGTAAATCATGCCTTTGTAGATGGTTCGCATCTGGCATCATTTTTTCAAAAGATAGAAGAACACCTGAAACGAATTTCACGGGAATAAATTGATAGAATAAGTAAGCTATGCTTTTTTCTTATTTTATCTTTTCCCTTTTTTATTTCCCGGATTTTACATACGTTTGCAGCATCTATTAAACTTCTGTTTCCTGAAAAAACTAAAGATTGCTATATGTGTGCAGATAATTTCTCAGAAGAACGTTCACTCATTCTCCGCTTGACAGAGGGGGATGAGGACGCCTTTTGTGAACTGTATGCTACTTATAAAAACCGGCTGATATACTTTGCGATGCGTTTCCTGAAATCGCGGGAGTATGCAGAAGATGTTTTTCAGGATGCTTTCACTGTAGTTTGGCAAAGCCGCCGTTTCATTAATCCCGATGCTTCCTTTTCTTCCTATCTCTACACCATTATGCGCAACCGGATACTGAACCAGTTGCGTAATGCCGCTAATGAGGAAAAACTAAAGGAAAGTATTCTTTCACAGGCATTGGACTACACGGAAGATACCAAACGTGAAGTAATGCTGAATGATTTGAAATCCCTCATTTCCCATGCCTTGCAGCAGCTGACTCCCCGCCAGCGTGAGATTTTCGAGATGAGTCGTGAAGCCCAGCTCTCCCATAAAGAGATTGCAGATAAGTTGGGCATCTCCGTCAACACCGTTCAGGAGCATATATCTACCTCCCTTAAGTTGATTCGTACCTATCTTATAAAGTATTCAGGTAGTGAATATGTGGATTTGCTATTGCTGCTGATTTGCCTTAATACATAATAAATGTTAATCACACCCCAGATGTTTTCCTTTACTGTGTATTACTCTATGTAAAGGAAAAGTTTTCATGACCTTTATACTAAAAGAGCCCGCACAATGAAGAATGATGTAACAGACAAATCTATAATGCGCCGCTATCTGGATGATATGTACACCCAGGAAGAGGCACGTGGAATATTATCCCGACTGAAAGATGATATTCATGACCCAATGCTGGATGAACTGGTAACAGATGTCTGGAAAGAAGCCGCTATGGAAGAGCTCACCACCGGCATGGAGCGTGATAAATATAAGGAAGAAGCCAGTCGGTTACTGAAGCGCATCGAGCATAAGAAACGCACCTGGTTTCGGCGGATAGCTCTGACGGTGGCAAGTGCTTCTGCTGTTGTACTGCTCATTTTCGGGGGAATCAACCTGCTGGGGTATATGGATAAGCGGCAGATTTCTTATTTGGAAGCCTCTACCTCTTATGGTGAATCCAGACAAATCCGGTTGCCGGATGGAACACAGTTGATCTTAAATTCCTGTTCGCGTGTTCGCTACCCGAACAGTTTTGTAGAAGATGAGCGGCAGATAGAACTGGAGGGCGAAGCTTATTTCCAGGTGCAACGGAACGAAAAGCAGCCTTTTATTGTCAGGACCGCCCGTTTTGATGTAAGGGTTCTGGGAACTTGTTTTGACGTGAAGGCTTATTCTTCGGATGAAGTTGTTTCTGTAGATGTGGAAAGTGGTAAAGTACAAGTGGATCTGCCGGAAGCAATGATGCGTTTGCAGGCTAAGGAACAAGTGTCGATCAATACACTTTCCGGTGAATACAGCAAACGGCGCGACGAACGTGATGTTGCCGTGTGGCGTAAGGGTGGATTACGTTTCAGCAGTACTCCGGTGCGCGATGTGGCTAAAGAGCTTGAGCGCATGTACAATTGTCGCATTACGTTTGCGGAAGGGCAGGAGTTCAACAACCTGATTTCCGGAGAACATGAAAATAAAAGTTTGGAGGCGGTACTCCAATCAATGGAATATACCAGTGGCATCCGGTATAGAAAAGAAGGAAATCATATCTTCTTATTTAAGTAGCAGAAAAGCACGGATATACGTCCGGCTGGTAAATGGATGTGTATTATAATATATGTGAGTATTAATATGT
>OKTU01001112.1_pt1 | contig 13741 bp, 15 predicted proteins | sample 1606311 | NCBI WGS metagenome assembly OKTU01 (sample SAMEA3879557, study PRJEB24766) | human gut metagenome | biome: human-associated habitat; feature: feces | place: USA | collected 1985/1987
AAAAATCTTGCGGACAGGCTTTTTTTAAGTCAAATGTCAACTTAAAAAAATAAAATAGTTGACATTTGATTCTTTTATGGATATACTAAACTTTATACGTAAAAACATCGAAAAATGAGAGGAAAGTAATTATGTCAGAATCATCCATCACATCACGTTTAGAAAACTGGGACGAAAGCAGACCGCTGACTCGTGAGGAAGCTGTTGAAATTTTAAATCTTCCGGAAGAGGAAATGCCAAAACTTCTGGATTGTGCTTACGCACTTCGTACGAAATATAAAGGGAAAAAAGTCAGTGTACAGCTATTAACAAATGTGCGCAGTGGAAACTGTTCCCAGAACTGTGCGTATTGTGCACAGTCTCGTGATTCCGAAGCTCCGATTGAAAAGTATCGCAGAGTTTCCGATGAAAAATTATACGGAGATAATGATTTGGTGGATGAAAAACATCTGGCAAGACATTGTATTGGCTTAAGTGGAATCGGTTTCTCCGATGAAGAAATTGAAGACTTGGCAGATCGTATCCGTGAAATGAAGAAAAAGGAAACACAGATTTGCTGTTCCATCGGATTTTTAACAGAGAAACAGGCAAAAATTTTAAAAGAAGCCGGACTGGATCGCATTAATCATAATTTAAACAGCAGTCGTTCTTTCTATCCGGAAATCTGCACCACTCATACTTATGAACAGCGTGTAAACAATATTAAAATGCTTCAGGGCTTAGGTTTTGAAATCTGTAGTGGCGGAATTATTGGAATGGGCGAAAGCAAAGAAGATGTAGTAGATATGCTGATGGATTTAAGAGAAATCAATCCGGAATCCGTACCGATTAATTTTTTACTTCCAATTCCGGGAACAAGACTGGCAGACAGAGATATTTCAGAATTAACACCAGAGTATTGCCTGAAGGTGCTTTGTCTTGCAAGACTGATGATTTCAAAATCAGATATTCGATGTGCAGCGGGACGTGAAGTTTATTTCAAAGGAATTGAGCCGACTTTATTTAAAGTAGTGGATTCTATCTTTGCTTCCGGATATCTGACCGCAGGCGGACAGGGAATCGATGCGACAATGAAAATGATAGAAGAAGCCGGATTTACCGGAGAAATTGAATCGACAGATGAAGAATAATAGAGAATCATAAAGCCAATAAAGAAATAAGGGAAAAGACAAAGAAGCTGAAAAAATCGTTTCTTTGTCTTTTTTTGTGCTATAATCAAAAAAATAAAAAATAAAAAAAACTTACAGGAAGGACGAAAATCATTATGAAAGAAAAACAAACCGGCAATTGTGAAAGCTGTACCTATTATATTTACGATGATGAATATGAAAGTTATCTTTGTGATGTCAGCATGGACGAAGATGAGTATATGAGACTGGTTTCCGATACGCATTATCAGTGTCCGTATTACCGAAATGGAAATGAATATGCAGTAGTAAGAAAACAGATGTAAAGAACAGTAGTAACAATATAGAAGCAGAAAAAAGCGAATAGTAATCACGTTAGAAAAAGAGGAGAGAGCGATGACAAAAGATTTGACGACAGGAAAAATTATGCCGATACTGGTAAAATTTACGGTGCCGCTTGTCCTTGGGAATTTATTTCAGCTGACCTACAATGCAGTTGACAGTATTATCGTGGGACATTTTGTCGGAAAAGAAGCACTTGCGGCAGTCGGAATCTGCAATCCTGTCAGTACACTGATGATTTTATTTTTAAATGGACTTTGTATGGGTGCAAGTATTTTGATGGGGATTCAATATGGGGCAAGGGATTATAAAACTTTGCACCGCCAGATTAGTACAACGATGCTTTCAGGTGTTGTATTTTCTGTATTTTTAACACTTATTTGTGTCATTTTTGCGGTGCCGATTTTGCGGTTACTGCAGGTAGACCCATCGATTCTGGAAATGACAAAAGAATATTTGAGAATTATTTTCTGGGGACTGGTATTTACTTTTTTATACAATTTTTTTTCAAGCACCCTTCGAGCACTGGGAGACAGCAGTTCTCCGTTGTATTTTCTGATTATTAGTGCAGTTTTAAATGTATTTGGCGATTTGTTTTTTGTCGTGGTATTAAAGGCTGGATGCAATGGCTGTGCGGTTTCAACGGTATTAAGTGAAGCATTGTGCTGTTTATTCTGTGTGATTTATATTCAGAAAAAAGTGCCGATTCTGCGCTTGGGAAAGAAATGGCTGGTATTTGATGCAAGTCTGTTAAGGCGAACGATTGCTTATGGATGGGCATCGGCAATGCAGCAGGCGACGGTACAGCTTGGAAAGATTGGGATTCAGGCGATTGTCAATACGATGGGAGTTTCCGTTGCGGCGGCATTTGCAGTGGTAAACAGAATTGATGATTTTGCATATACACCGGAACAAAATATCGCACATGCGATGACGGCACTGATGGCACAGAACAAAGGGGCAGGAAAGAAAGACCGTATGCGGGAAGGATTCCGTTGTGGATTTATATTGGAAGTGATTTATGGAATCTTGGTTTTGATTATCTGCTATGTGTTTGCGAGACCGCTTATGATGCTGTTTGTAAAAGATGAAGAGGTAATCGGTCACGGTGTGATTTATTTACAGTTGATTTCACTTATGTATATACTTCCGGGAATTACGAATGCACTTCAGGGATTTTTCCGTGGAATTGGAGATTTGAAAGTTACCTTAATCAGCAGTTTTACAAATATGGGAGTGCGTGTACTTGCAGCCGCTCCGATGGTTTTTTTATGGGGATTTGGAATTGAAGCACTTCCGTATTCTTATCTGGCAGGATGGATTGGAATGTTACTTGTGGAAGCACCGCTGTTAATTAAGATTTACAGGAAGAAATAAGGCACAAGCTGAATAGAATAATAAAAAAGAAAAATAAGAAAGCAGAAATCTATGAAATTAGAGCTTTTGCACATTTCAAAACAATATGGCAAAAAAACAGCAGTGGAGGATATGTCTCTTGTTTTGACAAACGGCGTGTGGAGAATTTCCGGAAATCCTAAATGTGGAAAAACAACTCTGCTTCGTCTGATTACAGGAAGCGTGAAGCCGACAGAGGGAAAACTCTTTTATAACGAAAGAAATATTTTTGAAGATTATTCACAATACAAAGCAGTGCTTGGTTATCTGCCGCAGCATTTTAAACCGGACCATTTATTTACGGTAAAGGAATATCTGAATTATATTTCAGCTTATAAGGGCTTATCGAAGAAACAGACAAAAAGAAGAACTGCAGAGGCACTTGGAGCACTTCGTTTGTGGGAAGTGCGGGACAAAAAAATAGCAAGACTTTCAAGAGGAATGAGACAGAGAGTCGGAATGGCACAGGCAGTTTTAAATAAGCCGAAGGTTTTAGTTTTAGACGAACCTTCGGCTTATTTAGATGAAAGAGAAGAAAATCTGTTTTATGAGCTGGCAGGAGAATTTTTTCAAAACTGCATTGTGATTATTACAGAGAGAAGCAGTTTGGATGAGACGAGAAGCAGATGCGAGGAAGTAGCGGACTGGAATCTGACGATGAAAAACGGGAAAGTGGGGAGTATTTAGAATGAACTCAATAAGTGCGAAATTAAAATCGGAAATAAAACGAACATTGTATACAAAATGGATTTGGTTTGCAGGATTTTTGGCATGTCTACTTGGAAAGATAACCCAGATGGCAGGACAGGACAGCATTACATGGAGGTGTATTTTTATTGCTTCGGCAATTTTAATCAGTGAAGTTTTTTGGCTGTTTGAGCTGAAAAGCCCGAAAGATGAGGTAGTACTCTGCACGAAATACGGAAACCGGTGGATGCATCAAAAAAGAGCAGTGATTCTGTGGGTGCTCGTGTTATTGATTTTATTAATTTCCGGTTTATAATTTTGTCAGAATAAAACAAAGAGACATTCGATTTTTTTCGGATGTCTCTTTTGCATATCAACCGCTTTACTTAATCAATCACTTTTTTGATTGCATCAAGCAGTTCGTCATAAGTTTCATAAGCCGGAATTTCCGGATATTCTGCTTTGATTGCTTCTGTACTTTTAAATAAAAATCCTGCTTTACTTGCCTGAATCATACCAAGGTCATTATGGCTGTCACCGCTTGCGATTGTGTCATAACCAATAGACTGTAATGCTTTTACAGTAGTATATTTGGATTTTTCACAGCGCATCTTAAAGTCTGTGATTTCTCCATTTTCTGCGACAACGAGAGAGTTACAGAAGATGGTCGGATAGCCGAGTTTTTTCATTAAAGGTCCGGCAAACTGGGAGAAGGTATCACTGATAATGATAACCTGAGTCATTTCTCTTAACTTGTCCAAAAATTCCTTTGCACCGGGAATCGGGTCAATCTTTGCGATGGTTTCCTGAATCTCTTTTAATCCAAGGTTGTGTTCTTTTAAAATGTTTAAGCGGTATTTCATCAGCTTATCATAATCCGGCTCGTCTCTGGTAGTTTTTTTGAGTTCCGGAATACCGGTTTCCTCTGCAAATGCAATCCAGATTTCCGGTACGAGTACGCCCTCTAAGTCTAAGCAAACGATTTCCATTTTTTCCTCCATTCTAAAGCAGGTTGATAGGGTCCATTCTATCGAACCCTGCTTTTGCTTAAGTATTTATCTATTCTTATCAAAACCTATTATATTAGAAAACGAAAAAAAACGCCACTGAAAATTTTACGTTTTAATGCGATAAAATTTTCAATGACGCTTAGAAATCATTTTAGAATCAAATACAGGATTCAATTAATCTTAAAATAAATGATTGAATTGTACTTAAATAGTGGTAGGTGATTTTTTATTTCTCAATTGGAAACCAGCCAAAGTCAACGCATCTTCCAAGGTCCCAGCTGTCCCAGCCAACCCATCCAGGGGTGTTTACAGTATCGGTTAGCAGTTTGTAGCTCCAGTAGAAGTATCCGCTTCCGGCATCCCATGCATCTAACATGGCTTTTGCAAGTGTGTTGTAAATTTCTTTTTTCGTTTCAGCACTGATACATTCTTCGCTTAAACCTTCTACACCATTTAATACTGTCTGTCCGCCTTTGGTGTCATGTCCAACAGCGAGAGAATTGAATAAGCACCATTCCCCACAGATAACCGGGAAGTATTCCTGCATTTCTGCAATGTCTTTTTTGAGTTCTTCTACATAAGAAACATAGTTTTCTACGTTCTGTTCACAGCCGTTCATCTCAGCAACCATCAGGTACTGGTGCGTATCAAGTACAACGTTTTTATATTTTTCTTCACGCATGAAATCTTTCCATGCTTTTAAGCGGAAGGCATCATGGAAAACAACGTATTTTTCTTCCGGCATGTGTTTGCGGATTCTGTCGTAAGCCTCCAAATAAAAACCGCGGATAAATTCCATTGTATTTGGTTTTGTTCCCTTTGCTTTTTCAGGGTCAACTGCCGGATAGCGTTCTGCTACGTTCATAGATTCCCACATATCTTCAAGTATAGGCTCGTTTAAAATTTCGATTCCCCATAAGCCTTTTCTTGTACCGTATCTTTTTGCAAGTCTTTCCAGAACAGTGAGTTCAAATTCAACTTCGTCCGGATCCTGTGACCATTTGCAGACACCACTGATTCCGCCATTATCAAATCCGTTCTGGCTGTCCGGTGCAGTATGTAAGTCGATTAAAATCTGAAGTCCATATTTTTCAGCCCAGTTAAATGCTTTGTCAAGTTCTTCGATACATCCGATAAAGGGCTCTCTGTCGCCAAAGATGAAATACGGAACAGGGATTCTGACTGCATCCATTCCCATCGATTTGATTCTTGTGAAATCTCTTTCTGTGATATATTCAGAACGATGGATTTTGATTTTTGCCTCATAAACTTCTTTGGAAAGTTGTGTTGGAAGATAATATTCATCTTCAGCAGTTGTTCCATCGAATAAAGATGGGTTCATCCATTTTTCAAGTACCAGCCAGTTACCAAGATTAACACCTTTTACTTTCATGTGTTCTGTTTCCTTTCTCTTTTTTAAAAAATTTTTTATTTAAAAATGTGATTCATTGTTTTTTGCAATCGTTATTTTACCCATCCAAATCTTAAATTTATATCATAATTATTGGAAATTTATCACTTATATTGTGAAAAAATCTGTGCTATAATGGAAAAGCAAAAGAAAATACAAAAAGAAATGCAGGAAGAAGGGAGCGTGAAAATTTGAATATAGATTATCTTGCATGGCATGTTTCACATGAACTTCATACATTTGTAAGACGCTGGAGCGGTGAATTAAAACCGGATAATAAGCCGGAAATTTTTTGTGTCAGAAAGGATTTAAAAGACGATTATTTTTCTTTTTCAGAGTTTGAAGATTATATGAATCAATGTCTGGCTGGAAAATTTGTGTCTGCGTGTCCGGTAGTTTTTTCGGCAGGTTTAAAAGAGAATCAAGTCGCTTATGCCTATCTTCAGGCAGGAGATTTTTACTATTTAGTCGGACCGGTACGGTTTGATTCAAAGGTTCGTCTGTATTATCATATTGGAGAATTTGAAATCCCAAAGAGCGATTTTAATGCGGTATTTAGTTCTGAGTTTTATTTTTTCTGTTCTAATATTTTACTGATGTGTAATCTGTTTCGCAAGGAAATTTTGACAAGGGATGATATTGTCTATGAAAACTGTGAAGAACAGATTCGAGATTCGGAAATTATGGAAGAATACTCGGCACTTATCTTTGAAAGGCAGGAACTTGAAGAACCACACAATCCTTATGAACAGGAAATTCGAGAACTTACCAGTATTGAACTGGGTGACATCGAGATGTTGAAAAAAAGTATTGGAGAAGATTATCTTGGAAAGACCGGCGTGCTTTCTAAAGATGAACTGCGCAATACAAAAAATCTTGGAATTGTGGTTATGACGCTTGCGAGCAGGGCGGCAATTCGAGGCGGATTAATGCCGGAAATCTCGTATTCCATGAGTGATGTCTTTATCCAGAAAATCGAAGAAATGACAGATATTGTGGCGATTTATACGGCAATCCGTCAGTTTGAAATGGAATATGCAAAGCTGGTGGCAGAAATCCGTAAGCAGGATGAGAAAAAATCCAAAGAAAAGCAGAGTATCTGGGTGGAAGCAAGCAAAGAGTATATCTTTAAACATCTGCATGAAAAGATTCGGGTGCAGGAAATTGCAGATTACCTGCACTTAAATTCCAGCTATTTATCTGAACTGTTTAAACAACAGGAATCTATGACACTGACTGATTTTATTTTACAGGAGAAAGTAAAACTGACGAAGAATCTGCTGACGTATTCGCCGTATTCTTACATAGAGATTGCAACTTATCTGGGATTTTCTTCGCAGAGTCATCTGGGAAAAGTCTTTAAGAAATATACGGATATGACCCTTAGGCAGTATCGGGAACGGTATGGAAGAGAACAGATACAGGAACGAAGAAAGGCAGAATTAATATCAAATGAATGAGGTTGAGGAGTTAACCGAATCAAAAAGAAAACAGCGAAGCGGAGGAAAAATATCCGCTTGATACAAAAAAGAAAGAGGAAATTAAAAAATGGGAAATGACTTATTTGAAAAAGCACCGATTCCGAAAGCTTATTTCAGCTTTGCGCTTCCGGTGGTATTTAGCATGGTGATTTCGCTGGTTTATAATATGGCGGACACCTATTTTATTGCCGCTACCGGAAATACGAATCTGGTTGCGGGTGTTTCACTTGGCGCACCGATTTTTACGTTAATGATTGCGCTTGGTGATATTTTTGGACTGGGCGGAAGTTCGGTGATTTCACGACTATTCGGCAAAAAAATGGATGAGGACGGAAAGCGTTTAAGTGTGTTCTGTTTTTATGGAGCAATTGTATGCGGAATTGTTGTAGCAGTGTTGATGATGTTGTTCCGTGCACCGATTTTAACTCTATTAGGTGCAAAAGCGGATACCGTGCAGTATGCATCGGATTATTATACTTGGCTGGTAATCGGTGCTCCGTTTATTATTTTATCTTTTACGCCGTCTAATCTGCTTCGAACGGAAGGATTTTCAGTAGCATCTATGACAGGAACGGTGCTTGGCTCTGTGATTAACATTATCTTAGACCCGATTTTTATCTTCGTGCTTGGCATGGGAGCAGCCGGTGCAGCGATAGCCACGGTAATCGGAAACATCGGTGCGGATTTATTTTGTATTTTTCTTACTGACAAAAAGCAAACGTTTGTCCATCAATCCAAAAGGATTTTTTATCAGCAAAAGAGAACTTGGAGATATCTTTGCCATCGGAATACCGGCATCTGTTACCAACTTTATGCAGAGTCTTGGAATTGCGCTGACTAATCGTTTTTTACTGGTCTATGGAACAGACAAAGTGGCTTCGATGGGAATCGTAATGAAAATCAATATGATTGCAATGCTGATTTTAGTTGGCTTTGCTTTTGGTTCACAGCCGTTAATCGGATATAATTATGGTGCTGGAAATAAAAAGCGTCTGAAAGCGATTCTGGCATTTAGTTATAAATTTGAATGTGCAATGGGAGCTGTGCTGGCACTTATTTTATGTGTTTTTGCAAAGCCTTTGATTTTGATGTTTATGAATCAGGAAAGCATCGTAAATGCAGGAGTTCCGATGCTCAGACTTCAGCTTGCAGGTGCAGTATTTACTGCGGTTACACTCGTAAGTACCTGTACGTTCCAGTCCGCCGGAAAAGCATTAAATGCTTTTCTTTTATCTGTCAGCAGACAGGGCGTTATCTTTGCAGTTGTGATTTTTATTTTGTCTAAAACAGTGGGCTATTATGGAGTACTTTCGGCACAGCCGGTGTCAGATTTTCTTACAGCTGTGCTTGCCGTGATTCTGGTGAGAAGGAGCGTATACCGAGAGATACGATAAAAAATTAGAAAATACCGTTATTGTGGTTTACAAATTGTCAAATAAAAGGTAATATACTTTTATAAAATATTTTATAAAAGGAAGCTTTTGTATGGCGGGAATAGAGAAAAAAAATGTTACAAAATCTAAAATTGTGAACTACATTATCAATCATAAGGCAACGTCTAAGGTAGAGTTATCTAAAGATTTAAATATCAGTATGCCGACAGTATTGTCTAATGTAAAAGAATTGCTAGCAGGTGGAATTGTGATTGAAACAGGAGAATACGAATCAACAGGTGGGCGAAAAGCGAAAAAGATTAGTATTAATCCTGCATATCGTTATGCGGTTGGAATCAGAATCACTGCAAAGCATATAGGGTTTGTGCTTGTAAACATGAAGTATGAAATTGAAAAATATGAAAGAATACGGCTGGAATTTTCAACAAATACTTCTTATTATTCAAAAATCAGGGAAGAATTGGAGGCATTTCTTAAGGATGTAGAAAACAGGGAGAGGATTCTGGGAATCGGTATTTCGATTCCTGGAATTGTTAACTTGGAGAATCGAATGTTGGTGAAATCTCATGCTCTTCAATTAGAAAATTATAGCTTGAATTTTCTGGAACAGGTGTTTTCACTGCCGGTATACTTTGAGAATGATGCAAATGCAGCGATGAGAGCAGAAGATTTAAATAGATATAAAAATGCGTTGTATTTATCTTTAAATAATACTTTGGGTGGTGCGTTTTGTATTGATGGAAAATTAATCTTGGGAGAAAATCAGAAGGCGGGTGAGTTTGGGCATATCATTCTTGTTCCAGGCGGAAAGCAATGTTATTGTGGAAAGCGTGGATGTGCAGATGTTTACTGTGCGGCGAGCGCACTGACGGATGATACCAGCCAAACATTAGAACAGTTTATGCAGCAGTTAGAAGAACGAAAGGAAAGTGCACAGCAGGTTTGGCAGGAATATTTGGAATATTTAGCGGTTTTAATTTCAAATTTGCGGATGGCTTATGACATGGACATCATTCTTGGAGGCGAAGTGGGTGGATATCTTTCAGATTATATGATTCCATTGGAAGAAAAAGTGATGAAATATAATGGGTTTGACCATGATGCAAGATATTTGAAGATATGTTCTTATAAAAGAGAAGCTTCTGCAGTAGGTGTGGCAAAGTATTTTTTGCAGGAGTTTATAAAAGATATTTAGTTGCTTGTAAAAGAGAAAAAGTTCCAGAGAGAAAGCAGTTTAAAGAATGTTTTCTCTCTGGAACTTTTTTTGCTTTCTGGAAAAATGCATAAATTCACAGAAACAATCTTGTGCAATAGGCAGAATTAAACGTTGGGATATTGACAAATTTTATCTTTTGGATAATAATGTAATTACTTTAATAAAATGTTTAATAAAAGAATATAAATAAAGGAGGAAATACATTATGTTACAGCAGGTAATGACAAATCCAGGAGAAATTATTTTCAGAGAGGTACCAGTTCCAGAGGTGAAAGACAATCAGGTGTTGGTTAAAATTATGAATATTGGAATTTGTGGTTCTGATATTCATGTATACCATGGAAAACATCCATTTACAAAATATCCGGTTACACAGGGACATGAAGTGTCTGGTGAAATTGCAAAGATTGGAAAAGATGTTACAGAGTTTCGTGAAGGACAAAAAGTAACAATTGAGCCTCAGGTATATTGTGGAGAATGTTATCCATGTCGTCATGGAAAATATAATCTTTGTGAAGAACTCAAAGTTATGGGATTTCAGACAACAGGAACAGCTTCTGAATATTTTGCAGTAGATGCGTCGAAAGTAACACCGATTCCAGAGGAGATGTCTTATGAAGAAGGTGCAATGATTGAACCTCTTGCTGTAGCAGTGCACGCTGTAAAACAGATGGGCGATGTGAAAGGAATGAATATTGCAGTGCTTGGAGCAGGTCCAATTGGTAATCTGGTTGCTCAGTCAGCAAAAGGAATGGGAGCAGCAAAGGTTATGATTACAGATGTCAGTGACCTTCGGTTAGAGAAAGCAAAAGAATGTGGAATTGATGTATGTGTCAATACAAAAGAAAAAGATTTTGGTGAGGCAATGATTGACGCCTTTGGTCCGGATAAAGCAGATGTAATTTATGACTGCGCAGGAAATAATATCACAATGGGTCAGGCAATCAAATATGCAAGAAAAGGAAGTGTAATTGTTCTTGTGGCTGTATTTGCAGGCATGGCAACAATTGACCTTGCAGTTGCCAACGACCATGAACTGGATATTAAGAGTACAATGATGTACCGCCATGATGATTATGTAGATGGGATTGCACTCGTAAATGAAGGAAAGGTACATTTAAGACCATTAATTTCTAAGACTTTTGCTTTTAAAGATTATTTGAAAGCATATCAGTATATTGATGATAATCGTGAAACAACAATGAAAGTAATTATTAATGTGCAGGAAAAATAGAACGATAAATTTTGGAAGGATGGGGTTTAGTCAGAAACGCTGATAAGGAGGAAGTTATGGGAAGTGAGAGTAAGAATGGAAAAGTGCCGTTGATTAGTAAAATCGCCTATGGATTTGGAGATGTAGGCTGTAATTTTAGCTGGATGTTTGTCAGTAACTTTCTAATGATTTTTTATACCGATGTGTTTGGAATCAGTATGGCAGCGGTATCAGCCTTGATGCTTTTTTCAAGATTCTGGGATGCAATCAATGACCCGATTGTAGGAGGACTGACAGATAAAACAAATACAAGATGGGGGAGGTATCGCCCATGGCTTCTGATTGCGGCTCCAATTACGGCGGTGCTTTTGATGCTCTCCTTCTGGGCACATCCAGACTGGTCGAATACAGCAAAAATCGTTTATATGGTAATTACATATTGCCTTCTGGTATTAGGCTATACTTGTGTAAATATTCCGTACGGAACACTTTGTGGAGCTATGACACAGGATATTGATGAACGTGCAAAAATTAATACTTCCCGTTCCGTGTCAGCGATGATTGCAATCGGAATTATTAATATTGTGACAGTGCCTTTGATTAGTAAGCTAGGAAGCAGTAGTGCCAAAAAAGGCTATCTGCTTGTTGCGATTATTTATGGATGTATCTTTGCAGCCTGTCATTTCTTCTGCTTTGCAAAGACAAAAGAACAGGTAACAATCCCTGAAAAAGAGAAAATTTCAATTAAAGTACAGCTGAAAGCAGTTATGCAGAATAAACCATATCTGCTTGCACTGGTTGGACAGGTATTGTTTGGATTTACATTGTATGGAAGAAATGCTGATATTTTGTATTATTTTACTTATGTTGAGGGAAATGCTTCTTACTATACCACCTATTCAATGTGCATTATTATTCCTTCTATTATTGGTGCAGCATGCTTCCAGCCAGTATTCCGTAAGTTAAATAATAAAGGAAGAACAGCTTCTATTTTTGCATTACTTACAGGTATCGCAATGCTTGCTATGTATTTCTTTAATGTAAAAGAATCACCAATCACATTTTATGCATTAGCCGGTATTACACAATTTTTCTTTTCAGGATTTAATACTGCAATTTATGCCATTATTCCAGACTGCGTGGAATATGGTGAGTGGAAAACAGGACTTAGAAATGATGGATTCCAGTATGCCTTTGTTTCTCTTGGAAATAAAGTTGGGATGGCAGTAGGTACTGCGTTTCTTGCAGCATTACTTGGAAAATATGGATATGTGGCAAATCAGACACAGAATCCGGAAGTAATTGCAATTATGAAACATGCATTTTCAACGATACCTGGAATTTTGTGGATTGTTACAGCAATTGTTCTGTTTTTCTATCGTCTGAATAAAAAACGCTATAATGAAATTGTGGAGGACTTGAAAAATGGCAAAAGAGGTTGATATTGTCGCTTTAGGAGAACTTTTGATTGATTTTACAGAGGCAGGAAAAAGTGATTCAGGAAAAAAGCTGTTTGAGCAAAATCCTGGTGGCGCACCGGCAAATCTTTGAACTGTAGCCTCACGTATGGGGTATCGCACGGAATTTATCGGTAAAGTCGGAACGGATATGCATGGGAATTTTCTGAAAAAAACTTTGGAGGAAGAAGGAATCGGAACAAAATATCTGATTTAGGATGAAAGATATTTTACAACTCTTGCTTTTGTAGAGATTGCGGAAAGTGGGGAGCGTCAGTTTTCTTTTTCCAGAAAACAAAGTGCAGACACACAGCTTTGTGCAGATGAGTTAAATCAGAAATTGCTTGAAGATTGTAAGGTATTTCATTTTGGTTCGTTGTCATTGACAGATGAACCGGCAAGAACAGCAACAATAGAAGTTGTAAAAATAGCAAAATCATCAGGTGCATTTATTTCTTATGACCCTAATTATCGGGCATCATTATGGGAAAAGAAAGAAACTGCTGTAGAACAGATGAAATCCATGATACCTTATGTTGATGTGATGAAAGTGTCAGATGAAGAACTAGTTTTGCTGACAGGAAATAAAGATTATAGTCAGGCAGTTAAAATACTTCTTGATATAGGACCAAAGTTAGTGGCTGTGACGCTTGGAAGCGAAGGGGTTCTTCTTGCAACAAAACAGAGACAGGAGAAACTACCAGGATTTAAAGTGAAAGCGATTGATACGACGGGGGCTGGAGATTCTTTCTGGGGAGGCTTTTAAAGTGAGTATCTAAAACAAAATAAAAAAATTGAAGAGCTTACATGGGAAGAACTTAAAAAGTGTGCAAAGTATGGCAATGCAACGGCGGCATTGTGTGTGCAGAGAAGAGGTGGAATTCCGGCAATTCCTAAAAAAGAAGAAGTAGAAAGTTTGTGTAAGTAAATGATGCAAAGGGGAATGTGAAAAAAATGGATTTTCACGTTCCCTTTGATGTTTTATCGAGAGATACGATAAAAAATTAT
>OKTU01001119.1_pt1 | contig 13667 bp, 8 predicted proteins | sample 1606311 | NCBI WGS metagenome assembly OKTU01 (sample SAMEA3879557, study PRJEB24766) | human gut metagenome | biome: human-associated habitat; feature: feces | place: USA | collected 1985/1987
CTGGTTTGTAATCAGTGCCGCTCTGTTTATGTTAATGATGTTTGTTGATAATGAGCGGAAATATCAGAAGCTGTGACCGCCGCCACCGCCACCGCCGCCGCCTGACGAACCGCCACCGCCGGAAGATGAACTGCTACCGCCGCCAGATGAACCGCCGCTGCTGGAACTTGGTGGAGAATATACTCTTGTCTGGTTTATAAATTGAAATTGTGTATCATTAAAAGCCTGATGAACGAAAGCACCGCTGATAAGCTGTTTTGATTTTGGCTTTTTCTGCTTTGTGAGTAATCGTACAATTCCATAATTGGCAAACAAAGCAATTATAAGAGCCAGTAAAATATTACTTGTGTATTTCATCGGCTGGCGTATTTTTGAACCTTTCAAAAGAGCCAATTCCTGCTCAAATGCCTTACTTGCACAATTATAATATTCTTTTTTACTTGCGTAAGTGTAAATATTATCTGTTATTGTATCAGCGTAACTTTCTGTTATGGTTTTATAGATTTCTCCATTGCTGTGAATCCATATTTTTCTTTTTGCCATATCTATAAGAAAGACAGTTCCGCTGTTTTTCTGGAATATTTGTGCATAGTATGCATATGCGTAATCGTCCGTTGTGCTGTACGAATTAGTCAAAATACTCTTAAAGGCGACATTTCCGTACTGTGTTATATCTTTCATCAAATCTGCAAGCTGCGTTCTTTCATAATCGGTCAGCAGTGCGGCATCATCCTCAATACGCACAACATATCCGGTCTCTGGATTTGTATAATAAATATTTTCTGAGACAGAAGAATCATTGCTTTTAGTATCGGCAGAAGTTGTTGCTTCAGTATTAGGGGTGTTATCTGCTGCAGACGCATTTAAAGAGAATAAAAATACTGAAAAGAGCATGGTTAAGCAGAAAATACATGTATATACAACTTTGAAAAATCTGCTGTAAAGACTGCTGTTTTTAATCTGCATCATCATCACCTCCGTTATAATTGTCGAATTCGGGAAGTTTTCTTGTTGCAAGCATATTGTAATAATTAATAAGACTTATAAGTGAGAACACAACAGCAATCATGGCACCGATACATCCACCATAATAGAAAAGGTCTGATACAGGCTTTAATATCGAAATAACTGCTGCAATTATAATAGCTGCAAGTGACGGCAGTGAACCCGGTATAACAAATTTATTTTTCAGTGTCTTCAGAGTCTTTTCATGTGTACGGACAAGTACAATGCCAATAATAATCATTGCAATCCAGAATATTGGTCCGAAATTAAAAAGCAAAAGGCTGCTCATAAGGGCGGCAGTCATTGACATTACATTAAAAGTAATAAAAACAATAAAAAATGCAGTAAAAATGCTGAAAAATTTTGAATTATTAACTTTTTTAAAGGAGCGTTTCCGTTTATTTTTTACAGGCTGCTTATTGTCGAAGTTATCATTGCATATAGCATATTTTCCGATGTCATCAAGCCCTTCGTCACGCTTTTTGATTTCCTTTAATTCTATTCCGTAAAGAATCATGGAAATAAGTGCTATAAACGCAACAAGCGTTAATGTTGTAGTTGGGCGGAATGTAAAAAATATGTTCAAAAACAAAAATATAGGAATTGTAAGCAAAAGCGAACCGGTAATAAATTTTCCTATAGATACAGGTAAGTCTGCGGCAATTTTTCCGGTCTGGCCGTTTATTGTAGCATATGCAACTCTGTCTTTTTTTCTATATGACAAAAACCATACAGGAAACATTGCACAGTCGGTTTCCTCAATGTGAGAATCAAGGTGACTGGCTATCTGGCTGTCAGAGTCATCAAGATTATATCTGTGGGCTTCCTTTGAATTTGGAATTACAGAGTTTTTTATGTAATCAACAGATGCGTCTTCCGCTATTGATTTTGCATCATATTCATAAGTGTTTTTTGGCACATCAGCAGTATCGGCATAAAAACCACTCAGAAATGAAGGCGTGAATGTATTCATGTTTTTTGCATCAAAAGGAGCGATAGCCTGGCTTAAAGTGTCATCAAACGAAGATGAAGCATCAAATGACAGACCTTTATAAGATGAATTGTTATATCCGGAAAGCTCATAGTTGTCTGTATAAATATAGTCACCTTTGCGGTGGCTTCTTGAAAAACGGAATCCGCTCATGCCTTTCTGGGTTACATGATATACCCAGTAAGGCATATAAATTCCCCTGAAACCATCTATAAATTCCGGGTCTTTTAATTCTTTAGGTGCAAATATAGCATTTTTAACTCTTTTCTTGTAGGTTTCTTTACAATCCTGCTTAGTCATTTTGAACGGAATGATATATCCCGGACGCTTTTCTTTCGTAAGTCTGCCGGAAAGAATAGTTGACGCACCACAGTAAGAGCAAAAATTAGCAGCGGTATTTTCTGTACTTAAAATCCTGCCGCCAGGAGAAGCCGTTACTACCACTATAACTCAGCAGTAGCGGATTTATAATAGGAGAACATTTGACACTACCGACATGGGACAGATCCATGTTAATATCAGATAACAAAAAATCACCAACCTCCCCCCAAAACACACGACGCCGTGAAGGAGGTTTCGAAACGGAAGTATCTTTCCTTAAAGCATAATCCTCATACAGTTTTTTTTCATCGCTGCTCAACTCGACAGGACGTAAAGAAGCAAAATGGGCACTATCCACCAGCAGAGAGTTCGTATCCGATCTCAATGTATAAGATTCCGTAAGGTCAAACTTCTTTTTTTCTTTACGATACTTACCCCGATCATTCAACTCGATGGAATTATAATTCAATGAAGCCAGATAACTGCCATCTACCACATTACCCACAAAATTGAAACGGACCTTAAATTCATAACACACAGGCAGGAATTCATTGTCATCCCCCACCTCTCCCATTTTAATGAGATTTTCAAAAGTCAGAAGTTCAGAACGTCCGGAAAAACGTATTTCACGCAGACTCCACACATCAGAACTGACAATCATATATCCTCCCACCAACTGGTCACTTTTCGATTTAGGAATAAAACGTATTTTATAGTGCATATTATCCTGTGTCCCCATGATAGTATCTATCTGGTAACGATAATATTTTTTCGCATTTTTGGCAAGTGGCGAGAGCAAGCGGTCGTAAAGCAATGTAGGAGAATAGGCATTAACATGAAAATATTCAAGCATCGTTGCCTGGAAACCACCACTGAAAACAGTACCGTAACCGGCTTTTACCTTTTGATCGTAAATATTGGGAGCTGTGAAATGCAATTCACTATACGATTCCATCAAATACTCACGCACCCCTTTCTGCATGCGAAACATTTTCGGAAGGTAGCGGAACATGAAATTCTTCTTTCGGATATTCAGTTTACCTTTTATATAAAGGTCTGCCCGGTAGTCATTCACTATTTTTTCATAGAAAGGGGTAAAGGTCATCACATTATGCAAGATAGAATCCACAGTGATGGGTTCACTCGTATACGGGTTCAAAACAGAATTGGCTCTTCCTTTCGGTACTAAAAGGAATAAAACCAGAACCAAAATCCATATCAACTTATAGTGTTTCAAAAAAAATCCTTTCCATTACTATGGAACAAATATACTTAAAAACAATGAAAAGAAAAGATCTATCCGGAGATTAACACTGATTTATAAAAAAGAGTTATAGCCAACCTTTGGCTTTGATGAGCTCCGAACGATACACGACAATGTATCCCTTTTATCATGTAATGGAACAGATATCAGGCAACGCGACAAAAAAAACAGCAAAGAAAAATTCCCCAAAGAAGACATGACGAAACACTTAACGGGTTTGTGCCATTCATCAAGGGGGATTATCTAAGAAAAAAAGATGTTTTTCAAAATTACCCCCTAAAATATAGGGGTACTATCAGAAAAAACATATAATTTTGCAGCATCAACCGATAAAAAACAGACCATTTATGTCTAAAATGAGATTTTTCGCTTTACAAGAGCTCTCAAACAGAGGCCCTCTGGAGGTCATCACTCCTTCCAACAAATTATCCGATTATTATGGCAGTCATGTATTCGATCGTAAGAAAATGCAGGAATATCTTCCTAAAGAAGCTTACAAGGCGGTAACCGATGCCATTGAAAAAGGTACTCCTATCAGTCGTGAAATGGCCGATCTGATTGCCAATGGCATGAAAAGTTGGGCTAAATCGCTCAACGTAACTCATTATACGCACTGGTTTCAGCCTCTTACAGACGGAACAGCAGAAAAGCATGACGGTTTTATCGAGTTCGGCGAAGACGGAGGAGTCATTGAACGCTTCTCCGGAAAACTGCTTATCCAGCAAGAACCGGACGCTTCCTCTTTCCCTAACGGAGGTATCCGCAACACGTTCGAAGCGCGCGGATATACTGCTTGGGACGTCTCTTCACCGGCTTTCGTAGTAGACACCACCTTATGTATCCCTACTATTTTCATCTCTTATACCGGCGAAGCATTAGATTATAAAACCCCTTTGCTGAAAGCACTCGCAGCCGTTGATAAAGCAGCAACCGAAGTGTGTCAGTTGTTCGATAAAAACGTAACCCGCGTATTTACCAACTTAGGATGGGAACAGGAGTATTTTCTTGTCGACTCCTCTTTATATAATGCACGTCCGGACCTTTGCTTGACGGGACGTACGCTGATGGGGCACTCTTCGGCCAAAGACCAGCAGTTGGAAGATCATTATTTCGGTTCTATCCCCCCCCGCGTCACTGCATTTATGAAAGAGCTGGAAATAGAGTGCCATAAACTGGGAATTCCGGTAAAAACCCGTCACAATGAAGTTGCTCCCAATCAATTTGAATTAGCTCCTATTTTTGAAAATGCCAACCTCGCCAACGACCATAACCAACTCGTTATGGATTTGATGAAGCGCATTGCCCGTAAACATAACTTTGCCGTATTACTACACGAGAAACCATATAGCGGAGTCAATGGATCGGGAAAACACAATAACTGGTCGCTCTGTACCGACACCGGCATTAATCTTTTTGCCCCGGGAAAGAATCCGAAAGGCAATATGCTTTTCCTCACCTTCCTGGTAAATGTATTAATGATGGTTTACAAAAATCAAGATTTGCTACGTGCTTCTATCATGAGCGCCGGCAACAGTCATCGTTTGGGTGCTAATGAAGCTCCTCCCGCCATTCTTTCTATTTTCCTGGGCAAACAGCTCTCTGCCACTTTGGACGAAATAGTACGCCAGGTAGGAAGCAGCAAAATGACACCGGAAGAAAAAACTACTCTTAAATTAGGTATCGGACGTATTCCCGAAATCCTACTGGATACTACCGACCGTAACCGCACCTCTCCTTTTGCCTTCACCGGAAACCGTTTCGAATTCCGTGCCGTAGGTTCCGAAGCAAACTGCGCCTCTGCAATGATTGCGCTGAACTCCGCAGTAGCAGACCAGTTAGCGAAGTTCAAGAAAGACGTGGACGCTCTAATTGAAAAAGGAGAACCGAAAGTTTCCGCTATCCTTGAAATCATTCGCGGATATATCAAAGAATGTAAAGCCATTCACTTCGACGGCAACGGCTACAGTGACGAATGGAAAGAAGAGGCTGCACGCCGTGGTCTGGATTGTGAAACGAGTGTTCCCGTTATCTTCGACAACTACCTGAAACCGGAAACGATTGCCATGTTCGAAGCTACCGGTGTAATGACAAAGAAAGAGTTGGAAGCACGCAATGAAGTGAAATGGGAAACCTACACGAAGAAGATCCAGATTGAAGCCCGTGTATTGGGTGACTTGGCTATGAACCACATTATACCGGTTGCAACCCAGTATCAGACGGATTTGATTAATAACGTCTATAAAATGCAATCCCTGTTTCCGGCAGAAAAAGCGGCGAAACTATCAGCAAAGAATCTGGAACTTATCGAAGAAATTGCTGACCGTACAGCCTTCATCAAAGAGCATGTAGACGCAATGGTAGAAGCGCGTAAAGTGGCGAACAAGATTGAAAGCGAACGTGAAAAAGCCATTGCTTATCACGACACGATTGTTCCGGCACTGGAAGAAATTCGTTATCACATCGACAAGTTGGAACTTATCGTTGACAACCAGATGTGGACACTTCCGAAATACAGAGAACTATTATTTGTAAGATAGAAAAAGAGAATGTCCGATGAAGAAGTTTTCATCGGACATAAAGTAGAAATGATCTATTTCTTTTGTTGGTTGTTTTAAGTTTGCAGTGGAGGGGTACCGTGAGGTAGCCCTCTTCTTTTTCTTATTTTATTCAATAATCTTCGCATCCTCAATATCCTCATCGTGATGTGATATCGGGTTCTTCGGACGGCAACGTACAAACTTAAACCAGTTTATCAATTCAGAAAGCGAATATACCAAGCTACTGATACCAATAATTATAAACGCTGTATTACGTGCTCCTGTCGGATTGAATAAAGCAACGATGCCCGCAATTAAAATCAAAGCGGGAACCAGATAAAATGCTCCCGGAACAGGTGTCCAACGACGAGCCATTGACAAGGAAGCTATCTGCTGCACCCCTCCCATTATCAGGATAAAACCTAACAAGAACATCAGGACATCTGCAAAAAATTCGGGCATTACAATCAGCCAAAGTCCGAAAAGCAGACTGCCGACTCCTTCTATCGGAAAACGGGGCGAAACTCCGTCTTCGGATTTCTTACGTCCGAAATAGCCGAAAAGGCTGATAACACCGGGAATCAAAAAGGCAACTCCAACCGTAATAACGATATAACTGGCAGCTGTATTAGGCCATAGCACCAACACCAGACCAATCACTAATGCAAAGAGAATACGAATAAGGGAATAATTCATTGTTTTCATAAATTCTATATTTTTTAACCGAGTCTGTTCCAATACTTTTGCGAATATAAGTGTTTCTACTGATATATAAAAATAACAAATAAACATTGTAATAAGTTCGTAACAAAATCGTTATAGCTATTACATCTCACTTAGATACTTTTGCAGAAAATTAAAAATAGATTCTTCATCATGAAACCAAGCGAAACAAGAAAGAAGTGCCCTTATGTTGAGCGTGACATCAGTTGGATGTATTTCAACCAACGTATCTTACTCGAAGCTGCCCGCCCGGAAGTTCCTTTACTGGAACGGCTGACTTTTCTTGGCATCTATTCGAACAATCTTGACGAGTTCTTCCGCGTCCGTGTCGCTACCTTAAACCGGATTATAGAGTATGACGACAAGAATATACAGAAAGAACAGGAAATCGCTGCGCACACACTGAAACAGATAGGTAAACTGCACAACCGTTACTATGAACAGTTTGAAGAAACGTTCGCTTCTATCATGGAAGAACTGAAAAAAGAGAATATCTACGTTATCAAAGAAACGGAAATGAACGATGAGCAGAAAGCGTTCATCACTTCTTTCTATCGTAATAAGCTGAACGGTTCCACCAACCCTCTTTTCCTTAACGGTCCCCGACAGCTGGACGACCAGACAGATGAAGATATTTACCTGGCTATCCGCTTGCTCCGCAAAGATGAAGCAGGAAAAATAAAAGAGAAGGATTACGCGGTTATCCAACTGCCCGTTGGGGAATTCGGACGCTTCATCCAACTACCCGAATCGGAAGGAAAGACCTATCTAATGTTTCTTGATGATGTTATCCGTTACTGCCTGCCAATGATTTTTGTCGGAATGAAATATACGGATTATGAAGCATATACCTTCAAATTTACCAAAGACGCTGAAATGGAAATAGACAGTGATTTGCGGACCGGCGTACTTCAGAAAATCTCCAAAGGAGTGAAAAGCCGCAAGAAAGGCGAACCTCTCCGTTTTGTATATGACGAGCAAATCCCCAGGGACTTGCTAAAAAGACTGACCGACCGGCTGAATATAGACAAGAACGACACCCGCGTAGCCGGCGGACGTTATCATAATTTCAAAGACCTGATGAAATTTCCTGTCTGCGGACACAGTCATCTGAAATATCCAGTTTGGGAACCGATTTTCAAACCCGAACTAAATGGTACAGAAAGCCTGCTGACCCTGATTCGCCAGAAAGACCGTTCACTACATTATCCTTATCATAGTTTTGATACGTTCATCCGCGTACTGCGCGAAGCTGCTATCAGCAAAGAAGTGAAAAGCATCAAGATGACGCTTTACCGACTAGCTAAAGACTCCAAAGTGGTTAAAGCATTGATTTGCGCAGCAAAGAACGGTAAGAAAGTGACGGTAGTCATCGAACTACTGGCACGTTTTGACGAAGCCTCAAATATCAACTGGAGTAAAAGGATGCAGGATGCAGGAATCCGTGTAATCTTCGGGGTGGAAGGGCTGAAGATTCACTCCAAACTGGTGCACATCGGGACAAGACATGGAGATATTGTCTGTATCAGTACAGGCAACTTCCACGAAGGAAATGCACGTATGTATACCGACTATACCATTATGACAGCTCACCGTCCCATTGTCCGGGAAGTAAATGCAGTATTTGACTTTATCGAGAAGCCATACACTCCCGTCAATTTCAAAGAGTTGCTCGTTTCTCCCAATGATATGCGTAAACGGTTGATTGCCCTTATCAATAAGGAGATAAAGAACAAGGAACAAGGAAAAGACGCCTATATCCTTGCCAAAGTAAATCACATAACAGACCGCGCACTTATCGAAAAGCTATACGAAGCCTCAGCAGCAGGAGTCAAGATAGAACTAGTTGTACGCGGCAACTGTTCTTTAGTACCGGGCGTTCCGGGTGTCAGTGAAAATATACATATCAATGGAATTATCGACCGTTATCTTGAACACTCACGTATTTTCATTTTCGCTAATGCCGGAGAAGAAAGGTATTATATCGGTTCAGCAGATTGGATGCCACGCAATCTGGACAACCGCATCGAAGTACTGGCTCCTGTTTATGACAAAGAGATACAGGCGGATTTAAAACGGATTGTTTGTTACGGGTTTCAAGATACAGCCAAAGGACGCATAGTAGACGGAATGGGAACCAACCGGATATGGAATTTTCCGTTTACTCCCCCGCTTAGTGAAGAAATGGCATCGCTTTTCCGTTCACAAGAAAAATTATATAACGAATACAAGAACACATGATGATAAATATGAAGAAAGTTAATTATGCAGCAATCGACATCGGTTCCAATGCCGTACGACTACTGATAAAATGCGTAAACGAAGAAAATGCGCCCGAACTTATGAGTAAGGTGCAACTCATCCGTATCCCGTTACGGCTAGGAGAAGACGCTTTCACAGCAGGTATTATTTCAGCAGAAAAAGAAAAGAAACTGATCCGGCTGATGAAAGCTTACAAGCAGTTAATGAAAATATATGATGTAGTGGATTATCGCGCCTGTGCCACGTCCGCTATGCGTGATGCCCGGAACGGTAAAGCTATCGTCCGGCAAATAGCCAAGAAAACGGGTATTCGTGTAGATATTATCGACGGACAGGAAGAAGCGCATATCGTATATGACAATCATATCGAGCAACTGTTTGCTTCCGGACAGAATTATCTATATGTAGATGTTGGCGGCGGTAGTACGGAAATCAATCTTATCAGTAACGGAGAACTGAAAAACTCCCGTTCATATAATATAGGTACAGTCCGTATGCTTAGCGGCATGGTGAAAGAGGAGGAAAAAGAAGCGTTGCGTACTGACCTGATTGGTATTGCCACAGAATATGCGCCTGTCAGCATTATCGGTTCGGGGGGAAATATCAACAAACTCTTCCGTCTCGCGGATAAAAAGGATAAAAAGGCTTCTCTCCTACCAGTTGAGTCACTACGTGAGATTTATTTAGCATTACAGGTACTTCCCGCCGAACAGCGCATCAAACAATACAAGCTAAAACCGGATCGGGCAGATGTAATTGTTCCGGCAGCAGAGATATTTCTTGAGGTGGCGACTTATGTAAAAGCTACCGGTATTATTGTACCTACTATCGGATTGTCCGATGGTATCATTGATAGTCTGTACACACAGAATATGAATGTACCACCTGTTTCGCATAATTCTACTTCTCTAAGTTAAAGAATTTATGCCTCAGTTTGCAACAATTTATTCGTCTGACAGCTGTCTTCTTTTCATCTGACAGTTGTTAGACGAAAAGACAACAGTTGTCAAACGAATGTTCAACAACTGTCAGACGAATAAAATCATGCAAAACAAATACTACTACCTTACAATCAAAACATTAATTCGTAGCAAAAACCACCGGAAAACAAAAACTTCTCCGGCGGTTGACTTATATTTAAAAGAAAAGGTTAGTATTCTATCACTTTATCACTACTTGAAGGCATATTATACCAATCGGTATTAGTACTCTGGTCATGTGCCCAGTCCGCAAACTTAGCATACGCCTCTGTTATCACAGTTCTTTCTGTCGGATATGCGAATTTATCAGGAACGCAAAGAGCCCATGTATTATTGACTACCTTGATAACCTCAAGCACGTTATTATCTGCCAACTGACCATTCGCCGTTGCCGAATTAAATTGATTCAAATGAATCTCCGTTCTCTTTTCACCAGTACCCTGATATGCTATAAAGAAGTCTAAACAGTTTGTTACACTGGGAATGGATACGGCATTTTTAAGTTTGATTATCACTTCAAGAGTATATATATCTGTTAGAGATGTACTTGCATTTCCAGTATTCAGCATAGGACGTTGTGTTCCGGTATATCCATATACAGAATGTGCATCTCCAAACAAAGGAATGACAAGTTCACTGCCAGTCGTCTCATAAGATGCATCTTCAAATATACGGGAAGCAGACAAAGAACCGTCACGTTGAGCGGCGCCGGCTCCAAAGTCAACCGTTTCCACATTACTTTTATTTATTCCCAGTATTCTTAATCCGGCACCTAATTGCTTCATGGCACCCACAGCCTGAAGGTCAACCACGTATTTCAATTCTTTCACTTCATTACCGGCAACGGGTAAAGTCACGTTCAATACAATATCATTGAAATCATAATCGCCTGCTTTGGGATAATTATCTTCGAAAGCATAGGAATAAACGGCTTTCCGAATCTCCACGTCATCGGGGGTATCATCAGAACCATATCCTTCTTTTATACACCCATCTTCATCAGCAGGAAGCAAAAAATCTGCTTTTCCCGGATTGCAATAAGTGGCGGAATTCTGTAAGCCTTTATATACTAACCAGTCGAAAGGAGTCCACAGTGATTGCTCTTTTTCATTAGAAGAGGTCTGATCTGTTATCTCACAAATAATGTTATTCGTGACTTTCGAATTTGATTCAATGAGCCCTGAAATATTAGCAATCGTATGAATTCTCAACAAAGCCGTTCCCGTTGTGGGACCGACTACATGCCTATATAGACTAGCTTTACCTGTACAGGTCAGTATTGATTGTGCCTCCATCACAATATCATTGTTATTTCCGTTATAACCCAACTCCCCACAAATAGCTTCAGAAGTATGCCCCATTACAAGTGTACCGAACTGAAACATTCCTGCCACATTCATATAACAGCCGTTCTTAACATTGGTATTGTTATTACCATTAATACTACCAGCCTCAATAACACCGTGATTTATCAGTGTTGTACCGCTTGTAGATGCATTGTAAGAATTCAATTTAAGCGTTCCATAATTCATGAAATCAACCCCACTTCCACCGCCATCAATATTTAAACGGGAACAATCAATCATACCAGCATTATAATTACTAAACCCGGCAGAACTATTTGTTATTGAAATATCTCCCTCACCTATAATACTACCACCCGGCATTACAGTTATATAAGAAGCCCGAGTCAATATCAAACTGGCATTTCTAGTTATTTCTATTTTTCCCCCATTTTCAACTATTACCTCCGTTATATCACTGAATTGATTTTCGTTTTCAATCACCCATGTACTTCCTTCAGGAACAATCACTTTCACGGCATTAGCTCCACCCCAAGTTCCTCCTGTAGTAAATCTTGCCCTAAAGCCCCCTTCCTGAATCTTAAACCAACGTTCCTTTTCCTTGAAAACAGGAAGATTATAGGCAGAATACTGGTCAAATCCAGAGCCAAGATCCCAGCCGGACTTAATAATAGTAGCATAGGCCTTTTTATTACTAATATACTCATCTGTATAAGGAGCTGCCATAGCAGGTATATCTGTTATAGTTCTCGTGATAGAACAAGTAGTACTACCTTCTTTATTTCCGAAACAGGCCTTCACCTCTTCATTTTCAATAGCGATCGGTTGCACAAGATAATGTCCTTTTCTGTCTACACGCGCGACAAATACTCTATCGAGTGCAGTAGCACAATCCATTACAACATTAAAAGATGTACTTCTATTTGCAACACCTTCTGCTAAAAGTTTGGCATTACTTTCCGGACTTAAAGGATTCGCATCAAATATCCGTATCGGATAATCCTCTCCTAAATCTCCATTAACCGTCACGTGTGCAGTTACACTACGGGACATAGTCCAGTCTCCGTCAGGATCGATATTCTTTACCGGAAAAGTTTCTTCATAAATCTGTCTCAGTTGTTCTGCATCAAACAGATTTTTCTCATTATCCACACAACTGATAAAAACGGCAGAAGTTGCCAATAAAGAAAAGGTTAATACTTTTGCAATGTTTTGTTTCATAATCCCTTAATGCTTTAGTTCGTTTTATTTATGCGCAAAAACATCCACAACCCTCTCAATCATCGGTCATGGACGGTGCAAAGATAACTGTATTTGCAGATATTAAATAAAAAGAAGGTGTGTCGTAATACACGATGCGCCTTCTTTTTTTTCATTGACTATAAAAATCGGTTCATTTTCTTTAAGCTGCGATATTTTGAGGATTTCTTTGGTTTATGTGTTCGCAACATCTAAATAGAGCAACTGTAAGCTCATAAAACGGTCTAATCAGCCAATCCATACCTTCTTTAGTCATTTTTGCACACATCTTTTTTATATTGAAGGCAATGGCAAAGAAGGCAAAGTCCATGAAGACCTTATCCTTTCCAAAATGGCGGAAACGTTTGTAATTCATATTGTTTTTCATTTGTCCGAACACGGCTTCCGGTTCTATGCATCTCTGTCCTCTGTGTTTCAGTCCTTCCTCTGAGCAGAGCAACTCTTTGGCTTTTTGCTTGTATTTTCTGAGTCTGTGATTCAACTCTATCGTTCTGTTCCCCTTTGCTTTAAAACATCGGCATCTTAGCGGACAGCCTTCACATCTGATGGCTCTGTACCTGGCATTTTCGCTGACATATCCGGATGCTGTTTTCACATGTCTAGTCCCTATCCTTTGCATCTTCTGTCCCATGGGGCAGATACAAAAGTCTTGTTCTTCATTGTAGTAGAAGTTTTCCGCCTTGAACGGGTCCGGTTTGAATCTCGGCCGCTGTTCCATGTGGAAGTAGTTGTACTTGACGTAGGCTTCCATACCGTTTTCTGACATGAAGCGGTAATTCTCCTCAGAACCGTAGCCGGAATCGGCCACCACCGTATGGGCCAACCTGTCATATCTGCTTGAGAAGGATTGCAGGAAAGGTATCATGGTCAGTGTATCCGTAGGGTTCGGAAAGAGTGCAAAATCGGTAATGAACTGGTTCTCGGTGCCGATCTGGAGGTTGTAACCGGGCTTTGTCTGGCCGTTACGCATGGCATCCTCCTTCATTCTCATGAAAGTAGCGTCATTGTCCGTTTTGGAAT
>OKTU01001121.1_pt1 | contig 13664 bp, 8 predicted proteins | sample 1606311 | NCBI WGS metagenome assembly OKTU01 (sample SAMEA3879557, study PRJEB24766) | human gut metagenome | biome: human-associated habitat; feature: feces | place: USA | collected 1985/1987
GGGGATATTCACGTGCTACCGGGTTCAGCGGCAGACCATTGATGTTTAATTTTACATCCGGGGTGATGTCCCCCAGACCGTCGATGGGCTGTCCGATACCGTTAAAGGTTCGTCCGAGGATTTCCGGGGAAAGCCCGATCTCCATGGGACGTCCGGTCAGCCGGGTATGGGTGTTGCCTAAGGACATACCGTCTGTTCCTTCAAAAACCTGGATAACAGCCTTGTCCTCATAAATCTCAATAATACGGCCGATCTTGCGAGTCCCGTCATCCATGTGAAATTCTACGATTTCCTCATAGGAGGCATTCTTGACGCCTTCCAGGACCACCAGAGGTCCGTTTATTTCGCTTAAGCCTAAATATTCAATTGCCATAAACTTCTCCTCTCTGTTACGACTCATAGCCGGTTATGGCTATGAATGTAACTGTTCCGGCATCAGCCGTTTTTTTCCATTATGTTATCATAGAAAGTATCAATGTCCTGCTTGTATTGGTCGAATTTATCAAGCTGATTATTTGCCACATCATATTTAATGGAAATAATTTTTTCAAAAATGTTGTTCCCCTCTTTCAGTACGGAAACCGGCATTCCACGGTTGATGAGTGCACGGCATTTTTCATAAAGATAGAGGATCGTTTCCATCATTTTAAACTGTTTTTCCATTGGTACGCAGGTGTCTTCTGCGTGAAAAGCGTTCTGCTGGAGGAAGCCCAGACGGATGACTCTGGCAATTTCCAGCGTCAGTTTCTGGTCATCCGGAAGAACGTCGCTTCCGATCAGCTTGACAATCTCCATCAGGGAGCTCTCCTGATTCAGGATTGCCATGAGCTGATTCCTGTCTGCTACAAATTTCGGGGAAACATGTTCTCTGTACCATGGAGTCAGGTCTTCCAGATATTCACTGTAGCTGGTGAGCCAGTGGATTGCCGGGAAGTGACGGGCATAGGCAAGGGATTTGTCCAGTCCCCAGAAACAACGCACGAATCGTTTGGTGTTTTGTGTGACCGGCTCGGAGAAATCACCGCCCTGTGGAGAGACCGCTCCGATGATGGTGACAGATCCGTCAGTCCCGTTTAAATTGTGCATCATGCCGGCGCGCTCGTAAAATCCGGACAGCCGGGATGCAAGATAAGCCGGGAAACCTTCCTCTGCCGGCATCTCCTCCAGACGGCCGGACAACTCACGCAGAGCTTCTGCCCAGCGGGAGGTGGAGTCCGCCATGATCGCTACATCATATCCCATATCCCGGTAGTATTCTGCCAGTGTCAGACCGGTGTAGATGCTGGCTTCACGGGCAGCAACCGGCATGTTGGAAGTATTAGCGATCAGTGTAGTGCGGTCCATCAGAGGATTTCCGGTCTTTGGGTCGATCAGTTCTCCAAATTCCTCCAGAACCTGTGTCATCTCGTTTCCACGTTCTCCGCATCCGATATAGATAATGATATCAGCGTCAGACCACTTGGCAATCTGATGCTGTGTCATGGTCTTTCCGGTTCCGAATCCGCCGGGAATGGCGGCAGTTCCGCCTTTGGCGATTGGGAACATGGTATCAATGATACGCTGTCCGGTGACAAGTGGGATTGAAGCCGGAAAACGATGGCTTGTCGGGCGGGCAGTACGGATTGGCCAGCGCTGTGCCATTGGAAGCTGTTTTTGATCTCCGCTGGAAAGTTCCAGTGTGATCAAAGGCTCTTCAATTGTGTACGCTCCGTCCTCCACGATTTGAATCACGGTTCCCTCCAGATCAGGCGGTACCATACATTTATGCGTGATCGCGTGAGTTTCGGGTACTTCTGCGAAAATATCTCCGCCGTGGAGATAGTCTCCCACAGAAACGGTGATGTGGGCGGCCCATTTTTTCTCTTTATCCAGAGAGTCAACGGAAACACCGCGGGTGATAAACGCTCCCCCGGATTCTGCGATCCGCTCCAGAGGGCGTTCGATTCCGTCAAAAATGTTGTTTAAAATTCCGGGCGCCAGTGTTACAGACACCGGATTTCCCGTTGCAATGACTTCTTCGCCGGGGCGAAGTCCGGTTGTTTCTTCGTAGACCTGAATGGTGGTCATGTCTTTATCCAGTGCAATGACCTCGCCGACCAGCTTTTCCCGTCCTACATATACCATTTCAGACATACAAAATCCGGTATTGCCTTTCAAATAGATGACAGGCCCGTTGATTCCATAAATTCTTCCAGTCTTAAACAATGCTGTCACCTCCTGAGAATAAGAATTTGTCGTATTCGTTGCGCAGTGCGGTCTTAAAAGAATGATCGATCAGAATATTGCGGCTGCGGATGACGGCACGGATACCGCCTGTAAAGTCTTCCGCACTGATCGTCAGGTGGATGCCGGTGGCATCTTCCAGAGAAGAACGCTTTTCCTCATCTGAAGGATTGAGATAGATCGTCATCTCTTCTCCGTTTGCGAATACGATCGCATTGTGAATACAGCGGAGCAGAAAATCATCGTATTCTGCGGTTTTCATATAATCATTTACCAGGGCGTATGCCTCCTCAAAGATCTTGTCTTTTAGTTCCTGCTGAATGCGGCCCTGGCGGCGTTTTAAATCCAGCTGGGCGCGCGCCATTGCCTGGTTTTTCTGCTGTCTGGCATTAACAGTTTCCGCTTTGATACGAGTCTGCATCTGTCGTTTTGCTTCAATTTTATGGTCTTCAAATACTTTTTCCAGTGCATCACGGTAAGAGTCAATAATGGCATTGCTCTCGGCTCTTGCTTCTTCCATGGAAGTCGTGCGCAGATGGTTGATCTTTTCTTCTAAAGTCAAGAGGATCTCCTCCTTTAAAAATTTTTGCCTTACAATTTCAGTCCGATGGCTTCGGTAATATATGAGGTGATAAAGTCTTTTTTGCGTCCCGTTCCATGCCGGTCCGGGATTTCGATCAGCAGAGGGATTTTTCGATCCAGACGGAATTCATCCAGAATGTCCGGAAATTCCCGTCCGAATTTTTCGGTCAGAAGTACAATGCCGATGGATTTGTCCTGCAGAACCTTTTCTAATTGTTCCCGCAGTTCCTTTCGTTCATGTACGACGACACCGTCCACACCTGCAAGGCGCATTCCCGTGTAAGTATCGACATTATCACTGATAAGAAACATTTTCATCTTAGAGTTTACCAAGGATCATGAAGGAGATGATCAGTCCGTACAGACAAACACCTTCCGCAAGACCTACGAAAATCAGAGATTTACCGAGTACACTGGAGTCTTCGCTGATTGCGCCTAAAGCAGCGGAGGCTGCACTTGCAACGGCAATACCACCACCGATACAGGAAAGTCCGGTAACCAAAGCAGCTGCGAGATAGCCGAGTCCGGTGGACAAAGAAGAGGAAGCGGCTGCGGCATCAGCGGCCTGTACCTGTGGGCCTGCAAACATCATGATGGAAGTAATCACGAATGCGCCAAAGAAGAAAAAGACATTCGTTCCGATGGCACGTTTGTATTTTTTTCGGTTCCTTTCCCCGATCAGATAGTATCCGAATGGGATGATAATGCTTAAGATCAGTGCTGCGATGAGAATAAGTTTTGTTGTAAGTGTCATAATTGGAATCCTCCTTTAAGAACGTTTCTTTTTTGTAGTTTGAGTTTTGGTATATGGGTCAAAAGCTCTTCCGCTTCCTTTATAGAAACGGCTGAACATCTCATAATATTCCAGACGGAGTACCTGAATTCCTACAATCAGGCCTTCCATACCGCATACGAACAGGTTGCCTAATACGACAACGATCCAGTTCGGGGAGCCGGATTCTGCGCCGGCGAGCATCAGCACGACTTCCATCATGGCAGCGTGGCTGACGGCAAATGCACCGATACGAACGAAAGAAAGGGTGTTGGAAAAGTAACTCAGCAAGGTTTCGAAAATCTCGAAAAATCCCTGTACAAAGAACATTGCCTTTCCTTCTTCCATCTTGTCTGCGCGTTTCTGGATCTTCCGCGTCAAAGGTTCCTTGAACAGAATGAGAAGCAGCGGAATGCCGAACATCACTGCAAGGACGATTCCTGCCGGTGTCTTGTGTCCTGTCATAAAAAGTACGATCGTTGCCACTGCGGAAGCGTAAAATACAAGGCCTGCCATTCCATTTGCGTCAAACCATGCATTTTCTACATCGTGAGACCGGAGCGCATTGACGATGTGCAGGATCATGGCGAGGATGATCAGCCCCATACCAAACGCTACGGACACGATAAATACAGTGTTCAGCTTACCGATGAACGGCAGTGTGGTCATGTGATCGATCGGCCTTAGCCAGATTGGTTCTATGATATCTTCAAACCCGAAAATACTTCCGAACATAAATCCGAAGATTGTAGAAAATACACCTGCACATGCAATAATTCCGGCAAGCGGTTTTTTCTTAAAATGATAGATCAGAAAACCACCAATCAACAGCAGCAGTCCCTGCCCCACATCACCGAACATAACTCCGAAAATAAAGGAGTAGGTGACAGCAACAAAAATAGTCGGATCGATCTCGTTGTGAGCAGGAAGTCCGTACATGCCGATGAACATTTCAAATGGTTTGAACAGCTTCGGGTTCTGCAGCTTGACCGGAGGATCTCCAAAATAAGTGTTCCGGTCTTCTTCCACGACAACAAATACCTTGTCATCATCCTTGACTTCTTCCATAAAGCGGGCAACGTCGTCTTCTGACATCCAGCCGCATAAAATGTAGTAGTCTTCTTTCTGATCTTCCATCCGGGCTGCCATTTTCCGGACATCGAAATTGTGGGCAAGCTCTTCCAGACGCTGCTTTGCAGCTACGATCTGAGGGGCTTTTTTGACAAGCATGTCGGCTGCCTCTTTATTTAGATCCTCAATTTTTCGAGAAATATCGGCAATCTGACGGTTTAGTTTCTGGCAGGCATCTGCCGGTGTTCCGGTGTATTCATCCGGAATGGTGATCTTTTCAAAATGCAGGGAACGGAATACAGCATCCACTTTCTGAGATTCTCCGGGTGAAACAAAATATGCACCGTAGAGATAGCTTTCGTCCTGTTCTCCTTTGACAAAAATTGCACCAAGATCATCGATCAGATATTTTTCCAGGCGGCCGTATTGTTCTACCGGAATCCGTCCAAACCGGTAGTTGATGTATTTGTAGCGCAGAATCCGGTCCAGTTCTCCGTCCAGCGGACGAAATGGCTCAATGAGCTTTTGCTTGTTTGCAAGTGTTTCTGTTTCTTTTTTGAGCTTTTCTTTCTTTGCCTGGATCTTGAGATACGCCTCATTTGTAGTGCGGATCAGTTCGAAAATATCATCCAGACCAAGAGAGGTATCCGGGGAAATTTCATCGGCATTCTCCAGATATCCGGCGAATTCTTCGGCTTTGCCAAGTGCATCCTTGTAAGGATTGATCTCCACGAACGGCCGGAGATTATCCACAGTTTTTAATTCCGACAAAGCAGATTCGAGCTGGATCTCATATCTGGACAGATAGAGATCTGTCACCCGGTCGATATCATTTCTTGGGCCGGATATATTGATGAATTTCATTTTTACAATCATTAAATCTTTCCTCCAACATATCCTAAAGTCTCGCCAGAATTTAATCCGTAACGGATACATTCCATGGCGGTGGTCAGTTTTCGAAGTTCTTCTTCTTTTAAAAAGAGATACATGTTGATCGAAGCAATCGAATAGGGATTCTGTCTCCGGTCAGCTGTATATAGATGGTACAGGCAGTCCTCATACATCTGCTCGATCGTTAAGTCCTGTTCAAAATTATAATGTCTTGCGTATGGCGTCTTTTGAAGGACAGCAAAAAATTCATCCATATTAGATGCTTCTGCCATGGCTTTTATCTGCTCCACAGAAATCCGGTAATGAATCGGGATCAAAAGGGAGTAAATATCGGCTTCCTTCAAATTAAAATGCTTTTTGGCCCGGTAGATCCACTGCATATTCAGCAGATCAATCTTGGAGCCACAGTCTCTGGTGAAAAGCTCCAGTTCTTTTTTCTTCAGAAACTTTTTGCGCTCTTTCCACATGGCGGTAAAATAATAAAGGTTCAACGCAAGATCGTAATCAAACAGGGTGACAGACTGACTGTCTTTTAGTTTTTTCAGCGGTTCGTAATACTCTGTGCCTTTCAGATTTTCTACGAGCTGGTCCGTTGTTCTGGAGGTGATCAGCTTTTCAATGGAAATCTGCGAGTATTTGTCAAAAAACGGTTTCTTGTGGTTCAGATCAAATGGTTCCTGATAATGATTGATGACAATGCGCAGGCAGTAATTGATCAGATCCACCTCATACCGCTTTAAGTAAAGTTTTAAAAACTTTCTCTGATTCGGTCCGCAGAAACGGTAAATCTTTGTGTAATCGTGGTACAGCGAGAGAATCAGCACTTTTTCGATGTTGCCTCTGTGCAGCATGGTCTCATCCATATCCTGAAGTACATCCTGATAGGAAGAATTTGCATTTAAATAGGAAACCAGTTCGGTGATACTTGTAAGAGCTGATATCTCCTCAAACTGTTCATCTGTGAGCAGTCTGGCTTCCATGGCACGCAGCTTGGTGATGATCCCACTGTATTCGAGTAAGTTTCCCATATGTTACACCTCTGTGATTCGTTTTAAAATTTCCTGTGCATAAAGTGTGTGCCTGCTTTCGTATTCTTTCTTGAGTGCAAGTACACAACTGTCGTTTGATTCTGCCTGCTGATCTAAGAGAGTCTGCGTATCTGCTTCCAGAGCTTCCCGGATTTTTTGCAGATGTGCCTGTGTCTCTTGTTCCAGATCCAGATCAAACTGCTTTCGCTTTTCTTCATATTCTTTATCCAGGACGGATTTTTGAAGTTCCGCATGTTCTGCGATCGCAGATGCGGCAGATTCGATCTCCGTCAATTTGTTAATAATAGACTCCATAAAAAGCCCCCTTTTTAGTCAGAATATATAATACACTATCATACACCTTTTGGCTGAAAAAACAATCACTTTGTCGATTATTTTATGATTTTTCATAAAAATTCATATGAAAATAATCAAAATAGTCATATTTGTCTGTTTTCTGGAATATATAGTTTGTACAAAACTATGAAAAAATAAAGTGCAAAAAGCAATATATCACATAAAAATAACAATAAAACACTAGAAAACAGGGGGTGTGGTAAAATATAATAAAAATGATAAGTATATTGTGGAAAAACTATTCTTTTCACAGTATAAATTTGGGGCAAAACAAGGAGGAATACTATGAAGAAAGGGAAAAAAGGCCTTGCATTGGCAATGACACTGGCAGTCACAATGACTTCTGTGCCAACAGCTTTTGCGCTGGATGGCAATGCACAGCCGACAAAGCAGCCGGATAATCAGTTGGGTCAGAGAGATACAAAAGCGATTTCCTACAAGTATACAAAGCTGGATCAGGCACCAATGAAGGAAAGTGTGCAGGCAAGCTCTGAGAATACGCCGATGCAATGGAGTGAAGGCCCGGCAAATCTGGCATTTGATGGGGATGTTAATACAGGATGGCATACCGATTATAACACACATCAAGGTCCGTATACGATAGAATGGAATTTGGGCGGAACCTATAAGATTGGAAAAGTGGAATATACTAGAAAGAAGACAGGAGCTGCCGGAATCTGGAAAGAAATTAAAATTGAAGTGAAAAATGGAGAAACTGGCAGTTGGCAGACTGCATATAATGGTACAATTGCAGAGACTGCAGATGGAGCAAGTACTGATATTACATTTGAACCAGTCGATGCAAGTGATGTAAAAGTTACGGTAGTAAAAAGTTATGATAATCCAGAAGGAAAATATGCTTCTGCCGGAGAAATCAATGTTTACTCTGCAACAAAAGAAGTGACTCTGGTAAATCCGATTAAAATCTTACCGGAAGAGGGTAAGACCACCACGATGAAAGAAGGCGAGACTCAGCAGTTCCGATATGAGTTGACGCAGGAAGCTGAAGAAGCGGGCGGAACCGTAAAATGGAGAGTTCAGGACAGTAGTATTCTGAAGGTGGATGAGAACGGTTTTGTGACAGCAGTTAGTGCTGGAAAAGGAAAAGTATCAGCCAATTATAAATTGGGAAATACAACCTATAATACATACATCGACGTTACTGTAGAAAAAGTAGAGACAGAATGCACGATTAGCCTGAACGGAACACAGTACAAAGGAATGAGTCTTCAGGAAGTTGTAGAACAATCAAAATTAACAGAATTAACGAGCGTAAAATTTGAGAGCGGTGTGATTCGTGATGCAGATTTTGATTATTTGAAAAAGTTCAATCGTCTTCAGTGGACATTGAAAGAATTCAGTATTGGTGACGATGTCAAATTACGGGGACTCAGTGGAGATGCCATTCCATTGAATGCTTTTTATGCATCGTATCCGGGATATAACATAGAAAAAGTATATCTTGGAAAAAATGTAAAAGGAATGGGAATGAATGCATTCGGAATGTGCAGAAGCTTAATCAGTTTTGAAGCACCTGGTCTGGAAGAAATGCATACTACTGCTTTGAACCGAGTGAATGGATTGGCGGAATTAAACCTGCCGTCATTAAAAGTAGTGAATGGTCCATTGTTTGGTAATATGAGCAATAGTACGACAGAAACAGTAAAACTTCCGGCTGTTACAGAGCTTGATGATGATGCGTTTAAATATTTAGGAGCATTAAAGACGCTGGAATTAGGCGCAACACCTCCGTCGTTGAGTATTTCTGCCGGTGAGTTGAAATTTGCAAAAGGTGTCGTAGATAATCTGAAACTTGTGATTCCGGAAGGTGCGTTAGATGCATATAAGGCAAGTCCTGGATATAATGCAGAGCAGAATACATGGTATGGAATCAAACTTTCAGAACCTCAGGAAGAAGTTCATATCAATGCAACGATCAACGGAACAGCTGTTGACGGTGCGAGCCTGGAAAAAGCAGTTGAAAAATCTGGTGTAGCTGTGGATGCGGTGACTTCCTTGACAATCAATTCCGGAAAAGTAACACAGGAAGATCTGGCTTATTTGAAGAGCATTTCAAGACTTGAAACATTCGAAATGAATGTTGGAGACAATCTGCAGTTGATCGGAATGGATGGACAGCCTACAACTGTATTAAGTAAAGATACCGCAGTGATTGAATTTGCACCTAAACGTGCCGGAAGCAGCCGCGCAGATATGACAACACTCACATTGGGCGGTATTACAGAAATTTACAATGGAGGATTAAAAGCATATGACTCTATTGAAACGATTCATATGCCAGATGTTGTTACAGTAGGAGCAAGTGCTTTTGGCTTGGGAGCATGGTTAGAGACATTAGATCTGTCCAGTGCAAAGACAATTGGAGCTAATGCATTTAATGGATGTAAGCGTTTGGAAAGTCTGACAATGAATGCAGTCGAGACACTGGGAGAAGGATCCTTTAAATACACAGATGCGCTTGATAGCCTGACACTTCCTGCTACGATTAAAAATATTGAAGATATTCGATTTGGAATTTGTAAAAATGGAAATAAGAGCGGTGCTAAAATTACAATTTTGGCAACAACTCCACCGACTGTTGACAGTGCGGCATTTACCGGTGTATCTAGTGTGACACGGCCGGCTACTGTGACAGTACCTCAGGGAGCGCTTGCTGCATATGTAGCTCAGGTAAATCCAAAGGCTGATGTAGCGAAAGTACTGAAGAGACAGGATATCAATTGGAATTCGTTGTATTTAAGAGAAGAAGGCTCTTCTTTGGTGGAATATAAGGCAAAATGTGGCACATGGGCAGATCAGTATGCATATGTAGCAACAGGCCAGACGATCACAGCAGATAAGTTGGCGGCTCTGCATAAAGATGATCAGAAGAACTTGAAAGAAAACGAAGAACTTAAAGGCTGGAATACAAAGAAAGATGGTTCCGGTGATATGGTGACAGCAGAAACGGTTGTATCAGAAGAAATGACCGTTTATCCGGTGATCGGAGAAAAAGCAGAAGAGATTCATATCACTGCAAAAGTAAATGGCGGAGAGTCTCTCGGTGGAGAAACTCTTGCAAAAGTAGTAGAAAAAGCAAATACGACAGCAGAAGGAGTTACATCTCTGGTGATTGAGTCCGGAAAAGTAACCAAGGACGATCTTGCAACATTGAAGAGTATGACAAGACTGACAAATCTGGAAATGAATCTGGACGGAGATCTGGAGCTGATTGGTGCAGAAGGAACAGCAACGACAGTATTACCGGCTGAGTTATTCATAAAATCCAGTCTGGAGACAGTTTCCTTGGCAGGATTTACAGAGATTGGAGAAAGCGCTTTTAAGGATACAAAATATCTGGAAAGTGTAACCATTCCGAATGTGACAGTGATTGGAGCCGGAGCATTTGCAAATACAGCGAGACTTGAGAGTATTGAACTTCCTGCAGTGACAGAAATTGGCGCAAGTGCATTTGCAAGAGCTCAGAAATTAGAGACAGTAACAATGCCAAGTGTTGTGACGATCGGAGCGTCAGCATTCGAACATACATTGGTAGAGGATGTAACACTCCCTGCTACGATCACAAGTATTGGATCCAGGGCATTTGTTGGTAAACCAAATGGTAAGAGAGAACTGCATATTACGATTGAAACAGCAACACCACCGACAATTGATGGTTCTTTTGCAACACATGCCGATGCTTATGTGAAAGTTCCAGACGGTTCTCTTGGAGCATATTTGCCGAATCTGGATCTGAGCAAACCATTTAAAAATTCAGGAGATACAAAATGGGGCGGACTTCGCGTGATTGATAATGCGCAGAAACTGCTGACTTATCATGGAGTGAACAGCTGGGATAAGATGTACGCATATGTGGTAAGCGGTACAGCGATCACAGAGAGCAGATTCCCGACTACATTTGAAAATGGAGACAAGATCTTAAGTGGATGGAATACATCAAAAGACGGAACAGGAACACCGGTGGATGCCAACACAGTTGTAACAGAAGATATGACGCTGTATGCACAGTGGAGCGAACCGGCAGTGGATCTGGATGTTGCCGTATCTTATTCAAATATGGATGAAGCAGGCGAAACAATCTGGACAAATCAGGATGTGACCGTGACTCTGACAGCAAACGAACCTGTTCAGGATATTGAAGGATGGACTCGCGTATCCGATACCGTGCTGACAAAAGCTTACAGCCAGAATGGAACCTATAGCGTTACGGTAGTTTCCAATGACAATCAGCAGAAAGAAGTGACCTACACGGTAGCAGGCATTGACAAACAGGCTCCGAATGTAAGCGTCAAAGGCGAAGGAAATGGAGATCGTTTCCGCAAGATCACAGGAATCGCAGTGCACGATACAGAAGGTGTCAAAGAACTGAAGGTCAATGATACAGTTACAGAGATCAACAGCAAGTACAAATACCTGACAGACATCGAAAAAATCGGTGTAAAAGAAGGAGAAAATACAGCAGTTGTTGTAGATCAGGCAGGAAATGAAAAGACAGTGACATTCCACTATGATACCGTTGCTCCGACATTCCAGTGGATCGTGGACAACAGTAAACTGGAACAGTCCAAAGAAGTACGTCTTGAGACAAGCGAAGAGATCCAGCTTCCGGGTGAAGGATGGTCTCTGAAAGGCCAGGAAAACGGAACTTATGTCTATGTGAAGACCTTTACAGCAAACTGGAAAGACAAAGCATTTACAGTGACAGACCTTGCAGGCAATGTATCAGAACCGCAGTTTGTAGAAGTAAAACGCATCGACAATACAAAACCGGCAGTGGTAGAACTGACACAGGATATCACAGACTGGACCAAGAAAGATGTAACTGTGACGATCAAGACCTCTGTAGACTGTGCAACACCGGAAGGATGGAAGAAAGTCAATAAGAGAACCTTCACAAAAGTATTTACTGCAAGTGGAGAATACAGCGTTACCCTGACAAGTGCAACAGGAGTGACAGGAGATGCGTATGTATTTAGCATTACAAACATTGACAAAGAAGCACCGGTGATTGATTATGCAGCCATTGAAGCAGCAAAGGGATATAAGAGAGAGATCCCGTTGAATGAGGGAGAAGAGTACACAGAAGAACAGCTGACAGAGATGTTCACAAAACCGGAGTGGGTAAAAGATAATTCCGGCACAGCAGCATTTAAAGTAGACAAATGGGGTCTGGAACACGGTCTGGATGGATATCAGCCATTTACATCCAAGACACCTGGTGAATATAAAGTTCGCTTCTATGCATACGATGCAGCTGGAAACAACAGCAGTTTTGATGTTTATGTGAAAGTATTAGAGCCGGAAGTAGAAGAACGCACGACAACAGTAAATTATACGGTATTTATTGATGGCCGTGTTCGTACCGGACAGTGGACACATACAGGAACTGAGACGGGAGAATTTAGATTTGATCTGTCTATGGTAAAAAATCTGCCGGCAAGCTATGAACTGGAAGAGGGAGAAGAAGGGTATCGGATGCTGCAGTATGGCGATACGACTTCTGTAACGTTCTACCTTACAAGATAGGAAATCTGCAGTATTATTTTGCAGAAGATAACAAACCCGGATGAAAAGGAAAAGATTTCCGATTCATCCGGGCTCTTTTTTCTATCAGCTTTTGCAACTGAGATTGTTTTATGGTATCCTATAGAATGTATGCAGAGATGAAAATCTCTTTGATCAGGAGGAACAGTTATGATTTTAAAACAGTTATTGGAACGTTTGGAATATGAAGTAGTACAGGGGAGTGACAAGATTGAAATTACAACATTGATCAATGACTCCCGTAAAGTAGAAGAAGGATCTGTGTTTGTATGCATCAGCGGCGCTGTCTCAGACGGACATCAGTATGTAGCTGATGTGGCAAAAAAAGGAGCAAAAGCTGTGATCGTGCAGCAGGATGTAGAGGCACCGGCGGGAATGACTGTGATCCGTGTGGAGGACACAAGGTACGCACTCGCACTTGCTTCTGCAGCTTATTTCGGCTATCCGGCAGAGAAGCTGCACATTATTGGAATTACAGGGACAAAAGGAAAGACGACCACGACCTATATGATCAAATCCATTCTGGAGGGAGTCGGACATAAAGTAGGGCTGATCGGAACCATTGAGGCCATTATCGGAGAGGAAGTGATCCCGGCAGCGAATACGACACCGGAATCTTATACCATTCATCAGTATTTTGCAAAAATGGTGGAAGCCGGCTGTGACAGCGTGGTCATGGAGGTGTCATCCCAGGGGCTGATGCTGCACCGGACAGCAGGGATTCCGTTTGAAATCGGGATTTTCACAAATCTTGGAAAAGATCATATCGGACCGAATGAACACAAGGATTTTGAAGATTATAAAAGATGCAAAGGATTATTGTTCCAGCAGTGCAGGCTTGGAATTGCCAATGCAGATGACCGGTATTTTAAGGATGTATTTAAAAATGCTACATGTAAAGTGGAGACATTTGGTTTCTGCAAAGAGGCGGATCTGCGGGCTGAAGATGTAAATCTGGTGTCCAGACCGGGATATCTCGGTGTGGCATATCATGTGGCAGGAGTCATGGATTTTGATGTGGAGATTGATGTACCGGGAACATTCAGTGTTTACAATTCACTGACAGCGATTGCAGTGTGCAGACACTTTGATGTGCCGAAAGAGCACATTCAGGCGGCTTTGAAAAAGGCGAAGGTTAAGGGCAGAATCGAGATGGTGAAAGTGTCTGATGAATT
>OKTU01001129.1_pt1 | contig 13610 bp, 11 predicted proteins | sample 1606311 | NCBI WGS metagenome assembly OKTU01 (sample SAMEA3879557, study PRJEB24766) | human gut metagenome | biome: human-associated habitat; feature: feces | place: USA | collected 1985/1987
CTTCGAGTTCCCTCGAAAAATACAAAGTGCTCCCGCAAGCCATTGCTGCCGATGCCGCCGACCTCATCATCAGCGTCAGCACCGCCAACTATCCCGACCCGGCAGTGACCCATAACGGAACCGTTATCCTCGGCGGCAACTTCTTTATCCACGACGGAAACCCCGACAGCCACGCCGATCCGGAACACAACCTTATCGACGACCGCGTAGGCACCTTCATCGCTTCCAACGTAGCCCCTGCCGTGTTCAGTCTGGCCGAAACCGTCAACGCCCGCCTGCACTGTTACCCCGGCGGCGCATGCAAACTTGTCCCGCCGCCCAACTTCCCCGCACCGCAACTCGTGTGTGAAGGAGCGTCCACCTTCACGGCAGTAGGCTCCGTCAACGTCACCGACTACGGTTCATACGACACGATAGACGCCCAAGCCCTTAAAGAATTTGCCGCTGCAGCCCCCGAAGGGTATACGGCAAACTCCATCGAAACCACCCACGGCGTGGTAAAAATCAGCACCTCAGGCGAACCTATCCTCTTTCTTTCCCCCATCACCGACCGTCTCAACCATTTCAACGAGGACGTGACCGACACGCAGAACTACGTGTCAGCCTTCAACGGCGGCCTTGCACTGGGCGAACTGCTTTGCGCGCTGGCGGAATACGGAGGGGAACGGCAAATATGATAATTGAGATAATTCGCAACATTTATTAATCACGCTTCCTTCTTGCAGCACCCCATCAGGAAATGCTTGCAGACACGGACAGACAAAGGTCGTCACTGAGGTAGGCTAAGTCCGACACCGAGGTAGGCAAAGGTCGTCACCGAGATAAGCAAAGTCCGTCACCGAGTATTAGTCCTATCGGGATGCGGCAGGGAAGAGGTAAAAAACATCAACTTATGGGATTCTTCAAGAAAGTAAAACAGAAAATCAATGGAATGTGGTATCCGCAATCCATCACCGTTGGCAAACCTGTCACGACGGACGAAGTGGCAAAACGTCTTGCCATTGAATCCACCGTAAGCCCTGCCGACACCTTTGCCGTGCTCAAGTCCCTTGGCAGCGTATTAGGTAGCTACATGGCAGACGGCCGCACCGTCAAACTCGACGGCGTGGGCACATTCTACTACACAGCCGTTGCTTCGGGCAATGGAGTGGACTCCCCCGACAAAGTGACTGCCAAGCAAATCACCGGCGTCCGTGTCCGCTTCATCCCTGAAACGAGCCGTTCATCCAACAACCAGGTTACCACCCGTTCCCTCGTCGATTCCAATATCTTCTGGGAAGAATGGGGCGGAAAATCCACTACTCCCAGCGAAGGTGGCGGTGGTGGTGAAGGGGGAGGAGAGGCTCCCGATCCGGCAGCATAAAGCCGGATGCTTTTCCGGTGCTATAAAAAGGACGGGTTCCTGCACCGCAAAAGGACTTTTCTGTATTGTCAAAGGCTCCTTTCGGCATTGCCGCACGACCCTTTAAGATGAAAGATTCGTTTTCACTCGCCGCTGCTGTAGCCTGCTGCCGGATGAGAGAAACGAATCTTTCTTTGTGTGCCGGGGGAAATAATCGGTTCTTGACAGAACAATCTGCACCGGAATTGTTATCTTTGCCCGTAGCATTGATTATAATAAATGGAAAATTTATGAAACGAAACAAATAAGAGAGATTATACGTCGCGTGGCTCCTACGGCAAAAACTTATTTTATATGGTTCGCAAGCAAGGAACGAAGCGCGTAGCGACAGTGATATTGACCTGCTTATCCTGCTCGACGGCGAGAAAATGACATTGAAGGACGAAGAATCTATCACACTGCCACTTTACGAACTGGAACTGAAAACCGGAGTCTCTATCAGCCCGATAGTCACGCTCAAAAAACTTTGGGAGAGCTGCCCATTTACCCCCTCCCTTTTTATATTAACGTCACCAATGAAGGTGTCGTGTTATGAGAGAAATCTTGGATGAAGGAAGCCGAAGTAATGATTCGGGAAATGTTTTAAAATGTAGCTACCCCTCTATTTCTCCTTTGCCAGCGTAAATACAAACTCAAGTCCGCCTCCCTGATTGTTCTTGGCGGAGATGTTGCCGCCGTGGATAATAACGGCGTTCTTTACAATAGCCAGTCCCAATCCTGTTCCGCCTAGTTTGCGTGAGCGACCTTTATCTACCCGGTAGAAACGCTCGAATAAACGGTTCAGGTGTTCGGCCGGTACGCCTACGCCCGTATCGGAGAAACTGAAATAGTAGAAGTTCTCGTCCTCACGGAAACAGTTGATGTTGATTTGAATATTCGTTCCGGCGTAAGCAATCGCATTATCCATTAAATTGCGGAAAATGGAGTAGAGCAGGGAGTAATTACCCTTGATCTGTATTCCCTTCTTTAATGAGTCGACGATAGTGATATGTTTTTCTTCCAATTCCAAAGCAACTTCGTTGATGATGTTACCTACCAATACACTGATGTCCACCCGTTCCATGTCGATCATGTTGGCGGCTTCATCCATGCGCGTCAATACAGATATGTCACGCAACAGCCGGCTCAGACGATTACTTTGTGCATAACAACGTTCAAGGAAAGTGTTCATTTTCTCCCGTGAAATATTATCATTGTTGACGATTGTTTCCAGATACCCTTGGATACTGCTGACAGGTGTTTTCAATTCGTGGGCAATGTTCTGCGTCAGTTGGCGTTTCAGGCGCACCTGTTCTTCTTCCTGAGTGACATCGTTGATAGAAATCTCGAAACTGGCATCTTGGAAGATAATACATTCTACGATAAATGTACGTCCGTTCTTATTAATAGTAATAGACATCCGCTTCTCATCTTTACTGAGCGAACGTTGTTGCTGGTTCTTGTTTATAAAATGGATAATCTCTTTCAGCTCACTGATTGCAAAGACCTCTTCCGTCGTTTCCAGGTTAGAGTCGGAAATCAGATTGCTGTATTGGGTAAAGAGATTGTTGACCAGAATCTCTTTTTTGTCTTTCGTGAATATCCCTAGTCCCTCGTGCGAAATCTGAAGATGGGTAATCAGTTTTTCACGTTCGATATAGAGTGCTTCTTTCGTTTCGTGCAGACGTTTGTAGATCTGAATGATATGCTGTGAAATTTCTCCCAGTTCGTTGTGCGGAAAGGCTGACTGCATCGCCATTTCGATAGGCTCATTCCGGTCGGCACGCATGGCAAACTCGCGGAGTTGGCTGATCGAAGTTCCCAGCTTATTGGTGAATTTATAGAAAATAATCATCAGCAATAAAGAAACAATCACGGTGAACCACAGGTAATGCGGGTCTGCTTTCAGGTTATTGATTAAGCTGACATTATACGGCAACGCCGACCGGACAATATAATCCCCGTAACGTGTGGCGGAGTAAAAATAAGGAAGTCCGGTGGTTTCGGAAGTACGGCGTACATCGAATCCGTTTCCTTCTTTCAAGGCTCTCTGCACTTCGGGACGGTCGCGGTGGTTTTCGTGTTTTATTTCTTGTGTCTTATAACTGTCATAAATGACATTTCCCTGCAAATCAATCAGCGTCACACGCAAATCCTTCAATGCATGGTCACGGATATATTTGTCGGTAGTTTCTTCGATAGCCGGACTATCGTTCAGTTGTTCGTACAGCCGGCTGTTATAGTCTTGTAACTGTGTATTCAGCAGTTCGACTTTATATTCCCTTTCCCGTTGGTACTGATAGGCGATGAAACAGATTGCGAATACCAGGAACAACGAAATGACCGAAAGAAAGAGTTTCCGGCTGAAAGAGAGGAAATGTTTTTGATTGACAGGTAGGTTCATAATCAATAATTATTCTGCTTCGAAACAGTATCCGTATCCGAGGCGGGTGACAATGCATTTGCCGTATTCGCCTATCTTTTTCCGCAAGCGAGTGATATTTACGTCGATAGTACGGTCGAGCACGTAAACTTCATCGCTCCAGATGCGGGTGAGGATATCTTCGCGTGAAAATACACGTCCTTTGTTCTGTACCAATAGAAGCAATATTTCAAATTCTTTTTTAGTAAGCTGCACTTCTTCGCCGTCGATACTAACCTTTTTCTTGGTAATATCAATGACCAATGACTGATAGACGAGCCGTTCGGGGGCTCTTTCCGTTTCCGCTGTTGCGGTACGCCGGAGTACGGCCTTCACACGTGCGATCACTTCACGCAGGGAGAAAGGCTTGGAAATATAATCATCCGCTCCCAGGTTAAAGCCTGTGACCGTATCGTTTTCCGTATCTTTGGCCGTGATAAAGATAATGGGCACTTTAGCTGTTTTCTTGTCTTTTTTCAGCATATTCGCCATTTTGAAGCCGGAGATTTCTCCCATCATCACATCGAGGAGAATCAAGTGATAGCTGCTGATGTCCATCTTCATTGCTTCTTCAGCAGAGTTTGCAGTATCAACTTCATAACCTTCGTTTTCAAGATTGAATTTCAGAATCTCACAGAGGTCTTCTTCATCGTCGACAACTAAAATACGGGTTTCGTTCATAAGATATATGTATTAATGTGATATGACAAAGTTAGTCTTTTTTTTATTTCGGGACAAAGATGAGGAGACTTTGTTACGGGCGGATGAAACAAATATTACAATCGTATTACATTCGGCGGAATACGGCTGTTCGGACGAAATTTAATAGTTTTTATTGGCCGGGGGAGGAAAAAACGTTTGTTATTTGTTATCTTTGTTAGAGAAATAGAATAGCAATAGATTAAAATACAACTTGCAAGCAATGATAAAATTTGACTTGAAAAATCACAGGCGCGAAGTGATAGGGGCGATCATCGTCCTTTTCCTTCTGATAGGAGGGATTTCCGTTTTTAAATACACCTCTTTCAATTCCGGTTTCGAGATTGTTGATGATCTGGGAGGGAATATCTTTCCTTCCGCCATACTGTCGGTAGCCACCACGGATGCGCAAGTAATCACGCCTTCGGACTCTATGTATCTGGGAAATCCGAAGTCATGTATTGCCGTGCGGGTGAAATCAAGAACCGCTTATAGCCGTGTGCGTATCGAGGTGGCGGAGACGCCTTTCTTCTCCCGTTCCGTGTCGGAGTTCGTTCTAAATAGACCGCGGACTGAGTATACCATTTATCCTGATATAATCTGGAATTATGAAGCATTGAAAAATAATGTTCAGGCCGAGCCGGTCAGCGTAGCCGTGAAGGTGGAAATGAACGGAGACGACTTAGGCCAGCGGGTGCGTACTTTTTCAGTACGCAGCATCAACGAGTGTCTGTTGGGATATGTGGCAAACGGAACAAAATTTTATGATACCAGTATCTTCTTTGCCGCCTATGTCAATGAAGAAAATCCTATGATTGACCAATTGCTTCGCGAAGCGTTGAATACCCGTATCGTGAATCGTTTTCTGGGATACCAGAGTAAGGCGAAAGGTGTGGTAGACAAGCAAGTCTATGCTCTTTGGAACATCTTGCAGAAACGCAAATTCCGTTACAGTTCGGTTTCCAATACCAGCCTGTCGAGCAATGTTGTTTTCTCGCAACGGGTCCGCACGTTTGATGATGCACTGGACTCTTCACAAATCAACTGTGTGGACGGTAGTGTGTTGTTTGCGTCGTTGCTTCGTTCTATCAATATAGACCCGATTCTGGTACGTACTCCGGGACACATGTTCGTGGGGTATTATACCGACAACTCCCATAAAGACATGAACTTCCTTGAAACAACAATGATTGGGGATGTTGACTTGGATGATTTCTTCCCCGACGAGCAACTGGATTCCACCATGGTAGGTAAATCACAGAACGAAATGTCTCTGCTCACCTTCGAGAAATCCAAACAATATGCCAACAAGAAGTACAAAGAGAACGAAGAAGGTATCCATTCCGGAAAGCTGAATTATATGTTTTTGGAGATTTCCAAAGAAGTACGCAGGAAAATACAACCGATAGGGAAGTAGTGAACACTTTTTTTCGTATTTTTGCCCGAGTAATCATTTTAATGAAAAAGGATGCAAGGCAAGAAATTTATCTCTCCCGGAGCATGGTTTTCTATGAACTATCCATCAGACTGGAATGAGTTTGAAGATGGCGAAGGCTCTTTTCTTTTCTATAATCCCGATGTATGGACGGGAAATTTTCGTATATCCGCATTTAAAGGAAAAGCCGGTTATGGTAAAGATGTCATCCGGCAGGAACTGAAAGAGAATGATTCGGCTTCGTTGGTGAAAGTCGGAACGTGGGAATGTGCGTATAGCAAAGAAATGTTTCAGGAAGAGGGGACGTATTATACTTCCCATTTGTGGATTACAGGAGTTGACGATATTGCTTTCGAATGTTCTTTTACTGTACTTAAAGGCGGAGTTGTGAAGGAGGCGGAAGATGTAATCGCTACTTTGGAGGTACGTAAAGAAGGGCAGAAGTATCCTGCTGAACTGATCCCGGCCCGTCTTTCTGAAATCTATCTGATTAATGAAGCGTACGAATGGGTGGTATCTACCGTGAAGCAGGAATTGAAAAAAGATTTTCAGGGAATAGAAGAAGACCTGGAGAAACTTCAGCAGGTGATTAATAGCGGTAAGATTGGCTCGAAAAAGAAAGAGGAATGGTTGGCAATCGGCATCACAGTCTGTATAATTCTGACGAATGAAGTGGAAGGTATGGAATGGAAAACGTTGATTGACGGTAACCGGGAAGCTCCTGTATTACAATATAAAGACCGTATCATCGACCCGTTGAAACTGGCATGGAGTAAAGTAAAGGCTGGAGAACCTTGCGACATTATTGAAGAGTATAAATCCGTGATTATTAATCACTAATCACTAACCAACTAATTACTAAATTACGTGGCTGTACCTTATTTACAGATAGATAACCTGACCAAGTCCTTCGGTGACTTGGTTCTTTTTGAAAATATATCTTTTGGCATTGCTGAAGGCCAGCGTGTAGGATTGATAGCGAAGAACGGCAGCGGAAAAACTACTTTATTGAATATAATCGCCGGAAAAGAAGGTTATGATAGCGGTAACATTGTTTTCCGGCGTGACCTTCGGGTGGATTATCTGGAACAAGATCCACAGTATCCCGAAGAGTTGACCGTGCTTGAAGCCTGTTTCCATCACGGTAACAGTACCGTGGAACTGATAAAAGAGTATGAACGTTGCATGGAGACTGAAGGTCATCCGGGATTGGAAAATCTTCTGGCGCGTATGGATCAGGAGAAAGCCTGGGAATATGAACAGAAAGCCAAACAAATTCTTTCGCAACTCAAAATCCGCAACTTCGACCAAAAAGTGAAGCAACTGTCCGGTGGACAGTTGAAGCGCGTTGCTTTAGCCAATGCGTTGATTACCGAGCCGGATCTGCTTATCCTTGATGAGCCAACCAATCACCTGGACTTGGATATGACCGAATGGCTGGAAGATTACCTGCGTCGTACCAATCTTAGTTTGCTGATGGTGACGCACGACCGTTATTTCCTTGATCGTGTTTGTTCGGAGATTATCGAAATAGACAATCAACAAATCTACCAATATAAAGGTAACTACAGTTATTATCTCGAGAAACGTCAGGAACGTATCGAAGCTAAAAGTGTAGAAATAGAACGTGCCAACAACCTTTACCGTACGGAACTCGACTGGATGCGCCGGATGCCGCAGGCACGCGGGCATAAAGCCCGTTACCGGGAAGATGCTTTTTATGAATTGGAAAAGGTGGCAAAGCAACGTTTCAACAATGATAATGTGAAGCTGAAGGTGAAAGCATCCTATATCGGTAGTAAGATATTCGAGGCCGATCACTTGTTTAAGAGCTTCGGTGACTTGAAGATACTGGATGATTTTTCTTATATCTTTGCCCGCTATGAAAAGATGGGCATTGTGGGAAATAACGGAACAGGTAAATCTACTTTCATCAAGATATTAATGGGGCAGGTTGCGCCCGACAGTGGAACGGTGGATGTTGGTGAAACTGTTCGTTTCGGCTATTACTCGCAGGATGGCCTTCAGTTCGATGAACAAATGAAGGTTATTGATGTAGTGCAGGATATTGCCGAAGTGATTGAACTGGGTAATGGAAAGAAACTGACTGCTTCGCAATTCTTACAGCATTTTCTGTTTACTCCCGAAACGCAACATAGCTATGTCTATAAGTTGAGCGGGGGCGAGCGTCGTCGTCTTTATCTGTGTACCATCCTGATGCGTAACCCTAACTTCCTGGTGCTTGACGAACCTACCAACGACCTCGATATTATCACTCTGAACGTGCTTGAAGAATATCTTCAAAATTTCAAAGGTTGTGTGATTGTTGTTTCTCACGACCGCTACTTTATGGATAAGGTAGTAGACCATTTGATGGTATTCAATGGACAGGGAGATATTCGCGACTTCCCCGGAAACTATAGCGACTATCGTGACTGGAAAGACGCGAAAGCTCAAAAGGAGAAAGAAGCTGAAAAGCCGCAGGAAGAAAAGACTGCCCGTGTTCGTTTGAACGACAAACGGAAGATGAGTTTCAAGGAAAAACGAGAGTTCGAGCAATTGGAAAAGGAGATAGCAGAATTAGAAACAGAAAAAGTGCAGATTGAAGAACTCTTATGTAGCGGTACCCTTTCTGTTGACGAATTGACAGAGAAATCGAAACGTTTGCCTGAAGTCAATGACCTGATTGATGAGAAAACAATGCGATGGCTGGAACTTAGTGAAATAGAAGGCTGATTTGTGCCATTGTATCACTAGAATAGTCTGATAATGATAATAACTTTGATAATATATCCCGGACAACATATAACCTTGTATGACAAACCTAACCAATTATCATAGCCACTGTCTGTATTGTGACGGACGCGCCAATATGGAAGATTTTATTCGTTTTGCTATCAGTGAAGGATTTACTTCCTATGGCATTTCTTCCCATGCTCCACTGCCGTTTTCTACTGCATGGACGATGGAGTGGGATAGAATGGATGATTACCTTTCCGAATTTTCCCGTCTGAAGAAGAAATATGCAGATAAAATAGAGCTTGCCATTGGTCTTGAAATAGATTACCTGAACGAAGAAAGCAACCCTTCTTTACCCTGTTTTCAAAAACTACCACTTGACTACCGGATAGGTTCCGTACATATGTTGTACTCTCCGGAAGGAAAAATCGTAGATATTGATACTCCGGCAGATCTTTTCCGTCAATTGGTAGACAAGCACTTTGATGGTGATTTGGATTCTGTGGTCCGTCTTTACTATAAGAACCTGCTTCGTATGGTAGAATTGGGAGGATTTGATATTGTCGGTCATGCTGACAAGATGCATTATAATGCTTCCTGTTATCGTCCGGGATTATTGGATGAACCGTGGTATGATGCGTTGGTTCGCAAATATTTCACCGCCATTGCCGAATATGGCTATATCGTTGAAATAAACACTAAATCTTATCATGATTTAGGAACATTCTATCCCAATAAACGATATTTCTCTTTCCTGAAAGAGTTGGGTATCAGAGTACAGGTAAACAGTGATGCGCATTATCCGGAACGGATTAATAATGGACGTGCCGAAGCATTGGCTGCTTTGAAGAAGGCAGGCTTTACTTCAGTTGCAGAGTGGCATAACGGAAAATGGGAAGAAAGAGAAATTGAATAAAGAAATAGAATTTAGTCAATCTCCAAAGTGCCTCCTTAATAAACTGATAATTTATTTTGTTTATTAAGGAGGCGCTTTCTTTAAGGATGTTTTGAGATGTTATTCAGTTCTTTTGCAAGCATTTGCCTGGAAAAACTCGTTCAATGTATCTTCATAGTTACCATGAAGCATAATATGATGATTTCCCAAAGGATTCTTCAGAAAATACTCGGCTGGAGTATTCATGCGGATGCGTACTTGCGTGCGGCACATATTAATATAATTGGTATTTTCAGTCAATGTTCCAGTAGATAAGTAATATTCGTCCAGACATTCACCGCCGCATTTTATAATCGTTACGTCTCCTGTTGGAAGTAACCCTTGTATGGCAATTCCTTTTTCTGTTTCAAAATGATTGCGGATAATGTATCTCTCCGTTTGTTTGAGTCCTACGGTGCAGTGTGCCAGTATCAGCTCGTTCGTACGGGAATTAATCATGGAAGGATTTGCCATAAATCCGTCCTTGCCCGTAAGCGCTTTCACTGCTAATAGCGTAAAAATAGATTGAAGATCGCCTTCACAACCTGCTATTATCCCGTCATCATTCAATAAAGATAATGCCACGCATCCGGTAGTGTCGATTTGTTCAATCAATTTAAAGCAGCTCAATGTCAGTGCTTCCAGATTTTCTTCCTGACATACCTTTTTTATTGCCCGGTACAGCCTCATGGATTTGATTAAATCTTCGGGAGTTCCTTCGCGGCAGGCAAGAGCTTGTGATGCTACAGCCGCACATGACGCTCCGACTTGATCATCCGTTATTTGTTGAAATTGTTCATAAATCCGTTCCAATGGAATATCTACATATTCGATTCCCCAACGACGTTTTGCCAACAAGTAGTCTACGTTACTGGCAACTAACCAGGAAGAAGGAGTTCCGATGACTCCGATACGTTTGCCGAATAAGGAACGTTGTGCACGGAAATTATTATAAAGTGTATGAATACGCAGGATGATAGCAGGTAATTCGCCATGTAGTATTTCGCTCTTCATTCCACGTCCCCGTAACCATGTGGAGATTTCCAATGCGGCAGCAAGAGAGTTCTGCATGCCGTCTGCCAGTAAAATGGCAGGGCGGGGGAGGTTTTCGAATTGCTGTATGACCAGTCTTTCCACCCCACCGGTAGCGATAAAAATGATTTTGAAATCATCACTACTAAGCTTGTCCATATCTTGATAATCGACGAGCTTTACGGTATAATATTTTTCAATTTCGCTTAAAATAGCTTCGTGTGAGCTACGTAGCGAGACTTGTTTGTGAAGGATTGAAGCAAATGAGATAAGGTGTATGGTCATTATGATATTGTTTTAAGTTTTCCGTATGACAAATGTATAGCTTTCTTTTCAAATTACCATAACGATTTTAACCTTGCTAAGGTTTTTAAAGTTTTTATGTCTCTGTATTCAAATTATTGCGTACATTTGCAGCTCCAAGTAGAAAAAGTAAATAGTAATTAAGTAATTTGTAGTTAAAATTATGCCAACCATATCCATTCGCGGAAACGAGATGCCTGCATCTCCTATCAGAAAGCTGGCTCCTTTGGCAGACGCTGCCAAGCAACGTGGAGTCCATGTGTTTCACCTGAACATCGGACAGCCTGATCTGCCCACTCCTCAGGCCGCGATTGACGCGATACGCAACATCGACCGTAAAGTGCTGGAATATAGCCCCAGTGCCGGAAACAGAAGCTATCGCGAGAAACTTGTGGGATATTATGCAAAGTTCAACATCAACCTGACGGCTGACGATATAATCATTACATCGGGGGGTTCGGAAGCGGTACTTTTTTCCTTCCTTTCCTGCCTGAATCCGGGAGATGAAATCATTGTTCCGGAACCTGCATACGCCAACTACATGGCATTTGCCATCTCTGCCGGAGCAAAGATCCGTACGATTGCAACGACCATTGAAGAAGGTTTCTCCCTGCCGAAAGTAGAGAAATTCGAAGAACTGATCAATGAACGTACCAAGGCTATCCTGATTTGTAATCCGAACAACCCGACCGGTGTTCTCTATCCGAAGGAAATCCTTCTCGAGATCATCCAGGTTGCAAGAGAATTCGGCCTTCTGATCTTTGCAGATGAAATCTATGACCGTCTCGTTATGGATGGCAAACAGCACATCTCTCTTGCTTCACTGACAGAGGATGTTCCGGTCATTACATTAAACGGTCTGTCCAAATCACACTGTCTGTGCGGATACCGCTGCGGATGGATGGTCATCAGCGGTCCAAGAGAACTGACCGAAGATTACAGACAGGGCATCATCCAGTTAACATCTCTGCGTCTGTGCGCCAATACCATGGCACAGATCGTCATCCCTGCAGCTCTTGATGATATGGAGACACCTGCTTCTATGGTTCGGCCGGGCGGCAGAATCTATGAGCAGCGTGAAGCAACCGTTCGTGAACTTGAGAAGATCGACGGTCTGTCATTTGTAAAAAATGACGCTGCATTCTATGTCTTCCCGAAACTGGACGTGAAGAAATTTAACATCACCAATGACAAGCAGTTTGCCCATGATCTGCTGGATGTCACCAATATCCTGCTCGTTCCCGGAAGTGGATTCGACTGGAAAGATCCGGATCACTTCCGTATCGTCATGCTTCCGCAGGCAGATATCTTAAGTGATGCGATCCGCCGGATGGGAACATTCCTTGACGGATATAAGCAGAAATAATATGAGCAGCAGCCATCCTTAAATAGTACATAGATAAAATACATTCCCGGTAAAAATCCAATCTCTCTTTTTTCGTCGATGTTTCAGTTATCCGGGAATGTATTTTTATCTGCTTTTCACTGTATTCCAGGCTCCGACTACTTCATTTACGGTACTTACGGTCACAAATGCATGTTCATCTGTTTCGTGGATGAAAGATAATAATTTTCCATATTCATTCTTTTCTAATATCGTTACAACTTCTATATGCTCTGCATGATCCAAGCCTCCATATGCCGGATAAATCGTCGCACCTCTGCGTAATATAATTCTGAATTTTTTCATGCTCCTTTGAAAGAATGGATACTTTCTTACGCACATGGAATCCATCACAGAACCTGTCTAATACCTGACCGTAGATCAACGTACCAACAAGACTTATTACCATTGTCTCTCGATCATATACAAAGATTGCTGCCATCGATATGAGCACACCTATGATCGTAATACTCTGTCCTATTTTAAATCCAAGATACTTATTGATCAACTTCGCAACAATATCAATTCCCCCACTGGATGCATTCATGTTAAATAAGACGGCCTGTCCTGCACCAACCACGATCATGAAGCATACCAAATCGATCACGATATTCCCGGACAAGGATTCCACATGCGGAGTCAGTATCTCAAAAATCCTCAGATACATCGGAAGCATAAGTGATGCAAGAACGGTCTTCACACCGAATTCCCTGCCGATAAAAATATACCCTATGACCAACAGTATCATATTTAAGACAAATGTAATTGTCGATACCGGTAACGGAATGATCTTTACCAGAACAAGAACCAGTCCTGACAGACTTCCAAGCACCAGATTATTTGGCATCATTTCATAATATACAGCTGCCGACATTAAGAACATACCGCCCAGCATCATAATAAATTCTTTTTTTGTTATCTTCATTTCATTCTTCCTTAATTCAATATTTCTGCACAAAGATGTACTCCTCTTTTTTGTGCAAAGAGGAGTACATCTTTTTCTGAAGGGTGTCTATGCCTAAATCTGTTTCAGGCATATCTATACAATTATCATTGTTTTTATCCAGCACCCGGCGGTTAGTCCACCAATGCCGATAATGTCTTGTCCAGAGCTATCATGATCAGCGCCGCTACAAACGATACAACCGCAACTCCGATACATGCTACTTTGAATTCAATCTTTCCGCCAAACAGCAGTCCATATACCGGACCATAACTCTTTGCTGCGATAAATGTTGCAAATCCCCATACTGACATCATAACAGCCAGATAACGGCTCGG
>OKTU01001132.1_pt1 | contig 13591 bp, 10 predicted proteins | sample 1606311 | NCBI WGS metagenome assembly OKTU01 (sample SAMEA3879557, study PRJEB24766) | human gut metagenome | biome: human-associated habitat; feature: feces | place: USA | collected 1985/1987
AGCTATTTGGTTATGAGCAAGTAGCGAAGCGGATTGCGAATATCCACTTGACTTTGGAAAATCAAAAAAATATTTTTGTTAAGAGCACTTTTTTCACTATAAAGGGCAGTTCTGCTTCTTGCACTTTGCACGGTAAAGTGATAAAATCTCCATAAATCAGGATGCGGATGAAAATGAGAGGAGCAGAGACAAGATGAGAACATTTAAAAAATCTTCAAAATTAGACCATGTATGTTATGACGTAAGAGGACCGGTTTTAGATGAAGCCAACCGTATGCAGGCCGATGGAATCGATGTTTTAAAATTAAACATAGGAAATCCGGCACCGTTTGGATTTTCCGCACCGGAAGAAGTTATTACGGATATGATTTCCACCCTTAGAAGTGCACAGGGATATTCCGATTCCCATGGAATCTTCGCTGCAAGAAAGGCAATCATGCAGTATGCGCAGACAAAAAATATTCCAAATGTGTCAATGGAACATATTTATACCGGAAATGGTGTCAGTGAGCTGATTAACTTAGTGACACAGGGACTGATTGATAATGGAGATGAAATCTTAGTTCCATCTCCGGATTATCCGCTCTGGACCGGATGTGTGACCCTTGCAGGCGGAAAAGCAGTACATTATATCTGTGATGAACAGTCCGAATGGTATCCGGATATCGAGGATATGAGAAGTAAAATCACAGATAAGACAAAGGCGATTGTCATTATCAACCCAAACAATCCGACCGGTGCAGTTTATCCAAAAGAAGTGCTTGAACAGATTGTGGAACTTGCAAGAGAACATGAACTAATGATTTTCTCAGATGAGATTTATGACAGACTGGTGATGGATGGAATTGAACACACTTCCATTGCTTCTTTAGCACCGGATTTATTCTGTATTACCTTAAATGGGTTGTCAAAATCCCATATGATTGCAGGTTTTCGCTGTGGCTGGATGATTTTAAGCGGAGCAAAGGAAAAAGCAAAAGACTATATTGAAGGTTTAAATATGCTTTCCAATATGCGTCTGTGTTCCAATGTTCCGGCACAGTGCATCGTTCAGACCGCACTTGGGGGACATCAGAGCGTGAAAAACTATCTTGTTCCAGGTGGAAGAATCTATGAACAGAGAGAATTTATTTACAATGCAATTAATGATATTCCGGGCTTGTCAGCAGTAAAACCAAAGGCGGCCTTTTATATCTTCCCGAAAATGGATACGAAAAAGTTTAACATCTTAGACGATGAGAAATTTGTGCTGGATTTATTAAAGGAGAAAAAAGTACTGCTTACACATGGAAGAGGATTTAACTGGGCGGAGCCAGACCACTTCAGGATTGTATATCTGCCGAATATTGAACAGTTAAAGGATGCGACAGGAAAGATTGCAGATTTCCTTTCCGGATATCATCAACAGATTTAATCAAAAAAAGGGCTTATAGTAATTAAACTATAAGCCCTTTTTTTGTTAGGTGGCAAAATAAAAAATAGAAATAAATTTCTTAAAAAACCATAAAATGGGTTGTAAAATGAAAAAAACAGTGCTAAATTATATTAGCCGACTAAGTAAAAAGGTGGTGAGATTTCGTGAAGTGCGAGGAAATAGATAGTTTACAGGGACTGATAATGCGCATGACACATTTATACTATGGCAAAGCGTATGCAGCAATGAAAGAATTAGATGTTCATCCAAGGCAGATACCATTGTTGTTTATACTGCAGAAAAAAGAAGGAATGAGTCAGAGGGAAATCTGCGATGAAATGAAGATAAAACCGCCGACCGTTGCGGTTTCTATCAAGCGAATGGAAAAAGCAGGTTTAATTGAAAGAAAGCCGGATGAAAAAGACCAGAGGGTTGTCCGGATTTATGTAACAGAAAAAGGAAAATCACTGAGTAAGCAGATTGAGAAAGTAGTCAAAGAAAGTGAAGCAAAGGTAGTAGAAGGATTTTCAGAAGTAGAAATTTGTCTTATGAAGCGTTTTTTGAAGCAAATGATAGCAAATATGGAACAGGAAGAAAGCAAAAAGGAGTGACACGAAGATTATGTTAAAAATGTTTCATTACATGAAAGAACGATGGTATTACGTGGTAATGATTATTGTTCTTTTATTTGTGCAGGCATATTGTGACCTTTCCCTGCCGGATTACACATCCAAAATTGTCAATGTGGGTATCCAGCAAAAAGGAATTGAGGATGGAGTGCCGGATACCATCCGAAAAGAGAGCATGGAGCACCTGCTTTTGTTTTTAGATGAAGAGGAAAAAGCAGAAGTAGAAGATGCCTATACCTTAAAAGATGATGTCTATAAAAGAAATGATGTCACAAAAGAGGAACGAGATGAGTTAAATTCGATTCTTGCGATTCCGATGATGGCAGCAGGAAGTTTAGAGGATGAAGAAAAGGCAGCAGAAATCAAAACACAGATGGGACTGCCCGAAGAGAGCGATTTATGGCAGGTATTAGAACAATTACCGCAGGAACAGTTAGATGCCATGAAAGATTCTCTGACAGAGAAAATAAAAGAAATGCCGGAATCCATTGTAACGCAGGCAGCCGTACAGTTTGTACAGACAGAGTATGAAGCACAGGGAATTGATGTAGATGCGATGCAAATTCAGTATCTGATGACCTCTGGACTTAAAATGCTTGCAATGGCACTTGTCATTATGCTTGCAGCTGTTTCTGTTACGTTTTTATCTTCAAGAGTGGCAGCTTTTCTTGGACGGAATCTTAGAAATGGAGTCTATCGGAAAGTTATTTCATTTTCCGGTGAAGAGTTAAATCATTTCTCAACCGCTTCTTTGATTACAAGAAGTACCAATGATATTCAGCAGGTTCAGTTAGTATTTGCCATGATATTCAGAATTGTACTTTATGCCCCAATTCTTGGTGTGGGTGGTGTCTTGAAAGTCTTACAGACCGATGTTTCCATGACCTGGATTCTTGGTGTTGCAGTCGTGGCAATTTTAATTTTAGTTGGATTTCTATTTGCAGTTGCAATGCCGAAATTTAAAATTTTACAGTACCGAATTGATGAATTAAATTTGGTTTCAAGAGAAATTTTAACCGGTCTTTCTGTTATTCGTGCGTTCTCAAGAGAAAAACATGAAGAAGAACGCTTTGAAGAAGTCAATGAACGTCTGACAAAGACAAACCTGTTTGTAAACCGTTGTATGACCTTTATGATGCCGGCAATGATGCTGATTATGAATGGAATTACTGTATTGATTATCTATAATGGTTCTCATGCAGTAGATAATGGAACAATGCAGGTCGGAAACATGATGGCATTTATGCAGTATGCAATGCAGATTATCATGTCGTTTTTAATGATTACCATGATGTCAATTATGCTTCCGAGAGCCAGTGTATCTGCAAAACGTATCAATGAAATTATGGAGACAAAAGTAAGCATTGAATCTCCGGAAACAGCAAAAATTCCGGAAAATAACAAAAAAGGAGAAGTTCGTTTTGAACATGTAGGATTTGCTTATCCTGGAGCGGAAGAGGAAACGCTTACCGATATCAATTTTACAGCACAAAAAGGAGAAACCGTAGCATTTATCGGAAGTACCGGAAGTGGAAAGAGTACTTTAGTCAATTTAATTCCACGTTTCTTTGATGTGACAAGCGGAAAAATTCTGGTAGATGGAGTGGATATCCGTGAAATGGGACTGCATGATTTACGTGAGCGAATCGGCTATGTTCCGCAAAAAGGAGTACTGTTTTCCGGAACAATTGATTCCAATATCCGTTATGGAAAAGAAGATGCAACAAAAGAAGAGGTCAATCGTGCAGCCGAGATTGCACAGGCACAGGAATTTATCGGGCAAAAAGAAAAAGGAATGAAATCTGAAATTGCACAGGGTGGAACGAATGTATCCGGTGGACAGAAACAAAGACTTTCTATTGCAAGAGCAATTGCAAAAAATCCGGAAATCTATATTTTTGATGACAGTTTTTCAGCACTGGATTATAAGACCGATGTGGTGCTTCGCCGTGCATTAAAGAAAGAGACAAAAGATGCAACGACTTTAATTGTTGCACAGAGAATCAGTACCATTTTACATGCAGATAAGATTTTGGTATTAGACGAAGGAAAAATTGTTGGCGAGGGAACTCATAAAGAACTTTTGAAAACCTGTGAGGTTTATCAGCAGATTGCAATGTCACAGTTGTCAAAGGAGGAATTGGAACATGAGTAATACAGTAGGAAGAGGCAGAGGTCCAATGGGTCGGAGAAGAGGTATGTCCGGCGAAAAGGCAAAGGACTTTAAAGATGCAATGCTTCGGCTCTTAAAATATATGGAACGTTATAAATTCCGACTGATTTTGATGGTGATTTTTGCAATCGGCGGAACCGTATTTAATATTATTGGACCAAAGATTTTAGGTAAGGCAACAACGGAACTGTATTCCGGTCTGATTTCAAAGATTAATGGCGGAAGTGGAATTGACTTTGATAAAATTATAAAAATTCTCTTTGGTGTAATGTGTCTGTATGTAGTCAGTTCTGTCTTATCTTTTATACAGGGATTTATTATGACAGGCATTTCCAATGATGTGACTTATAATCTCAGGAAAGATATTTCAAAGAAAATCAATAAAATTCCAATGAAATATTTTGAAAGCAGAACACATGGAGAAATCCTTTCCCGTATTACAAACGATGTGGATACGCTGCAGACCGGAATTAACCAGAGTGTAACCCAGCTTATTACATCAGCCACCACCTTGATTGGTGTACTGGTTATGATGTTAAGCATTAATGTATGGATGACTTTGGCAGCACTTTTGATTTTACCGGTTTCGATGTTTATTATCAGCAAGGTCATGAAACATTCCCAGAAATACTTCCAGGACCAGCAGAAATATCTTGGTGAAGTAAATGGACAGGTTGAAGAAATTTATAGCGGACATACTGTAGTAAAAGCATTTAACAAAGAAGATGACGTCATCAATGAATTTGAAAAGACCAATGAGAAATTGTACAGTTCTGCATGGCGTTCACAGTTCTTTTCCGGAATTATGATGCCGATTATGCAGTTTGTGGGAAATCTTGGTTATGTTATGGTTGCTCTGCTTGGCGGCTTTATGGTTATTAAAAATAAAATTGAAGTCGGTGATGTGCAGGCATTTTTCCAGTATATCCGAAACTTCACCCAGCCAATCCAGCAGATTGCGCAGGTTACTAATATGCTTCAGTCCTCAGCGGCAGCGTCGGAACGTGTGTTTGAATTTTTGGATGTGGAAGAAGAAGACCAGATGGCAGAGGATCCGGTGTCTGTCAATCAGATAGAGGGAAATGTCAGTTTTGAGCATATTTCCTTTGGCTATGACCCGTCAAAGATTATTGTACATGATTTTAATGCCGATGTAAAAGCCGGACAGAAAGTTGCGATTGTAGGACCAACCGGAGCCGGAAAGACAACGATGATTAAACTTTTGATGCGTTTTTATGATGTCAATTCCGGGGAAATCTGTATTGATGGTCATAATGTAAAAGATTTTAACCGTATGGAACTTCGTGAAATGTTTGGTATGGTACTGCAGGATACCTGGCTGTTCCATGGAACAATTATGGAAAATATCCGTTATGGACGTTTAGATGCAACAGATGAAGAAGTCATTGCGGCAGCAAAAGCAGCCCATGCCCATCATTTTATTATGTCCCAGCCAGGTGGTTATCAGATGGAATTAAATGAAGAGACCAGTAATATTTCCCAGGGTCAGAAACAGCTTTTGACAATTGCAAGAGCAATCTTAGCGGACAATAAGATTATGATTCTGGATGAAGCAACTTCTTCCGTCGATACCAGAACAGAAGAGCGAATTCAGAAAGCAATGGACAATCTGATGAAAGGACGAACCAGTTTTGTTATTGCTCACAGACTTTCCACGATTCGTGATGCCGACTTGATTCTGGTTATGAAAGACGGAGATATCATTGAACAGGGAACTCATGAATCTCTTCTTGCCAAGAATGGCTTCTATGCAAATCTTTATAACAGCCAGTTTGAAAAGATGGAAACAGTTTAAAGTGTAAAACTTTAAATTGATAAAATATTTTTCGCAAAATGGGTTGACAAACGATAAAAAAGTCAGTATTATTTGGTTAGATTAATTAAGAGAGGTTTTACCATGATGAAGAATTTATTGAATGTATGGACAAAAGATTTTTATTTTGGTTATCTGGGTTATTTTTATAATGCAGGTCTTTTGTGCTATGGTAAAGCATCCGTCAATCAATTCTGATTTCAAAGATACCGATAACAGAATTTTAACCGGTGTTTGCCTTAGCAGGTGAACATCGGTTTTTGGTTTTATGAGATAAAATCTTATAAAAAAATTCATTCAATCCAAAGGAGAAAAAGTCATGATTATTGTTTTAAAGAAAGATGCAGAAGAAGCGAAAGTGGAAAAATTAAAAGAGAATTTGGTGAACAGAGGATTAAAACTTCATTTATCACAGGGCGAAGATACCACAATTATTGGTCTGGTTGGAGACACTACAGAGATTGAACCGGAGCAGTTACAGGCATTTGATGTAGTAGAAACCGTAAAGAGAATCAAAGAACCTTACAAAAAAGCAAACCGCAGTATGCATCCACAGGACAGTGTGATTGATATTTGTGGAAAGAAATTCGGTGGAAATCATTTTCAGGTGATTGCAGGTCCGTGTTCCGTTGAGACCAGAGAACAGATGGTTGAAGTGGCAGAAGATGTAAAGGCATCCGGTGCAGGTCTTTTAAGAGGCGGTGCATTCAAACCGAGAACTTCCCCATACTCTTTCCAGGGACTGGGCAGTGAAGGATTAAAACTGCTTTTAGAAGCAAAAAAAGCAACCGGACTTCCAATTGTGACAGAGATTATGAGTGCAGCACATCTGGATTTATTCGATGATGTAGATGTGATTCAGGTTGGTGCAAGAAATATGCAGAACTTTGAACTGTTAAAAGAACTTGGAAAGATAAATAAACCGATTTTGTTAAAGCGTGGCATGTCAAGCACCATAGATGAACTTTTAATGAGTGCAGAGTACATCATGGCAGGTGGAAACGAACAGGTTATTTTATGTGAAAGAGGAATCCGTACCTTTGAGACTTCCATGAGAAACACACTGGACATTTCAGCAGTTCCGATGTTAAAATCAAAGACACATCTTCCGGTGATTGTAGACCCAAGTCATGCAGCAGGAATCCGTTTTATGGTAGAGCCGCTTACCATGGCAGCAATCGCAGCAGGTGCAGATGGTGTTATGATTGAAGTTCACAATAATCCGGAAAAAGCATTATGTGATGGTATGCAGTCACTGACACCACAGGCATTTGATGATGTGATGAAAAAAGTGAAGAAAACCACAGAGTTTTTTGGAAAGGTAATGTAATAACATGAAGTCATTAGTACTGGCGGAGAAACCATCGGTTGCAAGAGATATTGCAAGAGTATTAGGCTGCAGTAAAAAACTAAATGGGGCAATCGAAGGAAACCGCTATGTTGTCACCTGGGCGTTAGGACATCTTGTGACACTTGCAGACCCAGAGGAATACGACAAGAAATATAAAGAATGGAAGCTGGAAGACCTTCCGATGATGCCGAAAAAGATGGAACTTGTAGTAATTAAACAGACGGCAAAGCAGTATCATGCAGTAAAAACACAGCTTTATCGAAAAGATGTGAATGAAATTATTATTGCAACGGACGCAGGCAGAGAGGGAGAATTAGTAGCACGCTGGATATTGGAAAAATCCGGATGTAGAAAACCAATCAAACGGCTTTGGATTTCCTCTGTTACAGACAAGGCAATCAAGGCAGGCTTTTCTTCTTTGAAAGACGGCAGGGAGTATGATACGTTATATTCAGCAGCATGGGCAAGAGCAGAGGCAGACTGGCTGGTTGGAATCAATGCAACCAGAGCACTGACCTGTAAGTACAATGCCCAATTGTCCTGTGGAAGAGTTCAGACACCGACACTTGCAATGATTGAAAAAAGAGAAGAAGAAATCCGTTCCTTTAAGCCGGAGACGTATTATGGAATCAATCTCATGGCAGAGGGAATCCGGTTTACCTGGCAGGATAAAAAAAGTGGTTCTGCCCGCTCGTTTTCAAAAGAGAGAATCGAGACACTCAAACAAAAAATGCAAGGCGCTCCCCTTTTCATAAAAGAAGTAGAAAAGAAAGCAAAAAAAACTTATGCACCGGCACTTTATGATTTGACTGAACTGCAAAGAGATGCGAATAAAAAATTTGGATTTTCTGCAAAAGAGACGTTAAATATCATGCAGAGGCTCTATGAAAATCATAAGATACTGACCTATCCAAGAACAGATTCCAGATATTTAAGTTCCGATGTCATTGGAACATTAAAGGAACGCTTAAAAGCATGTGCAGTCGGTCCATATAAAAAGATGGCAGGAAGTCTTTCAATGAAGCCGGTCAAGGCAAATAAATCTTTTGTGGATGATAAAAAAGTAAGCGACCATCATGCAATTATTCCAACCGAACAGTTTGTACAGTTAGAACATCTGACAAATGAAGAACGAAAAATTTATGATCTGGTTGTCAGAAGATTTCTGGCAGTTTTGTATCCGCCGTTTGAATACGAACAGACAACAGTAAAAGCAGGCTGTGAGGAAGAAGAATTTCTTGCGAAAGGAAAGATTGTCTTAAAAGAAGGCTGGAAGGAGGCTTATGAGGGAAGCTGGTCAGATGAAGAGGATGAGGAACAAAAAGGAGAGTCTGCTTTAAGAGAACAGAAACTTCCGAATCTGGAAAAAGGCATGCAGTTTTCGAATAATATTCGAATTGAAATTATAACAGGGACGACACGTCCACCGGCACATTTTAATGAAGCGACACTGCTTTCAGCGATGGAAAATCCGGTGCGCTACATGGAAAGCCGGGATGCAAAGACAGTTAAAACTTTAGGAGAAACCGGAGGACTTGGAACGGTAGCAACCAGAGCAGATATTATTGATAAACTGTTTCATTCCTTTTTGATGGAAAAGCGTGGAAAAGAAATTTTTATCACCTCAAAGGGACGACAGCTTTTAAAATTGGTTCCGGAAGATTTGAAAAAACCGGAATTGACGGCTGACTGGGAGAATAAACTTTCTAAGATTGCAGAGGGAAAATTAAAGGATAAAATCTTTCTTTCAGAAATCCGCATTTATGCACAGGAATTGACCAAAGAGATTAAAACGGGAGATGGAACCTTCCGCCATGATAATCTTACAAACACAAAATGTCCGGTATGTGGAAAGCGTATGCTTGCAGTCAATGGAAAAAACAGTAAACTTTTGGTATGCCAGGACAGAGAATGTGGACATAGAGAAACAATTTCCCGTACGTCGAATGCAAGATGTCCAAAATGTCATAAAAAGATGGAATTATATGTAAAAGGCAAAGAAGATACCTTTATCTGCAGTTGTGGTTATAAAGAAAAACTGTCTTCTTTTACAGCAAGACGGCAGAAAGAAGGCGCGGGAGTCAGTAAAAAAGATGTCCAGCGTTATCTGAACAAACAGAAAAAAGAGGCAGAAGAACCAATTAATTCTGCATTTGCCGATGCTTTTGCAAAATTAAAATTGTAAATATAAAAAAAAGTTTAGAAACTGTTCATAAAAATATTTCTTGTGAATCCCCCTTTTCTTATGGTAAAATATCACTATGCTAAAGTGAAAAAATAAGAAAAGGGGGAATCTGCTATGGGATTCAATATGAAAGTAACACCGGAAATCGAGGCCCTTACAAAAGTTTGCGAAGAAAACAGTAAAATGGATGTATCTCTTTATGGAAAATATGATGTAAAGAGAGGTCTGCGTGATATCAATGGGAAAGGTGTTCTTGCAGGTCTGACACAGGTTTCAAACATTGTTTCGAGTAAAACTATAGATGGAAAAAGTGTTCCTTGTGATGGGGAGTTATACTACAGAGGAATTAATATAAAAGACCTTACCAATGGTTTTTTAAAAGAAAATCGTTTTGGATTTGAAGAGACAACCTATTTATTGTTATTTGGTGTACTTCCAACAGAAGAGCAGTTAAAAGATTTCTGCAAAATACTTGGAAATCAGAGAAGTCTGCCGAGAAATTTCGTACGAGATGTCATCATGAAAGCTCCAAGTAAAGATATGATGAATACCTTGTCAAGAAGTGTGCTGACGTTATATTCCTATGATTCGAATCCGGAAGATATTTCTCTTCCGAACGTGCTGCGTCAGTGTATCAATCTTATCAGTATTTTTCCAATGTTATCCGTTTATGGCTATCAGGCACATAGACATTATAATCAAAATAAAAGTTTATATATTCATAATCCAAAGAAGGAATTATCAACTGCTGAAAATATTTTGCGTATGTTACGGTCGGATAAAAAATATACTCCGCTTGAGGCAAAGATTTTGGATTTGGCACTGGTACTTCACATGGAGCATGGAGGTGGTAACAACTCTACGTTTACAACTCATGTTGTTTCTTCCTCTGGTACAGACACCTATTCAGCCATTGCAGCAGCACTTGGTTCTTTAAAAGGACCGAAACATGGCGGTGCAAACATTAAAGTAGTCAGCATGTTTGATGATATGAAGAAGCACGTTCACGATTGGAAAGATGAAGAGGAAGTTTCTGCTTATCTTCGAAAACTGCTTCATAAAGAAGCATTTGATAAGCGTGGTCTGATTTATGGAATGGGACATGCGGTTTATTCGATTTCTGATCCGCGTGCACGGATTTTCAAGCAGTTTGTTAAACAGTTAGCCGATGAAAAAGGAAGACAGAAAGATTATCGTCTGTATGAAATGGTAGAGCGTCTTGCACCGGTGATTATTGCTGAAGAACGTCATATTTATAAAGGTGTCAGTGCAAATGTCGATTTTTACAGTGGATTTGTTTACAGCATGTTGGAACTTCCCCTTGAACTGTATACACCAATGTTTGCGATTGCGCGTATTGTCGGCTGGAGTGCGCACCGAATGGAAGAACTGATTAACACGGATAAGATTATTCGTCCGGCATATAAAAATGTATTAGAAGAACAGGCTTATATTGCTTTGGAAGAAAGATAATTGACAAAAAACGAGATTTCCGTTAACATCGGGTATGAATACACAACAGAAATGAGGAAAATAAAATGTTTCGTACCTTTTTTCCGGATGAATATCTGGACTCTACTTATGAGATTGATTTTGAAAAATTGTATCAGGACGGTTACCGTGGATTGATTTTTGACATTGATAATACGTTAGTTCGTCATGGGGAACCAGCAGATGAACGTGCAGTTGCATTATTTAAGCGCTTAAAGAAAATCGGATTTGACTGTTGTCTGCTTTCCAATAATCAGTATGAGAGGGTTTCTTCTTTTAATAAAGAAGTGCAGGTGCATTTTATTGAAGATGCACATAAGCCATCGACCAAGAATTATATCAAGGCAATGGAGCTGATGAAAACAGACCGTTCCAATACGATTTTTGTTGGAGACCAGTTGTTCACAGATGTATATGGAGCAAAAAGAACTGGAATTCGCAACATTTTGGTAAAACCAATTCATCCAAAAGAAGAGATTCAGATTGTGTTTAAACGCAAATTAGAGAAAATTGTGCTTTATTTCTACGAGAAAGAGAAAAGAAAGCAAAAAAATGGTTGAAAAATTAAGTCGGGTATTATACAATGAAGTACAGTGGAAAAAACGATTTTATTTTCCAATGGAAGAAGGCCACGAAAATCAAGTGGTAAACAAATAAAATCTAGGAAAGGAAAAGCTATTTAGATGAAAACCTATATCTAATCAACTAAAAATGAAGTTATAGGTGTGTACCGATGGCTAGTCGGGAATTTACGACTGTGGAGTGTACAAGAATTTACGAGTAGATAGATATTTTTTATATCATCAAAAGTATACACGATGAAGCAGTAACTACAAATCGTGAGATTGTAGCGAATCATCTAGCATATACGCATTTGTATATGTTTTTAGTAGCAGGAGTATTCATTATGATATCAGCAGGCGATTTTAAAAACGGTCTCACTCTGGAAATTGACGGAAACGTAGTACAGATTATGGAATTCCAGCATGTAAAACCAGGTAAAGGTGCAGCTTTCGTAAGAACAAAATTAAAAAACGTAATCAACGGTGGTGTGGTAGAAAAAACTTTCAGACCAACTGAAAAATTCCCACAGGCTCGTATTGACCGTGTAGACATGCAGTATCTGTACAGCGACGGCGATCTGTACTACTTCATGGACATGGAAACTTATGAACAGCAGCCCATCGACAAGTCCAAGCTGGGTCCGGCTTTCCAGTTCGTGAAGGAAAACATGGAAGTAAAGGTCCTGTCCTATAAGGGCAACGTATTCGGCGTAGAGCCGCCCAACTTCGTAGAACTGGAAGTTACCGAAACAGATCCGGGCTTCAAGGGCGATACTGCAACAAACGCAACCAAGCCGGCAACACTGGAAACCGGTGCAGAGATCAAGGTGCCGCTGTTCATCAATCAGGGCGACATGATCCGTATCGACACCAGAACCGGCGAATACATGGAAAGAGCATAAGGCAGTACAAAAAGTCTGCGGCTCTTGCATGATGTGATTATTTTCGGTGCTGCATGCAATGCACACCGTGTGCTGAACAGGAGGTATTTCAAATGAACCTGACAGATAAGATGGCATATTTGCGTGGTATGGTAGACGGCATGGAGCTGGATCTGACCACTACCAAAGAAGGAAAAGTACTGGGACAGCTGCTGGACGTGATGCAGGAAATGACTGCGTATGTCACAGACCTGCAGACACAGGTAGATGAACTGACAGAGGTCTGCGATCTGTTTGATCAGGATCTGGGCGATCTGGAAGACATTGTCTATGATGAAGATGATGATGATGACGCATACTATTCCTGTGATGACGACTTTGATGATGACGATTTTGACGACGACGATGATGAGACACTCTATGAGACAGTCTGCCCGTCCTGCAACAATGTCATCGCACTGAGCGAATCGATTCTGGAGAAAGGCGAAATGCCGTGTCCGTGCTGCGGCGAGATGCTGGAGTTTGACTACAGCGATCTGGACGGCGACACTTTTGAAGTGCCGATCGATGACCCCACAGAGGACGGTTCTGCGGAATAAGATTCAACTGCTGCCGGAATGCATCGGCAGCGAAGGAAACGCTGCATAAACTTGTGCGGTGTTGCCTTTATGCAGTGTTTCCCTGAATATGGATCAAACAACAAGCCGGCGGTCTGTCGGCTTGTTTCATTCGGATTGTAACAGAATTGCTGTTATAGCCAATGCGATTGCATGAGGTGAAAGAATTGTTTCAAATCGTAGAAAAGAAAAAGCTGAACGACGCAGTGGTTATGGTACGGATCGCTGCACCGTTGATTGCAAAAAAAGTCCTGCCGGGACAGTTTATCATTTTCCGGCTGGATGAGTTTGGTGAACGTGTACCGCTGACTGTAGCAGATTATGACCGCGAGGGCGGCACGATCACATTGATTTTCCAGATCGCCGGTGAAACCACACGGCAGTTCTCTCTGCTGGAAGCAGGAGATTCCATTCTGGATCTGGCAGGTCCGCTGGGCGTTCCCACCGAATTGC
>OKTU01001143.1_pt1 | contig 13499 bp, 9 predicted proteins | sample 1606311 | NCBI WGS metagenome assembly OKTU01 (sample SAMEA3879557, study PRJEB24766) | human gut metagenome | biome: human-associated habitat; feature: feces | place: USA | collected 1985/1987
TTAAAAATGTATGGATAAACAAGATATACAAAGAATCAAAAGCTTAATTTTGGTTATGCTTATATGCTGCATGCCAGTCTTCTGTGGATGCAATGATGAAGATGAAAATCATTCTATACCTCAATTGGAAATAGCGGAAGAATTTCTAATACAGGATTTCGATAACAAAAAACATGATATCGAAATACCGGTAATTACCAATTTATCCAAGGATGAATGGCGTATTACATCTTCTGCCCCAAACTGGTGTATGGCGACGAAAGTTATTGACGAAAACATGGTGCGTCTGTATATTCCTGCCAGTGAAGAACCAGAGGTCAGAGAAGCAGTAGTAAAAGTTGTTTCGACAGTCAAAGAATATACTATCAAGGTTCGGCAACTAGGATATGGTCCGGCAATTTTGGTTACTCCGCTTACTGCCACTACATTGTCTGCCGACGGTGGAGATGTGAGACTTAAAATTACATCTAATATAGATTATAAGGTCAATATACCAGAAGTCTGTGATTGGTTGAACGAGACGACTGTTCCTGATACACGTGCCCTGAGTAGTAAAGAACATACTTTCCATATTGATAATTATGCGATGTACGGAGAGGTGCGTTCTGCTTCTATTCATTTTGATAATGAGAAATATGAAGGCGTAGCGGCTGAATGTGTTATTCAACAAAAACCGTTGGAACCTAATACCGATGATGTTGAACCGGGCGGAGATGTTATGTTCAAACCTACCGGTGGAACTGCCAGTCAGTATCAACCGGGACAAGAAATAGAAAAATGTTGGGATGGACTTGGTGGAAATAATTTTTATCATAGTCCTTGGGCTGCGGGAGCCACGAAATTCCCTGTCATTCTTGAGTTTGATTTTGACGGAACACATACATTGGATTATTTTGTTTATACTCCGCGAAGTACCGGAGGAGGTCATTGGGGGACATTTGACCTGTATTATGCAACACAAGACACACCTGAATATATTCTTCTGGGTTCATACGATTTCAAGAAGTCAACTTCGCAAACTAAACTTGCTATGGGTAAACCATTAGCAAAGATCACTAAATTAAAGGTTGTAATTAATACCGCAAAAGATGATTATGTGAACTGTGAAGAAATCGAATTTTATGAGATGAAATCAGGCTTGAGTGAACAAGAGAAACAGCTGTTAAGTGTATTTACAGATCTCACTTGTAGCGAAGTGCGTCCGGAGGCAACTATGCAACAAATTCAAGCATTGCCCGGCTATTTTATCAATATAGCTATGCAACTGAAAAACGGCACTTATGATACTTGGGAAAAGAAATTCCGAATTCAGGAATACAAACCTTATAGTACTCCTAATAATTGGGCTGATAAACTGTATATGAAATCATACACTGATTTGGATAATCCTACTGGTATCTATGTAAATTCAGGTGATGAATTAATAGTCATGGTAGGAGAAACTTATGGGAATACTATTAGTTTACAAGCGATTCGATCTTCCAATTTGAGCGGAGACAAATACATGTTGAATGAAGGTATCAACAAACTCCAAATGAAGGGTGATGGTATGTTGTTTGTTATGTATAACACCGAGCTTACTTCGGAGAATGCGAAGCCTGTAAAGATTCATATACCATTGACTTCCGGTACAGTTAGCGGTTATTTTGACTTGGAAAGGGATAAGACTGATGCAGTTTACACAGAACTTCTTCAAAAGGCGACCTATGAATATTTTCTTATTAAGGGAAATGAAATGTTACTGAATTTTCATCGTACCAAGTTACTTCAGTGGCAGCCGAATTCTATAGTTGAGTATATCACTATGTTTGATCATTTTGTGAACTGGCAATACGAACTATTAGGCTTGGAGGATATTCGTTCTGCATTGTTCAATAATCATGTGAATGGTTCTTCGATCAATGATGATAGCTATATGTGGGCCGGTAACGGACAAATAGGTTTCGGGATTAATGCATTGGACGAATTTATGCCTACTGAAAAGTTATATACCGAACGACGCTGCTGGGGGCCTGCCCATGAAATCGGTCACCTTCACCAGGGTGCTATTGCCTGGACCGGCTGTTTTGAGTCATCCAATAACCTCTTTTCAAATTATGTACTTTATAAAATAGGGAGAGAGTGTTCAAACGGAGCTCCGTTGAGCGTATTGGCAGACAGGAAACTGAATAACCGTCCTTTCTGTAATTTCCTTGGCGATCCCAAGAAGGAAGATACGGAAATTCATATGCGTATATACTGGCAATTATGGCTTTATTTCCACCGATGTGGTATCAAATCCGATTTCTACCCGGAATTATTCAAGAAATTGCGTAATAATAGAAACTTGAATAATATCCCTGTAGGAGAGCGCCAAATGCTATTTGTGAAATATGCCAGTGACATAGCTCAAAAGAATTTGGCAGATTTCTTTGATATGTGGGGATTTATGACTCCGGTAGACGAAACTATCGAACAATATGGGTCAAATCGCTATACTGTCACCAATGCAATGATTGCAGAAACTAGAGAATACACTTCCAAATATCCGAATCCTCAACCTTTCTACTATATTGAAGATCGGAAAGACGGAGATGCAGGTTTGGAAAGTCTGGGACTGACTGGTAAAATAGGGGATGTAGGTCACTATACTCAGTTTAAAGAGAATCAAAAGATAACCAAGACCCCGACTTATAGTGCCAGTGGACAGCAAGTAACCATAATTAACGGTAATGAAGCGGTAGCTTTTGAAATCTGGAAAGACGGAAAACGAAAATACTTCTCTAACTTCCTGAAGTTCACTTTACCCGACGAACTTCCTGTCAGCCAATGTACTATCAGAGCCGTACAAGCAGACGGTAAACTGATAACTGTTGAACGTTCCAAATAAAATGTATATAAGTAATGATTATCAGATGTTTATTAATGCTTTGGATTACTGTGCTCGTCACTGGGTGCACACTGAAAGATGAAGAACAAATTATCACCGAGGCGTGGCATTCCGGAGAAACTCTACCTGTCGAAATCGGGAAGAAATATCCTCCTGCTCCCATTGCCATGACGATAGATAAAGGATATAATGTCCTTATTGATCTTTCGCATCAATGTTCGTTCAATTTCATGTGGGGATTGCCGGATATGTTACACCAGAAAGGATTTCGTAGTGTATCGTCACAAGCCTCACTCGGTAGTGTCCTGGATGAGAAGGGGGTGTCCCGTATCCGTATTCCATATGATCCGGAACGTAAGATTTATCCTTTTGCCTGGTATCCTAATTTTAGATATAACGTAATCATTACTTTTCAGAATGACCCTTCTGCTCCGGTTTATACGGAGCAGGAGTGTCTCTTGCTCAAAGATTTTGTATCTGAGGGAGGTAGCTTGATTATTCTGGCTGATCCTGTAAAAGCAGAACAGGTCGATAATTGGTCTCTGAACCGGTTGCTCAAGAATTTTGATGCAAGTTATACCAAAGATTATCAGAACTATAAGAATCGTCGGCATATTGGTCTGGCTCTTTCAGAACAGTGGATACCTTGGGAAATGGGGAGTGACAGTTTGCCTATCCGCGCTTACCGTGAATATGGTAAGGGACGTATAGCAGTCGGTACGGCTTTAGATGATTTTCTAAGTAATGGGGAAGCGGGAAGTGCTTTTGTTGACCAAATAATGGACTGGTTATGTGAGAAACAGGTTCCGGTGGGAGGAGAGCCTCGTTTGCCCCAAACAATGGGTGGTGGCGGAGCTATCTATCCGGAATTGGAAAGTGTTATTAATGGTATGGTCACTTATTATGCGCCTACTGTTAACCATACTCTTCTTGAATGTATAAAAAAAGAATTCTTTAAGATAAACGATACATTGTTGCAGTGGTATCCGTCTCGGCAAACTGAGGAACCGATGTTTCTCGTTCTCTCTGCCGGAAGTGGAGGAGGCTGGGCTGTCAACAGTTTCTTTCCTAAGGAGAATGGTATTATTAGTCAAGATTCAGCCAGTCTGATTTCTATTTATGGACATGAACTGGCGCATACACTGGCAGGCCCGGTCAACGAGAAAGGACAAGCGGCTGGTGATGTACCTTTTGGAAATCAGGGAGAAGCACATGCCGGTTGGTTTCAGGGAAAAGTAGAGGCACTTTACAATGAGGAACTCCGGCAACATGCGAATAAAAAGTGCGAAGATTTCTTCCGTTCTTCCGAATTTGATAAACTAGACTTAAAAAGATATACAAATGACGGAGAGTATGCCAAGCAATTTTCTTACGGGGCAGGCTGGTATAAACTTTGGTATATCTGGCAACGTTTGGACGACACATATGGAAATACTTGGTATGCCCGGTGGAAACATATCCAGTATACCCGTTGGAAAAACGATCCGATGCGACTTCTGACTTGGGAAGAGATGATAGAGGACATGAGTCTTGCAACAGGACACGATCTATTTCCCTTTTTCATATCTTTAAATACAAGTCTGGAACGTCGTGAAATGGGTGAAGTTATTTATGAAGGTAAGAAAGTGAAACTATCCAGAGCAGTTATCCCGATAATAGAACCGGGTAATGTATGCCTGAACCCAATCGAAAATTATAAAACGATAAAATTTGAATAAACATGAAGAAATTGATTTTATATACTTTAATTTTGCTTCTTATGTCTTGTCGGTCTACACAAGAGGTAGACACTTCCGTTTATATGGATGCCAAACAACCTGTAGACAAAAGAGTGGAAGCATTGCTTGCGCAGATGACATTGGAGGAAAAGGTCGGGCAAATGGATATGGTTACCGTATGGGATAAAGAGGCCATATTTAAGAATGGATATTATGATTTCGGTGCATGGCTGGCGGATTTGGAGCCTGAAGAATGCAATCAACTACAAAAACTGTCCGAACAAACCCGTCTGAAGATTCCTTATCTTATAGGCATGGACGCGGCACATGGATATGCAATGCTTACGGGCAGAACGATTTTCCCGACTTCCATAAGCATGGCCGCTACTTTCAACCGGGAATTAATTTATCGCACGACTTCGAAGGCCGGTGAAGAAATCCGTTCCTCCGGTATACATTGGGCATTTGCTCCTTGTATAGATATCGTTCAGGATGCCCGTTGGGGAAGGACCGGTGAAACCTATGGCGAAGATCCTTTTCTGACAAGCGAATTGGTTAAAGAGGCTATACGGGGGTACCAGGGCAATGAAAATCCTTTTAAGAAAGTGGCTGTTTCAGTCAAACATCTGGTGGGGGGAGGTGCATCTGTCGGAGGATGTAATCATGCTAGCGCCGAACTGTCTGAACGGGCACTCCGTTCGTATTTTCTGCCTCCCTTCAAGGCAGCCATAGAGGCCGGATGTATGACTATTATGCCCGGACATAATGATATTGCAGGAGTGCCGGTGCATGCGTCCAAGTGGTTGTTGACTGATATAATCAAGCAGGAGTATGGCTTTAAAGGCTTTTTTATCAGTGATATGGGAGATGTGGAGAATTTGGCTACTTCTTTGCATCAGATAGCTGAAAATCAGAAAGAGGCTGTTTGCAAGTCGGTCAATGCCGGTTTGGATATGCATATGTATTCTGCTGATTCGGCACGCTTTGTACGTCCGCTCGTAGAGTTAGTCAGGGAAAAGAAAGTATCTCCCCGGCGTATTGATGATGCTGTTAGAAGAATCTTGAAGATTAAATTCGAGCTGGGATTGTTTGAGAAGCGTTATGTATCTCCTGAAGAAGATAGTTATGGTAGCAAAGAGAACAAAGCATTGGCTTTAGAAGCTGCTAGAGAAGCCATTGTCTTGCTTAAAAATGACCGGCAAATCCTGCCTCTTGACAGGACTAAATACAAGAAGATTTTAGTTACCGGACCGAATGCTGACAATCAAAGTATTTTGGGTGACTGGTCTATCTTTCAACCGGATGACCACGTAACTACTATTCTTGAGGGTATTCAGGCGGCAGCCTCTCCCGAGCAGTCGATCTTATACAGCAATAGCGGACGGATTAAGGCAAAGAAATCTGATCTGTCGGTAAATACTACCGATCCTGCTATCCAGAAGAAGCTGATAACCGAAGGCGGCGGCATCTCTGATTACAGTATTGATGATGCTGTCCGAAAGGCCCGGCAGTCCGATTTGGCAATTGTTGCAATTGGAGGATATGGAATACGTTCGGAATGGGGATTAAGAACTTATGGAGAATCGGCGGACCGTCCTTCAATAGATTTCTACGGACGACAGTTGGAACTGGTCCAAGCAATACATGCCACTGGTACTCCCGTAGTTATCGTCATTGTAAATGGCAAACCTCTAAATAACGAATGGATAACCAAAAACATTCCAACCATAGTAGATGTGTGGGAACCGGGAATGTATGGCGGACAAGCTTTAGCTGAAATATTATTTGGAGAAGTGAATCCTTCGGGCAAATTGCCAATTACCATTCCCAAACATGCCGGTCAAATCCCAATGTATTATTATCAAAGACCTTCCAGATATTGGACGGGTTATGGTTTGGGTTCTTCCAGAGAAGATGAAAAACCTGCATTTTGTTTCGGTCATGGATTAAGCTATACGAGTTATGAATATTCAGGATTGAAAATCGACAGTGTCATTCCTCAAACTCAGGATATTGAATTTACATTTACTGTTAAGAATACGGGAAATATGGCAGGAAAAGAAACCGCTTTAGTATTTATACGTGATTGTGTTTCTAGTGTTGTAACGCCTGTTGCCTGCCTAAAAGGTTTTGAGAAAGTGAGTCTGAATCCGGGAGAATCTAAGGATATTCGGATAGTCATTCCTTATTCCGATTTGGGACTTTGGAATGAAGATATGAAATATGTTGTCGAATCCGGGAAGTTCAACCTGATGATAGGTCGTTCGGTGGAGGATATACGGATCAAAAAAGACTTTTTTATAAAATAATCAAATGATACGTTAGAGTTAAAACTGAAAAAATATAGAATTATGAGAAATAAGATACTGTTTTTTATACTCTTAACCTTTTGTTTGGGATTGTCGGCACAGCATCGCATGGTAAATACGGCTGTGACCGAACAAACAGGAAAGAAGGTTTCCAAATTACTTAAGACTAATCATCGAATGCTTAATCCTATTTCTCCTCCGGGCGTGTATATTGCCGATCCGGAGGCCAGGCAGATGCCTGATGGGCGTGTCTATGTATATGGTTCGCGTGATGAGCCGACAAATGTCTGGTGTTCGCATACCTATGATGTGTTATCGACTTCTGATTTGATAAATTGGGATGTGGAACAGTTTTCTTTCGCTACAAAAGGTATAGGGAAGCAAGTCGACTATACCGACCAGTTGCTTTATGCTCCGGACTGTATCTATCACAACGGCAAATACTATTTATACTATTGCCTGACGAATGAAAAGGAAGATGAAGGTGTTGCCGTATCTTCTTCTCCTTATGGACCTTTTAAAGAGGGAAAAGCCATAGCCGGAATTCATGGAATTGATCCTTCGGTCTTTATAGATGATGACGGGCAAGCTTATTTATTCTGGGGACAAGCCAATGCCAAAGGAGCTAAACTGAGTAAGGATATGTTATCTATCGAAGGTGAAGTACATGAGAAACTGTTGACTTATAATGAACATGCATTCAATGAAGGCAGTTCGGTCCGTAAACGGAATGGCATCTACTATTATGTATATGCCGGGCACCAGCGTCACGGTGAATCTAATTGTGCTACCCTGAACTATGCTACGGCTACTTCTCCATTAGGTCCTTATACATATCGGGGAGTAATTATAGACAATTGGGGGAGTGACCGGAATTTAGTGAACAAGATGGGCAGTGGTATATCTTTTATCATCGGCCTACCCATGCTAGTTCATCTATGCGTAAGGTTTGTATGGAACCCATTGTATTTAATCCGGACGGAACTATCAATGAAGTAGAAATGACCACTCAAGGTTGTGGGGGGCCTATTAATCCTTTATTGCGTATGGATGCGGCGAGGGCTTGTCTTTTGTCGGGGCATACCACGGTAGTTGTTCGGCGTCCGGCACATAGCAATCCGGTAGAATATTTGTCGGCTATACGGAATGGAGATTGTGCTTACTGGAAATATTTCGATTTTACAGGAATGGAGGTGAATTCTTTCATTTGCAAAACATGGGGAAAGAATGCTGCCGGTACTATTGAAATCCGTTTGGATAAACCGGATGGAGAACTGATTGGTACTTGTGAGCTGCAACCGATGAATGGGGATGTTGCCTATTCCGTTCACCGGACAAAAGTGAAACCGGTGACCGGTGTTCATGCATTGGTGCTGGTGTTCAAGAACAATGATCCGTCTATGACCGGGCAGGATTTTATGAATCTGGAGTGGTTTATGTTTGAAAATCATGACCGCTAATTCAGATGTATGGGGTAAAACACCTCTTTGAATATAGAAAAATAACTTAAATAACCTCTATTATATGCAGCTTAAAAGACTCTCTTTTCTATTATTGTTTATATGTGGATATTTAACTTGTGTGCAAAGTCAGACAACGGTACTTAATCCTCAAACGGACAAGAAACTTCTAAAACAGTTTCAAGATGCCAAACTGGGTTTGTTCATTCATTGGATGGCTTGTCATTCACCTGGTACAGGAGATTCCTGGGCTATTGGTAATGGTACTCCTAAAAGTGTGGCAGACTCTATTACCATGAAATGGAATCCTCAGAATTTCAATCCTAAAGAGATTGTAAATGTAGCTGTTCAGGCCGGATGCAAATATATGGTAGTCATTTCAAAACACCATGACGGGTTTTGCATTTGGCCGAGCGAATATTCTATCTTTGACATAGACCGCATACCTTTCAAGCGAGATATTTTGAAGGAATTGGGTGAAGAATGTCGGAAACAGGGATTGCTTTATGGCATTTACTATTCAATAGCAGACATTGATTATTGCGGTTGGAACTCTATGGCACAAGTTGGAAGAGAAATAAAAGAACCGAAATATGGGCAGGAAGATTTTATCCGGTTTGTGCATAACCAGACAAAAGAACTGATAGACCGTTACCAGCCGGATATCTTGTGGTTTGACGGCTTTTGGCTGGATCCTCTTTGGACTGCAAAAGAAGGAAATGATTTATATCAGTATATCAAGAAACTAAAAAGTAATACGTTATCTACTCGTCTGGCTATTACCAGAGGAGAGGACGGGCATGAAACTTTCTGGACAGACGGCTCATCGGGCGACTACTTCTCAATAGAAGCCAAAACAACAGATGCTCCCCCGTTTCCATGGGAAGCATGTACCAGCGTCACTTATCCGGTATATGCTTACGAACCTGATGCTAAGATGCTGACAGCAGACGAACTGATCGGAATGTTTAGTAAAACACTTTGCGGTAACGGTAATCTATTAGTGAATATCGGACCTAAACCTACCGGAGAGATGCCCGAAGAACAAGTGGAACGGTTATATGAATTGACGAAATGGATCAACCGGAATAGAGAAGCTGTGTATGATACACATGGAGGCCCTTTCAAGCAAACTGATGAAATAGGAAGTACCTATAAAGATGAGTATATATACTTGCATTTACGGAAACCGGTTTCTACCCTTCGGATAAATTCTTTGGAAGGCTATCAGATAACCAAAGCTTTTGATTTGTCAACAGGTAAAAGGATTAAGATTCAACGAAAGAATAATGAGGTCATCTTATCCTTGCCGGCTTGGGAGAAAGGACGACAAATACCTGTCATTGCCTTAAAGCTCGATAGAGAATATCGTTTTGTAAAATGGTTGCCGTTTGTATTGCTGAAGTAATTGTTTTTCCTATCTTTGTGACCACTGGAAAAACAATTAAGGATTTGCTTTATGACGAATGTAATAGAAATGATGACCTCTCTGTATCCGGTTTCTGATGATACAATACAACTATTGAAGGATAATGTGACACTTTGCCATTTCCCTAAAAAATATCAATTGATAAAGGCTAATCAATATAGCAGATCAGCTTATTTCATCGAAAAAGGAATGACCCGCTCTTATTGGCTGGTCAACGGAGAGGAAATCACTACCTCCTTCTCGTGTGAAGGAGGGATTGTTTTCAGCATGGATGAATTATATTATAATAAAATGAGTGAGGAATTTGTGGAAACGCTTGAAGACGTGGTTGCCTATAAAATAGCACTATCTGATTTGATCCGGCTTTTTCAGACCAATATCGAACTGGCTAATTGGGGAAGGATCATTCATCAGAATGAATACCGACGCTTACACCGTTCACACAAAGATCGCCTGACTTTGTCGGCCAAAGAGCGATATGAGGAATTTATGCAGCAGTTTCCTCAGATATGCCAGCGGGTACAATTAGGATATATTGCCTCTTATCTTGGAATAACCCTTCCGACACTTAGCCGCCTTAGAAGCCGGAAATAATTTCTGGTAGGGGCGTATTTTGATGTAGGACAATTTTTTTAATAACTAACTTCTGTAACTTTGGGCCCTCATCAGTGATACGCAAAATAATAATCTAATTTATAAATTTATCATGCAAAACATCTCTTCTTCTGCTGCATTTGCAGATAGTAAACCCCATTATGAACTCCTTGACGGCTTGAGAGGAATCGCTGCTCTTTTGGTTATATGGTATCATATATTTGAAGGCTTTGCCACAAGTCCCATAGACCAGCGGTTCAATCACGGCTATTTGGCCGTCGATTTCTTTTTTATCCTGTCGGGATTCGTTGTTGGTTACGCTTATGACGACCGTTGGAAAACAACGATGAACACAAAAGACTTTTTCAAACGCAGGTTAATCCGTTTACATCCAATGGTTATCCTGGGAGCTGTTTTAGGTGCTATTACGTTTTGTATACAAGGTTGTGAGAAGTGGGACGGTACGCAGGTCAGCATATCTATGGTGATGCTTGCATTGCTTCTCAATCTTTTCTTGATTCCGGCTGTACCCGGTTCGGGTTCCGAAGTTCGTGGAAATGGAGAAATGTATCCTTTGAACGGTCCGAGTTGGTCTTTGTTTTTCGAGTATATAGGGAATATTCTGTATGCCCTGTTTATCCGCCGGTTCTCGACCAAACAGCTGACCGTGCTTGTCATTCTGGCGGCGATCGGACTGGCTTCATTTGCTGTATGCAATCTTTCCGGTTATGGGCATTTAGGTGTAGGTTGGTCATTGCTGGATTATAATCTGCTCGGAGGATTTCTGCGTTTGCTGTTTGCTTTTTCCGCAGGGTTGTTGATGTCGCGTATTTTTAAACCGGTCAAGATTAGAGGAGCTTTCTGGATATGTAGTATTGCGATTGCTGTTCTACTGTCTATACCACATATCGGTGGTATGGAAGCTTCGTGGATGAATGGTATTTATGACTCTGTATGTACCATTATTCTTTTCCCGATCCTTGTTTACCTGGGTGCCTCCGGAAAAACGACAGATAAAGGGACTTCCGGAATTTGCAAATTCCTGGGAGATATATCCTATCCCTTGTACATCGTTCATTATCCTTTTATGTATTTGTATTATGCCTGGTTGTGGAGTGGGGAAAAACTCACTTTCTCCGATACATGGCCGGTGGCTTTGATAGTATTCTTCGGAAATATCCTGTTGGCATACCTCTGTCTGAAGTTGTATGATGAACCTGTAAGAAAGTGGCTGACTAAGAAGTTTCTGGCTAAGAAACAGGCCTGATATATATAAGAAATAGTCCCGTTCATCGGGACTATTTCTTATATTCGTGAACCATTTATTTTAATATCACTATCAGGCAATAGTCTTTTGATACGTTCAATTCCTTCTTTGCTTATTTTCCCGAATAACTCTAAATGTTCAATTTTTATCTTTGATATTTCATCCGGTATATCAATCTGATTAATGAATCTTATTTCCAATTTCTTTATTTCAGTGAGTTCTAACAAAACAGAAGGAAATTCTTTCACTCTAATAGAAATGCCACGACCGAAACCTGTACCTTGTGCATCTGCCATTAATTTGTTTTTCACTTTGTTGTTAGTGAGGTCTTTCTTTCTGATCATCCAACTGATTTGTGGTCGTAGAGCGAAGTTTCTTTTATTCTGTTCAAGCCCGACGAAGCCTGCCCAAAGTTCCAACGGAGTTTCTGTAACTGTATTGTTATATACTTCCTGATATTTTAAATCTACTTTTACTATTTCATCAGGCAGACTGTCTGTGCCTTCCAGTTGTTTTAGATTGTTCCTTTGTCCTTTTTTGTCATAAGGAAAGAATTTCACTATCCAGCCGTCGATCATATTAGGAGCGCCATACTTCTCTTGCGAATGATATTTAAACATATTGCGCCAAAAGCTTTTGTTAATTTCGCCTTTGGATGCTTTTACAAATTCCTTCAGAAGAGGTTCCAGCTCGGAGATCCACCATTCGAGCTTATATCCTTTCAAACTTTTAGCCTTACTTAGCACCTTCTCCCAATCTTCAGGTGTACCTTCGAGGGTTATTTCCGGGATTCCGCAAACAATGCGTATAACAATAAACTCAAAATAAGGCTTCACGGATTCCATGATTGTTATTTCAGAGGCAATTTTCTCTAAAGGTGTTGTTGTTGAGAAGTTGCAAGTCAGTGTTTCAACCAGGCTATTTCCTACTTGTTTTTTTATTTGTTCTGTAAATTGAGGGAAGATCTCATTCCATGAAAGAGTAGGATCTTCCAACTGTTTATCTGTCTTAACAATCAACGATTGTTTTCCGGAGAAATCGACGATATAGTCTCGCATTGCTTCTTGATTAGCGTTGATATGTCGTGCAAAGCCTTGGCTGATTAACAACCAGATCATGTCCGGAGATAACACAAACGGTCTGTGGTCCGCATAAGCCTGATACATGCCTTGAAAGAAAGAATGGTAGCGATAAGATACCAGGCTGTCGGGAGCTTCGCTTTTTGCGATGATATTGAACGGCGGATTCTTTTCCTGCTTTTCAACTTCTTTTGAAAAAACTTCGGTTTCGGACATGATAAGTCTTTTGTAGATATCGTCGTAAGATTGCAAATAAAGGAAGTTTTCGGGAGTTGAAAGCTTTTCTATTTTGAAAGTAATTCTTTTTTGAGCAAATGCGGAAATGCTGCAAAGCATTATTAATACGCAAAATAGTATTTTTTTCATAATATTGAAGTATATAGTACTGTGATATAAACTTTTCAGGTGCGCCTGTGGTTTCAATAGATAATATGCAAATATAGTATTATTAAGAGTCGGTTTGGTGCAATCTTGAATATTTTTTGAACCGCTAAACAGAAATTATTCAGGAATTTATAGTAAGTTTGCTCTGCTAATCGCAAGAAATGGTTCAGAGAAAGATCATACACATTGACATGGACGCCTTCTACGCATCCGTAGAACAGCGTGATCATCCGGAGCTTCGGGGAAAACCTCTGGCAGTCGGTCATGCCGAAGAAAGAGGAGTAGTAGCTGCTGCCAGCTATGAAGCCCGGCGTTACGGTGTCCGTTCTGCGATGTCCTCACAGAAGGCAAAGCGCCTTTGTCCTCAGTTAATTTTCGTACCGGGCAGAA
>OKTU01001154.1_pt1 | contig 13389 bp, 9 predicted proteins | sample 1606311 | NCBI WGS metagenome assembly OKTU01 (sample SAMEA3879557, study PRJEB24766) | human gut metagenome | biome: human-associated habitat; feature: feces | place: USA | collected 1985/1987
CCCGCCTGTGCCAGAAGCTTGACACTATCTGTGAGGACAGCGGCAGCTGCTGGAAAATGTCTGTCAGCGTAGGGATAGCTTTAGCGCCACAGCATGGCAGAAGCTTTGCCATGCTGTATGAAAAAGCAGATAAGGCTTTGTATCAGACAAAGGACAAAGGCAAGAACGGCTATACGGTCTATGAGGAAAAGGAATAAGGCGGAATATAGATAAAAAGCCTGCGTTTCTAATGAAACGCAGGCTTTTTGATGTGAGGAAAGGATTTTTACGTAAGTTTTTGATATTTACCAGGGGCAGTTGGAATTAGGGCATTCGGTACGGCCGTCGCCATAATAGCCGCCTCTGTGCTCGCCGCGGTATTCACCTTTATGGTGGCGGTATTTGCGGTGGCCTTCATAGTAATGGCCGCCGCCTGCATGGTAATAGCTGCGGAAATGCTCGCGGGCAGCGTCTTTTTCGGCATCACTCATGCTGTCCCATTTGGCGCGTGCTTCTTCACGGGCTTTCTGGCGTTCTTCAGGAGTCATTTTACGCCATTCTTCACGCTGTTTTTCACGTTGTTCAAAGCGTTCTTTTTCTTCGGGCGTCATATTTTTCATGCGTTCTTCACGCCATTTGGAATATTTTTCTTCGTGTGCCTTCTGACGTTCTTCCGGGGTCATTTTTTCCCATTCGGCGCGTCTGGCTTCACGTTCCTTGACCTGCTCGTCAGTCAGCTGCGGACCGGGGTGCATGGGGCCGCCCCAGTGACGGCCGCGTTCCATATGGTAGGGACGGTCGGGATAATTGTCGCCTTCGTCGTGGTGCAGGATCGTGCCGACACGCTCGCGCATGCTGGGTTTGGTATCGGCCTGCTCGGCCGCAAAAGCAGCGGAAGCACACAGGGCGGTGAGGACACCGGCGATAACAAGGGATTTTTTCCAGGAAGTTTTTATCATAACAACATCTCCTTTAAGATTGTGATTTGAGGTTCGTTTGACCTTGTATGCTTATTGTAGAGTAAACTTATGTCAAAATTATGACGATTTACAGACTTTTTTCTGACATTTTTATTTTAGCATGTTTGGCAGGAAGAAAGCAATTTAGCTCTTTTCAAGGAATGCTTAAAGATTTTTCCATGCATTTTTCCAGAAGCAGCTGCGCCTGGCAGCAGGCTTTACGGGTCAATGGAAAATATTTTTGAATTATGTAAATAAAGTAATTGATAATTAAAATCAATTTAGACTTGTTTTTATAAAGAGAGTAGTGTATAATCAAATCAAAGGTTAGCCAGAGCTAACCAAAACGAAAATAAACTGCGATGAGCCAAAGCTTTTGGCCAAAGGAGGATCTATATGTATAAACAATATCAGCTGCCTTATGCTTATGAGGCATTAGAACCGCATATCGATGCATTGACGATGGAAACACATTATTCCAAGCATCATGCGGCGTATACTAAAAACCTGAATGACGCAGCCGAAAAAGCCGGCGTGGCAGGACGGGACATCACCGAGCTGCTGGCAAACCTGGACAGTATCGCTGACAGCGGTCTGCGTAAAGCTATCAGAAACAACGGCGGCGGTTATTATAACCACAACCTGTATTTTTCGACTATCAGTCCTGACGGCGGCGGTGAACCGGAAGGCGCGCTGGCGCAGGCACTGACCAGAGAATTCGGCGGCTTTGCCGCTTTTAAGGAACAGCTCAGCGCGCTGGCGTTAGGGCAGTTCGGTTCAGGCTGGGCCTGGCTGTCTGCGGCTGCCGGCGGCAAACTGCTGCTGTCTGCCAGCCCGAACCAGGACAACCCGATCATCGAAGGCAGCAGTTTCGTGCCGATCCTGGGCATCGATGTCTGGGAACACGCTTACTACCTGAAATATAAAAATCTGCGCGCCGATTATGTGCAGGCTTTCTACAATGTTATCGACTGGAAAGCGGTAGCGGCTAATTACGAGCAGGTCCAAAACGGCTGATTATCCGGCCGATACTGAAAATAACAGAATTTATAAATCTTGAGGAGGAATCTATCATGTCTAAAAAATTATATGAAAAAATGAATCTTTATCTTGCCAATCAGGAAGTCGCTTATATCAAGCTCCATAATCTGCACTGGTATGTGAAGGGGCGCAGCTTCTTCACTCTGCATGCAAAGCTGGAGGAGCTGTATGACCGGACTGCCGAGATCATCGACGCGGTAGCTGAACGGCTGCTGGCAGTTGGTCAGGCGCCGGTCGCCAATATGAAAGAGGCTTTGGCGCTGGCGACGATCAAGGAACTGGCAGATAAGCCGATTTCTTCGGAAGAAACTGTGCAGGGGCTGATCGCCGATGTGGAATACTGGATCAGGGATACCAAAGAGATCGTGGAGCTGGCAGATGCTGCCGGCGACGGTGTGACTGCGGACCAGTTCAATGATTATTTAGGGGAATATCAAAAACTTCTATGGATGCTCAAATCCTACATTGCCTGAAACTGAACGGATAAACTGCAACCCTCGCTGCCATAAGGCGGCGGGGGTTTTTCTATGCCCGCAGATAAATTTTGCGGATAAACATTTTTTTGACACATCTTTGTGTTATATTGATTGCAGACAAGTGCGGACCTTATAATATACTTACAGGGAGCTGAGCTGTGCGGAGAATAATTTATCCCCGTACGCCAAAATAAGTATATAATGGTAATAATACATTTACGAGGTGCAGCGATGAATAAAATTTTGATTGCTGACGATAATCAGCAGATAACTTCTATTTTAGCAAATTATGCCCGCAAAGAGGGTTTCGAGCCGTTGGTGGCTCTGGATGGACAGCAGGCTCTGGAGCTGTTTGAGCAGCATGAAAAAAATATCGACGTGGTACTGCTGGACGTGATGATGCCGAAGCTGGACGGGTTCGAGGTCTGCCGTGAGCTGCGCCGCCGGTCGATGGTGCCGATCATTATGGTCACGGCCCGCGGTGAAGATTTTGAACGGATTATGGGGCTGGATATCGGCGCTGATGATTATATCCTGAAACCTTTTTCAGCAGGCGAGGTCATGGCACGTGTCCGCGCTATCCTGCGCCGGGTCCAGCCGCGCGAAGCCGAGCAGCAGAATCTGTACAGCGTCGGCAATCTTGTGATCGATCTGGACAAATATCTGGTCACGATCGGCGGCGCGGACGTGACGCTGACGAAAAAGGAAGTAGAGCTGCTGTGGACTTTGGCTAAAAACAGCAGTAAGGTGTTTTCGCGTGAGAACCTGCTGGACAGTATCTGGGGTTACGATTATTTCGGCGACAGCCGGACTGTGGATTCACATATCAAGCGCCTGCGGGCCAAAGTGGATAAGTTTGAACACGAGGAGTGGGAGATCAAGACCATTTGGGGCGTAGGCTACCGTTTCGAGGAGAAAGAGCATGCGCAATAAAATCGCCTGGAAGCTGACGCTGTATTTTGCAGCGGTACTGCTGATTTTTGCTTTGGTCGTGGGCGGCACCTTTATTGACGAAATCAAAATATATCTCGCATCCGGGAAAGCGTTGGGCGAGGTTTTGGATAACAGATTTTACCTGTTCCTCATTGAAATACATCATTACACCTTCCGCGAGGAAAAGGAAGCGGCCGTGAGGATGTTTTTGTCTCAACATATCCATCCAGTCCGTCTCGAGCATAGAGCCTTTGATCGTGAGATCTTTAGCGGAGGCAGGGAATAGCTTTTCACGCAAATTGATTACTTCAGGTAAGTCTAGTTCGTAGAAGGTCGCTTGGTTATGGTTGGAGACACGTTGGAAACGGCTGTCTAATCCGCAACCGATTGATACCACTACCGGATCTTCAGTTACCTTACGGTCGATGAATCGCTGGACCAAACGATCGAAATGACGTAGGCGGATAGCGGTTCCGGTAGTACTCATCGTGATTTTACCAAACTTGGCGAAATCATAATCTATTTTCTCAACAAGCTCACATGCCATCGGGTCTTTTAATATCGCATCTTTCCGGTGACTTTCGTGAGCGCGTGATAGTAAGGGAATAAACAAGGTCTCCGCGATGTTATCCTTTATCTCTGGTTTTATTTTATTCATAATATACCTATTTATAGGGATTGATTATCCGGTACAAAGATGGGATCTTTGCTTTTGGTTTATTTACGCAAGAAGGAAGTGTATTTTAATCAAACGGAAAAATGGTACACATAGAACTCTCATCTCGTGGAAGAGATACGATCGCTTTAGAAATGCCGGATATAAGTTATTTTTCTACCAATCGTTCAGGAGGGCTAGAAGAGAACTGTTGGGAGGCGGAGAACAAATTATTGACCTATCGTATCAGTGATTTCAGATGCAGGGATTTTAATGTGACAAGATACCAGATCTATTGCAAGGAGGATTGTTGCATGCGTTCCCTAAATGTCGGTAACTCGTTTATGGGACTTTCTGTTGTTCGTCAGGGGATCGTCGAATGCTTTTTGTCGGAGACACGGGATAAGCGGATTTGGCGGAAAGGGTATACGAATATGATCGTAAGTTCTGGTATCAAGGAAGAGCGGAATCTGTTCCGTAAAGGAGATACTTTTGGTATGACAAGTATTCTGGTGTCGCCGGATTTCTTCCAACATTTGTCGGAACGTTATACGGAGTACTTCGGGAGTGCTTATTTGCGATTCGGCAGGGGGGAGACTTTCTTTATCGCTCCCAAGAATCTCTCGATTCCAATCGCTTTATCTGTGGCGTTGAATGATCTTGAGGTCTCTCAGATGATGGGAAATGCCTCGCCAATGTATCTCGAAGCAAAAGTAACCGAGTGCTTGTCTTTATTTATGCGGGAGACGGAAGGTAAAGAACCGGTTAACGCAAAGATAGTAGGCTTTTCCGATCGGGATAAAATTTATCAGGCCCGGGATATTATATGTTCCGAATATTTGAACCCGCCTTCATTACATGATTTGGCTTTACGTGTCGGAACTAATGAATGTACTTTGAAAGCGGGGTTTAAAGAAGCGTTCCGGACGACCGTGTTTAACTATCTCTTTGATTATCGTATGAATATAGCGATTCACTATCTTTTGGATACCAATAAATCAATAGGGGAAGTTGCCGGCTTGGTCGGCTATGAACATCAAGCGCATTTTTGTACGGCCTTTAAGCGGAAGTTTAATGTCACCCCATCTGAATATAGGTTGAAAGCGTAGTATAGACCATTGGCTTTTATTTCCCGAATCGGGAACTATCCACCTCTTTATGCTCTTTTGCTTTAAAATCTCCGAATTTATAGATAAAGGATAAGGAGACTCGTCTGGAATCCGGGATCATACGCATATGTAAGTCTTGTGTTTTGTATTGGAGATTAAGATCTTTTGGGACCCATGAATTAAACATGTCATCCACTTTTAAAGAGATCTCCGCTTTGCCGTTGGGGGAGATCCATTTCAAGCCGGCGTCTACATTATACATACTGCTGATCGTCATTGGGCCTTGAATGTTGCGGGTAATATAAGAACCGGATACTTCCGCTTTGATAGTAGGCTTCGATGAGATGTTGAACGTATTATTTAATTCGGCATAGAATGCCAGATTATCTTTATTGAAGCTTATATCATGGTAATTATCACATTTCATCTTGTCATAATAACCATTTAACGTTAATCTGGAATCAAGCACGGAGCCGGCTTTGAATGGTATCATTACATTTAGGCCTAGCTTACTGGAATAGTCGAAATTCAGTGTCTTATAGATAAGAACTAGTCTCTCGGAGGATTGATAGGGGAGCTGGTTGAAATTATTGTCTATATAATTTGCGTATAGCGTGAAAATGTATTTGTTTTTTAGGATGTAGTTCAATTGGGCAGAGTAGAGTCTGGACGGCCTTAAATCCGGGTTACCTTGTATCTCGGTATATCCATTCAGATAAGACACCGTATTCTGCATCTCCCAATAGCTGGGATAGGTCTTGTCTGAAGAAACGGATAATTGCAGGATGTGGCTGGGGTGGGCTCGGTACGTGATTTCCATCATAGGGAATAAGCTCCAATAATCAATCTCCTTATGTTTGTAATACTCTCCGGTCAAAGAGGCGTTTACGGATAGGTTATCAGAGAAGCTTTTGGAAAAGCCGGTATATAAATCATATACATATTCATCCAGTTTACTGTAACTATTAGAGATGGACCAATCGTGTTCGCGCAGTGAATGATATACCTGAGAACTTTTGTCTGAGGCGAAGCTGAATTTTGTCCCATAGTTGAGCATCCAGCCTTTTCCTAATTTATGGTTCTGGTCCGCGTAGACGGAGAGCCTACGGATGTCTTGTTGTGATTTAGCGTTGAAGGCATCTTCTTTCCCTGCTTTCTTCTCTTGGTAATATTGTGTCGTATGATTGATGTAAGCGGTAAAATCAATCCCTACATTAAGGCCGAACCCGGAGGCATAGTCGAGCGCCAGATTATGCATCTGGATCGGTTTGTCGGATTTCTTTCTGTTTTCGGAATCCGAATAGGTTCCTACAGAAGAGGTGAAAGGATGAGTCCATTGCTGGATCTCTGAGGTATAGGCGAAGCTTAGTTTGTTCTTATCGTTCAAGAACCAATCATTGCCTAGGCGTATGGTATGGACTGGGAGCCGGGTATGTCCTCTGTCGAATTGCTCGATCTCGTAGGTCTTACCATCGAATAAATGGTGTGATAAGATATCCTCACCTGTCCGTTCCCTGTGGTAGCCGAAGGAGTACATGAGATCGGTAGAATATTTAGGCGTGTTGTAAACGAGAGTAGCGCCACTTTGGTAATTAGCGTAATGCCCTTGGTTGTATAGAGCATTGACTTGTCCTTGCAGTTTGGGAGTCTCGGAAATACCGTTATTAAGGACCAGATTAATCACGGCCCCGCGTACATGATATTGGGGTGGAGCGCTATACATGATCTCTGCTTCTTGAATACGTTCTTTGGGCATATTCTTAAGCAGATTCTCCAATTGGCTCTCACCCATATTGGTGGTCTTGCCATTGATGATAACCGTGACTCCATTTGTTCCGGCAAGTTGTATTTTCCCGCTTTGTTCCCGCACTCCCGGTAGTTCTAGGATCGCCTCGTAAGCGCTAACGGCCATCTTGTCTTTTAACAAATGCGGCATGCTGTAGGTTATTTTACCATCGACAACCTTGGCTAAGGGACGCTCTCCGGTAACAGATACTTCCGAAAGCGTCTGGCTTTTCTCGTTCAGTTGTATATTGCCTATCGTAAGTGAGTCATAAGTGCTTTGATACGTTTCATACAGCAGATGCTGGACGGTTAAGAGGAAAGGGGATATCTCCGCTTTGACACTAAAAGAGCCCAAAGAGTCCGTATAGGTGGAGTTTACATATACTGAATCGTTCGTTTGTATAATCACGACCGCTAGTTCGATAGGATGGTTATTTAAGTCCGTAACCCTTCCCGTAATAACTTGTGCCTGTGTGAATGTGGTAAATAATAATCCTAAAAAGATAATCCAGCTTCTCATATCATCCTCGATTTAGTCAACATTCCTGTGCATATTTCGCAAATATACTTTTCATTAGGGAATCTACCTAATAAATTCTACTTTTAGGACTTAGGGGATTAGGATATATTTGATAGCTTTGCGGAGGAATGGGGTTCGTGCCTCTTTCTCGAATAGATGATAACAATAAAAGTAAATGATAATGAATGAAAAAATGAATACTCCATTGGGTAGCGCTTTTCCCAAGGAACGGGTTCGTTATGCGATGCTTTCTTTCTTTTTAGCGCAAGGTCTTTGTTTCTCTAGTTGGGCTAGCCGTATTCCGGACGTGAAGGATTTCTTTGAGGTGAATTACGCTTTCTATTGGGGGTTGGTCTTGTTCCTGATCCCGGTAGGTAAGTTTGTGGCGATACCGTTAGCGGGTTATTTGGTGTCGAAGTTGGGAAGCCGTATTATGGCGCAGGCCAGTGTGTTGGGATATGCCTTGGCCTTATTCGCGATCGGTACGGCACATAATATTTATCTGCTGGGTGTCTATTTATTCTGTTTTGGGGTGTTCTGGAATCTTTGCGATATATCCTTGAATACGCAAGGGATTGGTATCGAGCGGCTCTATGGACGTACGATTATGGCCTCATTTCATGGAGGTTGGAGTCTGGCGGCCTGTTTAGGAGCTTTGATCGGGTTTATCATGATCGTATCCGGCGTCACTCCGTTCTGGCATTTTACGTTGATTGCATTATTGATTGGAGTGACTGTTTTGGTAAGCCGGAAGTATTTGCAGGAAGACGTGGCGGTTGAGTCACCGGAGGAAGAGAAGGAAGCGGAGAAGAAAGAAGCTCCGGCATTGTTGAGCTTTATCCGTAAGCCGGAAATGCTGTTGATCCAGTTAGGTATCGTCGGACTGTTTGCCTTGGTGGTGGAAAGTGCGATGTTTGATTGGAGTGGACTTTACTTCGAATCGGTACTACAAGTTCCTAAATCCTTGCAGATCGGTTTCTTAGTGTTCATGGTGATGATGACGGTAGGCCGTTTTCTTACGAACTCCGCCTATAGTGTTTTAGGAAAGCAGAAGGTGTTGCAATTGGCGGGTTTCTTTATTTTTGCCGGTTTCTTTATCTCAGCCATGTTGGGCGGTATGTTCGAATCGATGACGGTAAAGGTGATCGTGAATTCCTTAGGCTTTATGTTGGTAGGCTTGGGTATCTCGTGTATGGTGCCTACTATTTATAGCTTGGTGGGTGCTAAATCGAAAACTCCGGTGGGAATTGCCTTGACAATCCTTTCTAGCATCAGTTTTATCGGCTCATTGATCGCACCTTTGTTGATCGGGGCGATCTCGCAGGCTTTCAATATGAAATACGCTTATATCGTGGTCGGCTTGTTAGGGCTTTGTATCTTGCTAATGACTACATTCTGCAAAGCATTCAAGAATAATTAAAGATAGAGAATTGAGAATTGAAAATTAGGAGAGAGCGAATAATTTTCAATTCTCAATTTTCAACTACTCAGGCATTCGTTGTTCCGCTGTCTCTAAGCATCGCAACACATCTTCCTTAGTGCCGTTGAATGGGCCTATTCCTTCGATTTTCAATGTTGTCATAGCTGCCGCGAAACGTCCGGCTTCTTCTATGCTTGCGCCTTTGGCACGTTTATAGAGATATCCTGTCATATAAGTATCACCCGCTCCGGTAGCGTTTACTACTTCTTTCGGTATGTAAGCGGGGATTTTATGGAAAGTGGAACCGTCGTAAATGATAGATCCCATGCTTCCGAAAGTCAGCAATACCTCTTTCACGCCCCAATCGTAGATAACTTTTCCTGCGTTCACGGCATCGGTATATCCGGTTAACACCTCCATCTCATGTTCGTTAGCCTTGAGGAAGTGCACGTATTTAAGTACTTCTTTTTTCTCTGGCCAATCCACGGCAAATACATCCTTGTCTCTTACTTCCCGTAGATACCCTTGCGAGTCAATCGATACTAAGCCTTTCCCCGCTAAATACTTTACCACTTCCAAAGAGAAATCATCGGCAAGCAAACTACCAAGGTGGAAGATCTTGGAGTCGATGTTCTCCAGATACTCTACGGTGAAAGGATCTGCTTTCGCCAATACACGTTGCGTACGGTTATCTTGGTTCTCTCCATAAATATTCTCGAAATAAACGGTGTGCTTACTTGGCATCACGGCAACGTCGATACCTTCGGCTCGTAGTTCCTCCACCGTTTTCATCTCAGATTCAGCCAAGGCTGTCACTAGAGTATAGTCAATATCATCGAAATGTTTTATCGCATGCGAGAAATAAAAGGAGGTTCCTCCCGGCATATGGACGGTGTTCTTAGGTGTTACTACCTTATCCAAGGTGATGTGTCCTACGCAGCAAAGTTCGTGTGTATTCATTTTTTACTCAGTTTATTATAAAGCGACAAATTTATGAAAAAAGAGTTCAAGTACATAGGATAGTCGTTATTTTGACCAATAAAAGCATAAACGAGGCGTTTCCATTCAAGAGCGAAAGTATTTACATATAGTAGAAACGAAAGTGTTTACCTCTAGAAGTAAAGTCATTTACATATGGAAGTAAACAGCGTTACATCTAGTTGTAAATGTAATATGCTGATAATCCGTATATAATACTGTTGGCGGATAATGCTCGGTGTATCTGCTGGAAATATTCAAATTCACCTTATCCGATAAGCATGCTTATTTGGATTTAGAAAGAAGAATTGATAATCAGTCAACGACATAGATAATATATAATGTACGCTCGTACATTATAATATATGCAATACGCATAGAGGTTATACTACTATATAGGTGATGTATATTTTATGTGCGATGGAATAGAATGTGAGAAACGACTAGTCTAAACGATCGTCTAAATCTTGCGTTTTTTTAGTGCCAAAACAGGAGATTTGTTGAAAGAATCCGTTGTTTCGTAAAGGATAACCTATCCTATTGATAAGAAAGAGGATAAGCGATAAAAAAATAATGCGGAAGGGTTGTAAGTGTCGAAGAAACGCGTACCTTTGCAAATGACTAGAAAAATCGATCGTTTAGACTAGTCGTTTTATGCCCAATTTGAAGGGGCAAAATATTGAAGAGCTTTTAATTAACACTAGTATTAATATTAATTTTAGAATTATGAACAAAAAGTTTTCTACTCTTGTAGCTGGACTTGCAATGATTTCGGCTGTTGCTTCAGCCCAAATCACCAAAACAGACGGTTACACCATGTTGAAGTCCAGTTCTTCTGATTATTTAGCTGTTTATGGAGCTAAATCGGACTCTGTAGTGGTAAAAACATTTAGCAATTTGGCAACTGCTCCTAAAGCTTCTATTGACTCTGCTATGTGGAAGGTTACTGAAGCTGGAGTTGATGCTACAGGAAACAAGCTTTACAGCTTCACTAACAAAAAGACTGGTGCTGTATTGTCTTTCGCTGCAAAAAAAGATGCTAAACCTAATTTAGCGGCAGGTGTTGACAAGTGGTCTGTAACTACTGACGGCAAGATTTCTGCTTATTATTCTGCGAACGGATCTTTAGGATTGGTTGTGTCTGGAGGTAAGTTATCCTTGGGCATTGCTAGTGCCGCTACAGCATTCACTTCGGAAGTAAATTCGGCTTTGAAGGCTCGTACTTTGGCTGCCTCTGACTTAGGCGATGGTTTCACTGTATTCTCTTTGAACTTTGGAGAGGCTTATCAAGAGAACATCTTTGAGGGCAAAGAATTAGTAGCTACTCAGTTGACTGGTGCTGATGCTGATTATGTACAGTTGCAGGAAGTTGGCGCTGATAAGATCGGTGAAAAGGATGCTTACTTCGGTTTGGATACAACTAAGTACACGATCGCTGGGCAAAAGGATGTATTTGGCTATAAATTCGCAAAAGACTCAACTTGGTTGGATAATGGTTATCATACAGTATTGAATGGTGATTTTCAAAAGTTCAAATTTATTCAAGACTTATCAAACGATAAAGTCGCTGTTTATGTAAAGAATGCACCTGTTTATAATACAACTACTAAGAAATTTGAAGCTGCGCTTACAGGTACTGCTGCTGATGTTCAAGTAGTATATGCTCAGGTAACCAATTCAAAGGTATTGACAGTCTCTAAACTTTCTGGTACTCCTTCTACAATCGAGCAAGGTGTCGCTCCTTCCGTAAAATTAGGTAAGGGCACTCCGGCTACATTGCCTACTGGTGATGGTGTTTACTTCATCAAGGTTAAATCTGGTGATGAGTTTAAGTATGTTTATGCTACGGCTAGTGGATTGGAATTGAAGAAGGATGCTCCTAATGCATATAACCCTGCTGGTCAGTTCTATGTAGTTGCTAAGGGTGGTAAATACCAATTCGTTGAACGTAACTTCAACCAAGGTCTTACAATTGCTGCCGCTCAGATCTATAAGGTAACAGGTAAAGACGCTTACAGAGTGGATGCTGTAAATAGCGCTGCTTCTGCAAGTTTAGCGGCTGGTACTGAATTCTATTTCGAATATCAGAAAGATATCAAAGCCGGTGGCAAGGAATACAACTATATGGCTACGAAGTATTTGGACAAGGTAGCTGTTGATAACTTCGCTTATACATTGAACTTGATCTCCGGTACGGAGGGTGTTGATGATTTGTATACAATCGTTGACGGCGTATTGAAGGTTAAGAAAACTACAGCCGAAGACGCTGCTAAATTCAAGGTTGAAGTAATTAAAGATAAAACGGGTAAGGTCTGGACTAGCAATGCTGATGAACACAAAGCTGGTGTAGGTGCTATCGCTTTAGGTGATACTTTAGCTACGGCTACTTATAAACTTTACAAGCAATATACAAAAGAGTATGTTGTAGCTAAGGATAATGAATTTAAGTTGGCAAAAGAAGATAATACAGCTACTCCTGCAGTTGCTGGTTCTGAGTTCACATTCAAAACAGCTAAGGGCAATGGTTATTTATTGTCTACAGGTGATAAGATTGTGGTATTGGATGTTAATACTGGTAAGTTGATCTCTGCTGCAGCTTCAGCTGTAAATAACAACTATTTTGACTTGGTAGTAGAGCCATCTCCGGACTACGCTACATTGAATGCTCCTTCTCACATGTTGGTTAAATCTGCCGAGGCTGATGGTAAAGCTCTTTCCATGAATCCTAAGTCTTTGTTTGCGGAGGTTAAGTTGGCAGGTCAAGAAGAATATATCGACAGCTTGTTTGGTTTGTGGATTGATACTGCTTGTGTAAAAGATGTAACTAGACCTACTTATTACATCACAACAGGTAATGGGTTAGACTCTGCTGCTATCGCTGATGGTTACAGATATTTCTTGGTAAATCCTCAAGATTCTGTTTATTCTGCGGTTAAGGGTGATGATGATAAATATACATCTAAGACAAATGAAGGTAGCGCTTATTGGAATGCTACAGAAGGTTTGGTGAAAGCAGCTTTTGTTAAAGCTATCGTTTATGGTGAGGATTCTTTAGCTATTGTTCGTGAAAAAGCAACTGCTGTTGATACCTTGAAGACTATGTCTGTAAATCCGGCTGCAATGGCATTTGTTACAACTGCAAATAATACATTGAAGATCGAGAATAAGACAACAAAGGAGATTGCAAACGAAGATGATGCAACTAAGACTGATCGTGAAGATGTAACTTCTTATTTGAAAGTTATCAACAACGTATTAGTTTGGACGGATAATCGTGACGAGGCTCATGAGTTCGTTGCTGAGGCTACGACATTACACCCGACATCCAACGATAACGTTGAAGAAGGAGCTTCTGCTATCTCTGTTGTCGCTAACGCTGGAACTGTAACAATCCAAGGTGCCGCTGGCAAGTCTGTTGTTATCTCTAACATCTTAGGTAAGGTGGTTGCTGAGACAGTTCTTTCATCTGATAACGCTACAATCGCTGTACCGGCAGGTATCGTAGCTGTAGCTGTAGAGGGTGAGGCTGCTGTT
>OKTU01001165.1_pt1 | contig 13310 bp, 10 predicted proteins | sample 1606311 | NCBI WGS metagenome assembly OKTU01 (sample SAMEA3879557, study PRJEB24766) | human gut metagenome | biome: human-associated habitat; feature: feces | place: USA | collected 1985/1987
ATGAAGCCGTGAAAGCGGTGGGTGAGGAACTGTGTCCTGCGCTCGGCCTGACCATTCCGGTGGGTAAAGACTCCATGTCGATGAAAACCCGCTGGCAGGAAGGTAACGAGCAGCGCGAGATGACCTCTCCGCTGTCGCTGGTGATCACCGCGTTTGCGCGCGTGGAAGACGTACGTCATACCGTTACGCCGCAGCTTTCCACTGAAGATAACGCCCTGCTGTTGATTGACCTCGGCAAAGGCCATAACGCCCTGGGCGCCACCGCGCTGGCGCAGGTTTACCGCCAGCTCGGCGATAAGCCAGCCGACGTGCGCGACGTCGCCCAGCTGAAAGGCTTTTACGACGCAATTCAGGCGCTGGTGGCGCAGCGTAAGCTGCTGGCCTATCACGACCGTTCCGATGGTGGCCTGCTGGTGACGCTGGCAGAGATGGCCTTCACCGGTCACTGCGGCGTTGAAGCAAACATTGCTACGCTTGGCGAAGACCGCCTGGCGGCGCTGTTTAACGAAGAGCTTGGCGCGGTCATTCAGGTACGCGCCGCAGATCGCGACGCGGTAGAAGCGATTCTGGCGCAGCACGGTCTGGCAGACTGCGTACACTATCTCGGTAAAGCGGTGCAGGGCGACCGTTTCGTGATTGAAGCCGACGGCCACGCGGTGTTCAGCGAAAGCCGCACCACGCTGCGTATGTGGTGGGCGGAAACCACCTGGCAGATGCAGCGCCTGCGTGACAACCCGGAATGCGCCGATCAGGAACACAACGCGAAGGCGAACGACAACGATCCTGGCCTGAACGTGAAGCTCAGCTTCGACATAAACGAAGACATTGCCGCGCCGTACATTGCGACCGGTGCGCGTCCGAAAGTGGCCGTGCTGCGCGAGCAGGGCGTTAACTCCCACGTTGAGATGGCGGCGGCCTTCCACCGGGCGGGCTTTGACGCCATCGACGTCCACATGAGCGACCTGCTGGCCGGGCGTACCGGGCTGGATGATTTCCAGGCGCTGGTTGCCTGCGGAGGGTTCTCCTACGGTGACGTGCTGGGCGCGGGCGAAGGCTGGGCGAAGTCTATTCTGTTCAACAGCCGCGTGCGTGACGAGTTCGAAACCTTCTTCCATCGTCCGCAGACGCTGGCGCTGGGTGTGTGTAACGGCTGTCAGATGATGTCTAACCTGCGCGAGCTGATCCCGGGCAGCGAAGCCTGGCCGCGCTTTGTGCGTAACCAGTCTGACCGCTTCGAAGCGCGCTTCAGCCTGGTAGAAGTAACCCAAAGCCCGTCTCTGCTGTTGCAGGGAATGGTGGGTTCGCAGATGCCAATCGCGGTTTCGCACGGCGAAGGTCAGGTTGAAATGCGTGATGCGGCGCACCTGGCTCAGCTTGAAAGCAAAGGACTGGTAGCGCTGCGCTTTGTTGATAACTTCGGCAAGGTCACCGAAACCTATCCGGCTAACCCGAACGGTTCGGCAAATGGCATTACCGCGGTCACCAGCGAAAGCGGTCGGGTGACCATCATGATGCCGCACCCGGAGCGTGTCTTCCGCACCGTGAGCAACTCCTGGCACCCGGAAAACTGGGGCGAGGACAGCCCGTGGATGCGCATTTTCCGCAACGCGCGTAAACAACTGGGTTAAGTTTCAACGCCCTGACTGTAGGCCCGGTAAGCGCGAGCGCCACCGGGCTTTTTTGTACCTGTCGCAAAATTGCGACAATCCTCTGGATTGAGTGTCTCCAATAAGAGACATATAAATTGTTGATTTATCTATGGCAGGACAGGTTTCCATTAAGGTGTTGCTTAATAGCGACACTTAGCCTGGAAATCATTCACCTGACAATCAATGCATTCTAATAATAAAACAATTATTAATCATAAGGATAGTATCAAAGTTTGCAATCTGGCACGCATGTTGCATAATAGTAGCCAGTGGCTCATTCACCTTCTTATGTCAGCCCCTTCGGGACGTGCTACATAAACTTCGAATGACGCACAAAAAGGTGCCTGCCGTCCAACTACTGATTATTGCAATGCTTTATCAGGCCAGGGCGAAACGTCGAGTTAGGCACCGCCTTATTCCATGACAAAGCCGGGTTTTTACCCGGCTTTGTTGTATCTGAAGGGCAGACTCAGTTACGCTCTCCTCAAACCCGGATGATGAGAGTAATGTGTTGAAACGCTGGCCCGCTTTCCCTCGCTCCCTGCGACAGCTCGTTATGATGGCCTTCCTGCTGATCCTGCTACCTTTGCTGGTTCTGGCGTGGCAGGCATGGCAAAGCCTGAATGCGTTAAGTGCCCAGGCGGCCCTGACTAACCGCACCACGCTTATTGATGCCCGCCGTAGCGAGGCAATGACCAACGCCGCGCTGGAGATGGAGCGTAGCTATCGCCAGTACTGCGTGCTGGACGACCGTACGCTGGAGAGGGTCTATCAGAACCAGCGTAAACGCTACAGCGAAATGCTGGATGCCCATGCCGGGGTCTTGCCGGATGACAAACTCTATCAGGCGCTGCGTCAGGATTTGAACGATCTGGCGCAGCTCCAGTGCAAAAACAGCGGTCCTGATGCCGCCGCCGCCGCCCGACTTGAAGCCTTCGCGAACGCCAATACGGAGATGGTACAGTCCACCCGTACGGTTATCTTTTCCCGTGGTCAACAACTCCAGCAGGAGATTGCCGAGCGCGGCCAGTTCTTCGGCTGGCAGGCGCTGGTGCTGTTCCTCGTCAGCCTGGGGCTGGTACTGCTCTTTACCCGCATGATCATCGGCCCGGTAAAGGGGATCCAGCGGATGATTAACCGCCTGGGGGAGGGCAAATCTCTCGGGGATACGGTTGTTTTTAAAGGCCCGCGCGAGCTGCGCTCGGTCGGTCAGCGCATCATCTGGCTTTCTGAACGCCTGGCGTGGCTGGAATCGCAGCGTCACCAGTTCCTGCGCCATATCTCACACGAACTCAAAACACCGCTGGCCAGTATGCGTGAAGGCACGGAGCTGCTGGCAGACGAAGTGGCGGGGCCGTTATCCCCTGAGCAAAAAGAGATCGTGGCGATTCTGGATGCCAGTAGCCGCAATTTACAAAAACTTATTGAACAACTGCTGGACTATAACCGCAAGCTGGCGGATGGTGCTGTGGTGCTTGAAAGCGTTGAGATTGAACCGCTGGTGGACATGGTGATCTCCGCCCATAGCCTGCCAGCAAGAGCTAAAATGATGCATACCCAGGTGGATCTCAATGCGCCATCCTGCCTGGCAGAGCCGATGCTCCTAATGAGCGTACTGGATAATCTTTATTCCAATGCGGTGCACTATGGTACTGAATCCGGTACCATTTATATCAGAAGCAATAACAACGGTTCGCGGGTATTTATTGACGTAGCGAATACGGGAAGCCCGATTCCGGATGATGAAAAAACGATGATCTTTGAGCCCTTCTTCCAGGGGAGTCATCAGCGAAAAGGTGCGGTAAAAGGAAGTGGTCTGGGGCTGAGTATTGCCCGCGACTGCATACGACGCATGCAGGGTGAGCTTAACATCGTGAGTGATGAACGCGCCGATGTCTGTTTTCGTATCGAACTGCCTCTTGAGCCGGAAAAATCAATGAAATGAATAACAACCTGGTGAGTATGTCACACGTCTTTTACCGCGCACTGCGCGCGGTGTTTTCCAGCAAAAATGTGCGCCTGAGCCTGCCCTGCTTACTGCTGGCTGGCTGTGTAACCCATGCGCCGAAAAGTGCAATTAGCCACAAACAGGAAGATAAATGGCCGCAACAACAGCTGGCCGATTTCCTTTCAACACGTTGCGATGATATCTGGAGCCTGTCGGGGCGTGATGTTGAATCCAATCCGCTGTTCTGGCTGCGCGGAATAGACTGCGCCCAGCGGCTGGCGCCCGCCGAGGCCCGTGCCCAGGCGGCGATGCTGGTGGACGATACCTGGCAGGACGCGTTTAAACGCGGGATCGTGATGGCGGATGCCAGAATCACGCCTGTCGAACGCCGCGCCAACGTGACGCGGCTGGATACTTACGTGATCAATATTCCCCCCCAGGTGCGCCCGGTCTATCAGCTCTGGCGGGACGGACAAACCCTGCAATTACAGCTGTCCGAAGAGCGTTTCCGCTACAGCAAATTGCAGCAGTCGAGCGACAGCGAGCTTGATGCGCTTCGCCAGCAGCAGGAGTCGCTGCGCGAGCAGCTGGAAACCACCACCCGCAAGCTCGAAAATCTGACCGATATCGAAAGACAGCTCTCGACGCGTAAGCCGGCAGGCAGCTATCTGCCCGATGGGTCGAAAGGCAACTCTGCCACGACGCCAGACAGTGAGACGCCGAAACAAGAGGATGTGAAGCCATGACAAGCCGTAAACCTGCCCATCTGTTACTGGTGGATGACGATCCCGGGCTGTTAAAGCTGCTGGGGATGCGTCTGGTCAGCGAAGGCTACAGCGTGGTCACCGCTGAAAGCGGGCAGGAGGGGCTGAAAGTGCTCAGCCGCGAGAAAATCGATCTGGTGATCAGCGATTTGCGCATGGATGAAATGGATGGCCTGCAACTGTTCACGGAGATCCAGAAGCAGCAGCCCGGGATGCCGGTGATTATCCTCACCGCTCACGGATCTATTCCTGATGCGGTGGCCGCGACGCAGCAGGGGGTATTCAGCTTCCTCACCAAACCGGTGGATAAAGACGCCCTCTATAAAGCGATCGACAGCGCTCTTGAGCACGCGGCGCCATCCGGCGACGACGGCTGGCGTGAATCCATCGTGACGCGTAGCCCTGTGATGCTGCGCCTGCTGGAACAGGCGCGGATGGTGGCGCAATCCGACGTTAGCGTGCTGATCAACGGCCAGAGCGGGACCGGGAAAGAGATCCTGGCCCAGGCGATCCACAACGCCAGCCCACGCAGTAAAAATGCCTTTATTGCCATCAACTGTGGCGCGCTGCCGGAACAACTGCTTGAGTCTGAGCTCTTCGGCCATGCCCGCGGCGCCTTTACCGGCGCGGTGAGCAGCCGTGAAGGGCTGTTCCAGGCGGCTGAGGGGGGCACGCTGTTCCTTGATGAAATTGGCGATATGCCCGCGCCGTTGCAGGTCAAACTGCTGCGCGTGTTGCAGGAGCGGAAAGTGCGTCCGCTTGGCAGCAACCGCGATATCGATATCAACGTGCGCATTATTTCCGCTACCCATCGCGATTTACCCAAGGTGATGGCGCGCAACGAGTTCCGCGAAGATCTCTACTATCGACTGAATGTCGTCAACCTGAAAATCCCGGCGCTGGCCGAGCGTGCGGAAGATATCCCGCTGCTGGCAAATCACCTTTTGCGCCAGGCCGCTGACCGCCACAAACCATTCGTGCGCGCGTTCTCCACCGATGCGATGAAACGCCTGATGACAGCAAGCTGGCCGGGCAACGTACGCCAGCTGGTGAACGTGATTGAGCAGTGCGTGGCGCTGACGTCATCGCCGGTGATCAGCGATGCGCTGGTGGAGCAGGCGCTCGAGGGGGAAAACACGGCCTTACCGACGTTTGCGGAAGCGCGAAACCAGTTCGAGCTGAACTATCTGCGCAAGCTGCTGCAAATCACCAAAGGCAACGTAACCCATGCGGCGCGCATGGCCGGGCGTAACCGTACCGAGTTTTATAAATTGCTCTCACGCCACGAGCTGGAAGCGAACGATTTTAAAGAGTAATACCGCAAAATTCGCCTGAATATGATACTGTGAGCAACCGATTACGAGGCTGCTTACTGGCAAGAGTTTAAGGACCCACCATGAAAAAGATTGATGCGATTATTAAACCTTTCAAACTGGATGATGTACGTGAAGCGCTGGCAGAAGTAGGCATCACCGGGATGACCGTAACTGAAGTGAAAGGTTTTGGTCGTCAGAAGGGCCACACCGAGCTATACCGTGGCGCAGAGTACATGGTGGACTTTCTGCCGAAAGTGAAAATCGAGATCGTGGTAAGCGATGATATCGTCGATACCTGTGTGGATACCATCATCCGCACGGCGCAGACCGGTAAAATTGGCGACGGGAAAATCTTCGTCTTTGACGTGGCGCGCGTGATCCGTATCCGTACCGGCGAAGAAGACGACGCGGCGATTTAAAAAAGATTTGGTAGGCCGGGTAAGGCGCAGCTGCCACCCGGCGAAAAAAAAGCCCCTCGTTGAGGGGCTTTTTGCATTACAGCACTTTATGCGGGCCGAAACATTCGTAATGAATGTTGTCTTTATTCACGCCCAGGTCGACCAGCTGCTTCGCGGCATACTGCATAAACGCTACCGGCCCACAAACGTAGAACTGCATCCCCGGTGCGCTGAACGCCCCTTCATGCTGCCCTAAATTCATCAGGCCTTCGCTGTCGAAACGAGCCGCTGCGCGGTCGGCTTCCGTGGGTGAACGATACCAGGTATGCGCGGTAAAGTGTGGCAGACCCGCTCCCAGCGCTTTCACTTCGTCCGCAAAGGCGTGAACATCACCGTTCTCCGCCGCGTGGAACCAGTTAACCTGCGCGCTGTGGTTTGCTTTCGCCAGCGTATCCAGCATCGCCAGCATTGGCGTCTGACCCACGCCTGCGGAGATAAGCGTCACCGGGGTATTCGTTTCAACGGCCATAAAGAAATCGCCCGCCGGTGCCGCCAGATGGACCACGTCGCCCACGCTGGCTTCGTTATGGAGCCAGTTGGATACCTGACCACCTTCCTCACGTTTAACCGCAATGCGATAGCCTTTGCCGTCTGGCTTGCGGGTCAGGGAGTACTGGCGAATCTCCTGATGCGGGAAGCCTTCAGGCTTCAGCCAGACGCCCAGATACTGGCCCGGCTGGTAATCGGCAACTGGCTGACCATCAACTGGCTCAAACTCAAAGCTGGTGATCAGTGCGCTGCGCGGGGTTTTCTCAACGATGCGGAAGGCGCGCGTGCCTTCCCAGCCGCCATTCTTGCTGGCGTTTTCGCTGTAGATCTGTGCTTCACGGTTGATGAATACGTTTGCAAGTACGCCATAGGCCTTCCCCCAGGCATCCAGTACTTCCTGGCCCGGGCTGAACATTTCGTCCAGGGTCGCCAGCAGGTGACTGCCGACGATGTTGTACTGCTCAGGTTTGATCTGGAAGCTGGTGTGCTTCTGCGCGATTTTTTCCACCGCAGGCAGCAGAGCCGGCAGGTTTTCGATGTTGCTGGCATAGGCGGCAATAGCGTTAAACAGCGCTTCGCGCTGATCGCCGTTACGCTGGTTGCTCATGTTGAAAATCTCTTTGAGCTCCGGGTTATGCGCGAACATGCGATCGTAGAAATGGGCGGTCAGTTTAGGACCCGTTTCAACCAGCAGGGGAATTGTGGCTTTCACGGTAGCGATGGTTTGGGCGTCGAGCATAGCAGCTTCCTTCTGATGTTACTTTAATGATGTATTTTAGATGCATCTTATAAAAATACCCCTGCAATGTAAATGGTTCTTTGCATCGTGAAAAATATGCATCACATAGCTGAAAAGAAATCCGTTGAAAATGGTGAGAGCTTTATTGCTCAAACCCTTGCGTGGCGTGGAGGTAAACGTTTGCGTAAAATCGTTTGTCAAGACCTGTTATCGCAGAACTATTCAGTTATACTGTTGCCCGTCGTCCAACAGGACTGCCTTTTCAGGCCAAAAATTTACTTGTTAGCTGAGTCAGGAGATGCGGATGTTAAAGCGTGAAATGAACATTGCCGATTATGATGCCGAACTGTGGCAGGCTATGGAGCAGGAAAAAGTACGTCAGGAAGAGCACATCGAACTGATCGCCTCCGAAAACTACACCAGCCCGCGCGTGATGCAGGCGCAGGGTTCTCAGCTGACCAACAAATATGCTGAAGGTTATCCGGGCAAGCGCTACTACGGCGGTTGCGAATACGTTGATATCGTTGAGCAGCTGGCTATTGACCGTGCGAAAGAACTCTTTGGCGCTGACTACGCGAACGTCCAGCCGCACTCTGGCTCTCAGGCTAACTTCGCTGTTTATACCGCGCTGTTGCAGCCGGGCGATACCGTTCTGGGTATGAACCTGGCGCAGGGCGGCCACCTGACTCACGGCTCCCCGGTTAACTTCTCTGGCAAACTGTACAACATCATCCCTTACGGTATTGATGAGTCCGGTAAAATTGACTACGAAGACATGGCGAAGCAGGCCAAAGAGCACAAGCCGAAGATGATCATCGGTGGCTTCTCTGCTTACTCCGGCATCGTTGACTGGGCAAAAATGCGTGAAATCGCTGACAGCATCGGCGCGTACCTGTTCGTCGACATGGCGCACGTTGCCGGTCTGATTGCCGCTGGCGTTTACCCGAACCCGGTTCCACATGCGCACGTTGTGACCACCACCACCCACAAAACCCTGGCGGGTCCACGCGGTGGGCTGATCCTGGCGAAAGGCGGTGACGAAGAGCTGTACAAAAAGCTGAACTCCGCCGTATTCCCAAGCGCCCAGGGCGGCCCGCTGATGCACGTTATCGCCGCGAAAGCCGTCGCGCTGAAAGAAGCGATGGAGCCAGAGTTCAAGGTTTATCAGCAGCAGGTTGCTAAAAACGCCAAAGCGATGGTGGAAGTGTTCCTGAATCGTGGCTACAAAGTGGTCTCTGGCGGGACTGAAAACCACCTGTTCCTGCTGGACCTGGTTGATAAGAACCTGACCGGTAAAGAAGCTGACGCAGCCCTCGGCCGCGCCAACATCACCGTGAACAAAAACAGCGTGCCAAACGATCCGAAGAGCCCGTTCGTGACCTCCGGTATCCGTATCGGTTCTCCGGCCGTAACTCGTCGTGGCTTTAAAGAAGCGGAAGTAAAAGAGCTGGCGGGCTGGATGTGTGACGTTCTGGACAACATCAATGACGACGCGGTTATCGAGCGCGTTAAAGGTAAAGTGCTGGACATCTGCGCACGCTTCCCGGTGTACGCATAATTCTCTGCGTTGCAGAACTGAAAAAGGCCGCTCATGCGGCCTTTTTTTATGGGCTAACGTCGATCGAGGGAGATGGCCCCCGGCCCGGTAATCGCCAGCAAAATAAATGCGCCAGCGATACTCACATTTTTGTAGAAGTTAATCATATTTGGCAGGACCGCATCGCCCGTCATATCCCAGTAGTGGTGACCAATCACCGCCGTTCCCAGCGTATAGAAGACAAAGATCACCGCGAGAGGGCGGGTGAAAAAGCCCAGCACGATTAGAATCGCGGCGGGGACTTCCATCACCACCGCAATAATCGCGGCCATAGGGGCGCCGAGCGACGTCATATACTGAACGGTGCCGCTAAACCCCGTCAGCTTGGGATAACCGAAAATAATAAACAGGACCACGATAGCAATGCGGGCAATTAAAAGCAGGAGAGAACGAGAGGAGCCGAAATCGAAATAACGTAAGCTGTTCATGGCAAACGACCTCTTCAGGCGATGTCTTATAAACGTAATACAGTTTTACCGCTCTCGCCATACGCTGTCCGGCTGGTGATGATGTTAATTTTTAGTTAATTTATAGCGCGCTAACGACTTGCTAAAGTCAGGGATTAACGCCAGACTATCGCCTCCATTTCGGGAGGGATTCATGGTCTTGCATTCCACGCGCTGGCTGGCGCTCAGCTATTTCACCTATTTCTTTAGTTACGGTATTTTTCTGCCTTTCTGGAGCGTCTGGCTCAAGGGAATTGGTCTGACGCCTGAGACCATTGGCATCCTGTTGGGCGCGGGGCTGGTGGCACGTTTCCTGGGTAGTCTGCTGATTGCGCCCCGCGTCAGCGATCCCTCCTTACTGATTAAAGCGGTGCGAATTCTGGCCCTGCTGACGCTGGTCTTTGCCGCCTGCTTCTGGGTTAGCCACCAGTTTGCCTGGCTGATGGTGGTAATGGTTGGCTTTAATCTGTTCTTCTCCCCGCTGGTGCCGCTGACGGATGCCCTGGCGAACACCTGGCAAAAGCAGATCACCATGGACTATGGCCGCGTGCGCCTGTGGGGATCGATTGCCTTCGTGATCGGCTCTGCGCTGGTCGGGAAACTGGTCAGCCTCTATGACTATCGTGCCATTCTGGCGCTGCTAACGCTCGGCATCGCCTCAATGCTGCTCGGTATGTTGCTGCGTCCGTCGGTGATGCCGCAGGGCGAAAGCCGCCATCAGGAGAGCGCCGGCTGGCCCGCCTGGCGCTCGCTGGTGGCGCAAAGCTGGCGTTTCCTGGCCTGCGTCTGTCTGCTTCAGGGGGCGCATGCGGCCTATTATGGCTTCAGCGCCATCTACTGGCAGGGGGCGGGTTACTCGGCTTCTGCGGTAGGCTACCTGTGGTCGCTCGGCGTGGTGGCGGAGGTTATTATCTTCGCGCTGAGCCAAAAACTGTTCCGTCGTTTCGGGGCGCGTGACCTGCTGCTGCTTTCCGCCGTGTGCGGCGTGGCGCGCTGGGGCATCATGGGCTGGACGACGGAGCTGCCGTGGCTGATTGTGGCGCAAATTCTGCACTGCGGAACCTTCACCGTCTGCCATCTGGCGGCGATGCGCTACATCGCGGCGCGAGAGGGTGGGGACGTTATTCGTCTTCAGGCGGTCTATTCAGCGGTGGCGATGGGCGGCAGTATTGCGGTGATGACCGTATTTGCCGGTTTCCTCTATCAGCACCTGGGGCACGGTGTGTTCTGGGTGATGGCGCTGGTCGCTTTACCGGCCATCGTTATTCGCCCTAAAGTCGCTGCTCGCACGTAACTACGATTCGAGCATTACGCGAATGTGTTCCTGCTGCTGCGTGTTCAGGGTCTCAACGGCATGAATGAGCGGTGGCGAGAACAGCGGCAGGGCGGTTGGATAAGGCGTAATAACCAGCGCCGCCTCGCGGGGCGCGCCCTCCTTCTTAAACGCCTCCAGGCTAAGATAACGAATATTGAGCGGCAGCAGCGTCAGCTCGCGAAGCTGCTGCTCAATTAACTCTTCACAGGCTTTATTTTCCCCCGTTAACAGGACCACCTGTTTTTCATGCAGATCGGTCTCCTGCATCAGCCAGGCACCAAAAATCACCGCCACCAGAGCCATCTCTTCACCGGAGAATCGCAGACCAAATTCGGCTTCCAGCTCAAACAGCGCCTCTTTAGTGGTGCGCAGCAGCCGGGGGTATAAACGGTGGATCTCTTCCGGCAGACTGTTGTCGATGCCGATGTCAAATAAGGAGCGGTCCAGCGCCTGAGCCAGATGGATATAAAGCTGATCGGTCAGACCTTGCTCATCGCTGAAGTTCATCCCGGTTTGTGCCCGGAAACGGGCAATCATACGCACGATGGCGCGACGCAGGCGCTGATCCTGCTGGTGTTTATCCATCACCGGGTCGGGTGTGCGAAGCATCATAAACAGCAGCGCCAGGAACAGCTGTTCATCGCTGTGCGTTCCCTGCGGGACGCGCCGTTTCCAGTGGCGGACAATTTCCTGCGCCGTAAAGTATTCCCCTCGGGACTGCGTCCAGCTGCGCTGAACGGGCGAAAACTCCGGCGTATTGCCCAGATGATGCTGAATCAGACAATATTGCAGATAGAGCTGTAAAAATTGTACGTCGCGGGACTCAAACTGGCGCTGAAGCTTGCGCGCGCAAAAGTTGATAAGCGCCCGAAGGTTCGCATCGTCATAAAGCGGGCGGGCAATGCCGTGCTGTTTGAGCGCGGTTTTTAAGGCAGGACTAAACTGTTGGGCGACAAAATGTGGACACAGCCGAAGCGCCCTGCGCAGCCAGTGCAGCAGGCACAAACGTTGATTCAGGGCGGTACCCTCAATTCGGTAGCAGCCATCATGGTGCGTGACGATATCAAGCCGATGATAGCGCTGGATTTCATCGCGCGTCTCGGCTATATCTTGCCGTGCCATGACGTCGTCCACGCCGTTGGCAGCGATTATGCTCTGTGCGGTGACGGCAGCATCGGGCAGGTAAAGCATCAAAAGCACCTGGCAGCGGCGCTGCGAACTGGAAAGCACAGATGGAATTTCAAGCGTCGTCATCATCTGTCGGGTATCCAGTGTGAATGTTTGATAAGAATAGCTAAAGGATGGGCGCTGAAAAGCGCACCGGCAGGCCTTTCACTCAGGATTGCTGGCGAACATCACAGAATTTTTGACGTGAGGAACAGATGCAAATAGTTAAACAAAGCGCGGTAGCGTTATTTTTGGCGGTTTTCACTTTCGCCGCCGGCGCACATCCTCACAGTTTTATCAGCCTGAAAACCGAACTGGTGACGGACGGCACGCAGCTCAGTGGCCTGAAGATGCACTGGACGATGGATGAAATCACCTCCGCCGACCTGCTGTACGATGCCGGAAACGCAAAGCCCGGCGATGAGATCTGGAAAAAGCTGGCGGCGGAGGTGATGGCCAACGTGCTGGGTCAGCACTACTTCACCGAGTTCTGGCACAACGGACAAAAGGTGAAATTTCTTAACCGTCCCACGGAGTACGGCATGACCCGCGAAGGTCATCAGGCGGTGCTGACGTTCGTGCTTCCGCTGGCGCATCCTCAGCCGCTGGCCGGGCAGAAGTACACGTTTTCCACGTTTGACCCTACCTATTATGTCGATATGCGCTATGACAATGACAGCGACGTACGGCTGCCGGACGCGCTGCAAAAAAGCTGCAAAATTGGCGTGCACACCCCTAAACCCAGCGAAGAGACGCTGAACTTTGCGATCTCGCTGGATAAAGCAGATGCCCCGCCTGAGGACATGGAGCTGGGTAAACAGTTCGCGCAGGAGGTGACGTTACAATGTCAGTGATCTCCTCTCCCGTCAGTAAGCCGCGTCGCTGGCTGCACCTCTGGCCTCTGGCGCTCTTTTTGTTGTTAGCGGTTGGCGGCGCGCTCTGGCTGTGGCAGGCATGGCCGCAGGTGATGGTGAAAAGCGTCCTCTGGCAGCGGGAAGTTAATCAGCAGATGAGCGTGCTGCTGAAAGCCGTGGCGGAAAATCCGACCAAAGCGGGCGGCGCTCTTCTGGCGTTCAGCTTTATCTATGGCGTGCTGCATGCCCTGGGGCCGGGGCACGGCAAAATTGTCATCACGACCTGGCTTGCCACGCATCCGTCGAAGCTGAAATCGAGTATCGGCCTGACGCTGGCTTCTTCTTTACTTCAGGGCGGTGTGGCGATTGCGCTGGTCGTGGTCGTCCTCTCGCTGCTACAGCTGCCGGCTCGCCAGCTGCATATGAGCAGCTTCTGGCTGGAGAAGGGGAGTTACGCGCTGGTAGGCGTGCTGGGGTTGATCCTCTGCTGGCGGGCGCTGAAAAAATTGCGCGCGTTGCTGCAAAAACCAAAATTCAAAGCCTTTACGCCGCATCACGTTCACCATGA
>OKTU01001169.1_pt1 | contig 13282 bp, 9 predicted proteins | sample 1606311 | NCBI WGS metagenome assembly OKTU01 (sample SAMEA3879557, study PRJEB24766) | human gut metagenome | biome: human-associated habitat; feature: feces | place: USA | collected 1985/1987
CTCTGCTGTCTGCAATTACAATTGAATAGAACGCGTAACTTTTACGTCCGTGTCTCTGCAATCTGATTCTAGTTGCCATTTTTAATAATTGTTTTTAATTAATGATTTGAATTATGCTACTAACTCGTAATAGCGGGCGCAAAGATACGGCTTTTCTTTTGATTGACAAATATTTCTGTTCTTTTTCTTTATGAATACCGTTTCGGATAACGGAATAAGATAGCGAGCAGGGCGCAAGCTCCCATTGTAAACGGATAATAAAGATTGCCGATGATGCTGATAGGAGAGATATTGGCTAATCCGGCGGCAATCAGCATTTGTGCCCCGTATGGGATAATTCCCTGTATCAGACAGGAGAAAGTGTCGAGGATACTTGCAGTCTTTCGCCGGTCAAGGTGGAATTTCTGCGCAATGTCTTTGGCTATCGGTCCTGTTGTAATGATGGCTATTGTGTTGTTGGCGGTACATAAGTTGGCGATACTTACTAAAGCGGCAATACTTAGTTCCGCTCCCCGCTTTCCGTTGACGTGGAGGGTTAGTTTCCGGATAATAAAGTCAATACCACCATTGTAGCGGATTGTTTCAAGCATTCCTCCGGCCAGTAAAGTAATGATTATCAGTTCGCCCATGCCCGTAATGCCTGTTCCCATAGCTCCGAACCAGTCGAACACATCAATACTTCCGGTAGTAATACCGATAATACCACTTGTCAGGATACCTATGATTAATACGAGCATAACGTTCATTCCGGCAACGGCTGTTCCCAATACTATTATATAAGGTATAACTTTTATCCATTCGATAGTCTGTACTTGGGTGGGAGCAGTGATGGACAATCCCTGGAAAACATAAATACCCAGCACGATAATAGCTGCCGGGACGACAATCAGGGAATTTACCCTGAACTTATCACGCATCACACATTCCTGAGTTTTTGTTGAGGCGATTGTAGTGTCGGAGATAAACGATAAATTATCTCCGAAAAAAGACCCTCCGACAACAACTGCCACCATGAATGGGAGAGCAATCTCTGTCTTTTCGGCTAGTCCTACGGCAACAGGAGTGAGGGCAACGATTGTTCCTACACTGGTTCCTATGGATAGGGAGATGAAGCAGGCGGCTATAAATATTCCTGCTAGCAGCAGATTGTCGGGAAGAATATGCAGAGTCAGGTTGACGGTGGCATCAATAGCACCCATTTGTTTGGCACTTTGCGCAAAGGCACCGGCGAGAATGAATATCCATATCATCAGGAGGATATTCTTATTGGCAGCTCCTACGGAGAATTGGTAAATCCGCTGGTCCAGTTTCAAGCCGCGCGTGATAGCAATCGCGTAGCAGGAAGAAACAAGAAAAGCGACAGTGATAGGTACCTTGTAGAAGTCGTTGACGAGAATGGAAGTTACCAGATAGAGGCAGAGGAACACGAACAATGGACTTAATGCCCACCAGCTACCGGAACGGTCGTTATGTATTTTTTCTTCGGTCATAAATGAGATTAGTAATATTTGTTTGAGCTGCAAAGATAGTAAGGAAACACATAAGTAGTATAAAAGGCTCAGATTTTCATCTTTTCTTTTTCCGTTTGAGCCTTTCCTTTTTCGGTTTCGGAAATTTAAAGTTGGGCGCTTTTCTTTGTTTCCTCTATTTTCGTACCGTTGATAATATAACTAATGTAGAATAGAATGACAACGACTAATTATTCAATGTGTATGCTTTTTATCTGCCTGTTTGCATCGTGCGGAACAGGAGAAAAGAGGACTGATGAATCAATACGGATAAAAGTGGCAGAAGTAGAAATGTCGGTTCCTTCCTCGGAACGTGAGTTTTCGTTTATTTCGAAACCATTCAAGGAGACGGAACTATCTTTTCGGGTAGGCGGTCCTATTGACCGTTTTGAGGTATATGCCGGTAACTATTATCAGCGTGGGGATATCATTGCTGAAATAGACTCTCGTGATTTCCGTATCCGTAAAGAACGTGCAGAGGCTATCTATAATCAGGCAAAAGCGGAATTTGAACGGATAAGAGTGTTGTATGAGAAAAATAATTTATCTGCCAGCGCTTATGAAAAAGCACGTGCGGATTATACTTCTGCTAAGACTGCTTTTGAGACAGCGACAAATGAGTTACATGATACGCAGTTGATTGCACCTTTTGACGGATATGTCGGGGAAGTGTATATCGAGAAATATCAGGATGTGAAAGCGACTCAACCTGTCATCTCCTTTATTGATATTACTCAATTAAAGATAGAAGCTTATGTCACACAGGATATTGCACTTCAGGCCGGAGAAATCAAAGAAGTAAGTGTGCGCTTTGATATAGGTTCTGATGTTGTATATCCGGCGAAAGTGGTAGAAATTTCCAAAAGTACTACCCGGAATAACCTGTCTTTCCTGATGACGGCATTATTACCCAATAAACAGGGTGAATGGCCGGCGGGCGTTTCCGGAAAGGTTTTGCTTGATCTTCCTTCTTCTTCAACGACATCCATGATAACCATACCGCAAACTGCTCTCAATCATCGTCCTACTGAAGGAGATTATGTCTGGACGGTAGATAATGCTGCCGGAAAAGTCTCGAAAAGAAAGATTGTTTTAGGTGAATTACTTCCGAATGGGAAAGTGGAAGTGAAAGGTGGATTACAGGCTGGAGAAACGGTAGCTGTCAGTAAATTGCGTTTCCTTTCAGAAGGAACATCTGTAGAAATCATGGCTCAGAAACAAGGAATGCCGGTCACTGCTCAAAAGTAAATTTGGAAGTATGAAGTTTGTGAAATATTTCTTGCAGAAAAGGTCGGTGACTATTCTGCTCTTACTATTAGTCTTAGGAGGAGGACTACTTTCCTATGTCAAAATGGGAAAGCTGGAAGATGCTCCGTTCACTATAAAACAGGCATTGGTATTAACTCCATATCCGGGTGCTTCTCCTTCCGAGGTACAATCACAAGTGACTGATGTGCTGGAAGAATCTATACAGTCTTTAGGTGAATTGTATTATCTTAAAACAGAAAACCGGGCAGGACTTTCCAAGATAACGGTTTATGTGAAGAAGGAAATTCGTGCGGATGAAATGCAGCAACTGTGGGATAAACTCCGTCGGAAGGTTAATGATGTACAATCTAAGCTACCGGCTGACGCAGGTCCGTCCGTAGTAAACGATGACTTTGGCGATGTGTTGGGTGTCTTTTATGGGTTGACTGGTGAAGGATATTCGTATCGGGAACTGGAAGATCAGGCAAAACTCATTAAAAACGAACTGTTGAAAGTAAAGGACGTAGCCAAGGTCGAAATTTATGGTGTACAACCTCCGACGATTGATGTTATTCTCACCCCTTCCGTCATGGCGCGAAGCGGTATTACTCCTTCGGATATTTCCCGTGCTTTCGAGGCCCAAAACAGAGTAGTAGATGCAGGAGGTATTGATGCGGGTGTAAACAGAATACGGATTGAATCTACCGGAAATTTTTATTCTTTGGATGATATCCGGAATTTGACTATCGTATCACGTACGGGAGAGCATTTTCGATTGGCGGATATTGCAGAGATTAAGGAAAGTTATCAGACGCCTCCGAGCAATAAAATGCGGATTAATGGGAGTCCCGCGGTGGGTATTGCCATATCTACCGTACCGACTGGGAATGTCGTAAATATGGCGGAAGCTGTAAAAGGTAAAATTGAGCAATTTTCGGAGACAATGCCCGAAGGCTTTGAGTTACAGACAATTTACGACCAAGGTTACGAGTCGGCTGTGGCAAATCAAGGTTTTATCTGGAATTTGATAATTTCCGTTGTGACGGTAGTTGCCATTCTGTTGTTTTTTATCGGATTCAAAAATGGTATCCTGATAGGTAGTGGTCTGGTCTTTTCCATTTTTGCAACGCTGATTGTGATGTTGGCTCAAGGGATAGCTTTGCAGCGTATGTCACTGGCTGCAATTATTATTGCAATGGGAATGCTGGTGGATAATGCCATTGTAGTATCCGATTCGGCATTAGTCAATATGCAACGGGGGATGCGCAAGCGAGTGGCCATAATGCGAGCTTGTTCCTCAACTGCATTACCGTTATTAGCGGCAACAATTATCGCAATTTTAACTTTTTTACCTATATATTATTCGCCGCATATTACCGGCGAGTTATTGTCATCCTTAGTTGTAGTTATCGGCGTTTCGCTGATGTTCAGTTGGGTCTTTGCGCTGACGCAGACTCCTTTCTTCATTCAGGAGTTTGTTCGTCGGCCAAGACCCGACGAACTAAAGGATGCTCTTTTTGAAGGTAAATATTATGATAAGTTTCGTGCAGCATTGAGGTGGGTGATTTGTCATCGGTATGCAACAATAGGATGCATGGTTGTGATGATGTTGCTAGCGGCTTGGAGTTTCAAGTTTATTCCCAAGGTGTTTATGCCGGCGTTGGATAAACAGTACTTCACATTGGATGTATGGTTACCCGAAGGGACAAAAATAGAAGAAACGGACCGTCAGATAATGGAAATGTCGGAATATATCCGTGGGCAGGAGGAAACGGAAATAGTATCTACTTATATAGGAAGAACTCCGCCACGTTATTACTTGTCTAATGTATCTTTTGGACCTCAGTCCAATTATGCACAAATATTGGTAAAATGTAAAACGTCAGAACTTTCCCGTCAGTTGCATACCCGGTTACAAGATTCGATTTCGCTGAAATATCCCGAACCTCTGATTAAAGTGAATAAGTTTGAATTGAGTCCTTTGACGGAGGCCGTCATTGAAGCCCGTTTTCTTGGCCCGGACCCTGCTGTACTTGATTCATTGGTGGGACAAGCTATTGAAGTGATGCGACGAAATCCCAAAGTAGCGGATGCACGTAATGAATGGGGAAATATGTCGTTGGTAATTCGCCCGGTTTATGATCCTGTGAAGGCGGGTGCATTAGGTATCACCAAGGCTTCGATGATGCAGTCAGTGAAATCAATCAATGACGGTCTGCCTGTTGGTATCTACCGGGATGATGAGAAAAAGGTACCTGTTTTGTTGAAATCAGGTGATGTGGATATTACTGATGTCAATGCATTGGGAGATTTCTCAATTTGGAATGGAGAAAGATCGGCTCCGCTTTCGCAGGTCACGGAACGAATAGAAAGAGGTTGGGAATTTCCTCAGGTACGGACATATAACCGGCAACTTTCAATGGCTGCCATGTGTGGGGTGAAACCGGGCTACACCATGTCCGAGGTACATGGAGAAATACGGAAAGAAATAGAGAAAATCCACTTACCGGAAGGATACACCTTCTTTTGGGATTCTCAATATAAAGATCAAGGGGAGGCGATGCAGGCTATTGCGAAATATTTTCCGTTGGCATTTCTTGCATTGATAGTCATTTTGGTGGCCTTGTTCGGCAATTTCCGCGAGCCGGTTATCATTCTTTGCATTCTGCCTTTGTCTTTGATAGGAATTGCTGTTGGTATGTTGCTGACAGGGTTTGATTTTGGATTCTTTCCGATAGCCGGCTGGTTAGGTTTGCTTGGGATGATAATCAAAAATGTAATTGTGCTGATTGATGAGATAAATGTTCAACATCGGAGTGGAATTGATTTATATACATCCATTGTTGAGGCTACTGTTTCCCGAACCCGTCCTGTGTTAATGGCTGCTACAACAACGATTTTCGGTATGGTGCCATTGTTGTTTGATGTTGCTTTCGGGGGAATGGCTGTTACTATAATTTTCGGATTGACATTTGCTACGGGATTAACGCTTTTTGTCACCCCCGCCTTATATTCCATGTTTTATAAAGTAAAAGGAAAATGAAGATGAGAAAAGGAATATTTAGCCTGTTGTTTTGTACTTTCGTCTTTTTGTCTTTGCCGGTTCTTGCACAACAAAGCACATTGCTGGAGAAATATCGGACTATGGCATTGGACTATAATCACGATTTGAAAGCAGCGGAAAAGAATATCGCTGCCAGTATGGAAGTAGAGAAATCTGCACGTGCCGATTTGAAACCGAAACTTTCCGGTGCTGCCAGTTTTCAATACACCGGAAATCCTATGGAACTAACTTTGGATATTCCTTCCATAGGGTTGTCGAAAACAGTGGAAGGAAAGAATTTAAACTATGGAGGTTCTCTGTCTATTTTACAACCGGTTTATACGGGAGGGCGTGTACTGGAGTCCATCCGTATGGCGCAACATCAGCAGGCCTTGGCCGGTAATCAGGCGAAAGCACTGAATGATGCTGTTTGTTACCAAACGGATATTCAGTATTGGAGTGCCGTTGCTCGGCAGGAAATTGTTGATGTCGCCGAAGACTTTCGTAATTCGATAGCAGCCTTGGTTAAAACAATAAAAGAAAGGGTAGAAGTAGGACTCGTTGACCCACAGGACCTGTTAATGGCAGAAGTGAAGTTAAATGAAGCGGAATATCAATTACTTCAGGCGCAAAGTAATTTTGAAACAGGCAGAATGGCATTAAACTCAATGATTGGTGTCCGGCTGGAACAGCCTACGGAGTTGGATGCGCAGATACCGATAGTAGTTGTCAGCGATTCTCTGTGGTTATCTACCGGGATGGGACGTCCGGAAATACAAATGGCTTATGACAAAATTCGTATTGCTGAGAGCACAAAAAAACTGAATGATTCGCAATTCAAACCTCAATTCTATGTGGGAGTAGAAGGTAGCTATTCATCTCCCGGATACAATTTCAAGAAAGATTTAGACCCAAACTACGCTGTTTATGCTAAAGTGTCCGTTCCTATTTTTGAATGGGGAAAACGGAGAAGCGAGAAGCGTGTTTCTTCCTTTCGTATCGGAATGGCGGAAGATAATCTAAATAAAGTCGTAGACCGGGTGGAATTAGAAGTGAGTGTAGCGCGTAAGGCATTGTCACAGGCTATTGAACGTGTTCGTTTGAGTGAAAGTTCGCTGGCTAAAGCAGAAGAAAATGAGGCAAAAGCAGTAGAACGCTACAATGAAGGAAAAGTTTCGGTGGTGGAAGTGATTGATGCGCAAACCTATCGGCAGACTTCGCAGGTGAACTATGTACAGGCAAAAGCTGCTGCACAAGGACATTATTCGGAATTAATAAAAGCGCTCCATAGTTATGATTATCGCTAAAAAGCAGTAACTTTGTGTGAAAAGAATCGTATGAATATAAAATTGAACCGTATATCATATAGTGCGCTGTTTTCAGGGCTAGGCGTTTTCTCTTTTTTCCTGCTAGCCAACTATGCGGAACTTTCCGATAGGGTATCGGATGCATTATATTCGGTAGGAATGTTTCTGTTTTTTATTCTTGCGTTCAATTTGCTCGGATATTCTACTATTCGGCTGACTACATGGGTAGATAATCAGTATTCGGTGAATATTCATCGTCGTTGGAAACTGATTTTTATTTATACAATGGTGATGTTGATGTTTTTTCTGCTCAATTATGGATTGTTGGTAACTGCCAAATTCTTGGTCGGTGCTTCACATCCTTTTGTTTTTCCTAATGGCGGGTGGCGTATCTTGATATTAGTTTGGTTGGTGGAACTGGTGATTTTAGGTTTGCTGCTTGCCAACCGTTCTATGCAGCATACCCTCAAATTGCAGAAACAGGCAGCTGCTTTGCAGGAAGAAAATAACATAGCACGCTATACAGCTCTTCAAAACCAGCTAAACCCCCATTTTCTGTTTAATAGTTTGAATACGTTGATTTCAGAAATCAGATATAATCCTAAAAATGCAGAACTCTTCACACAACATCTTTCCGATGTATATCGTTATACTCTCCAGTGTCAGAATCAGCGATTGGTGACGTTGCAGGATGAGCTTGGTTTTCTTGATTCATATATTTTTCTTCATCAAGTTCGTTTGGGTGATTGCATTTATGTCCACAACAATGTGCCGGATGAGTGGAAAGAGATGAAGATGCCGCCTTTGACGCTTCAGCTATTGGTCGAAAATGTAATCAAGCATAATGTGATCCATTCGGGGAAACCAATGGTTATCGAGCTGTGTAATGTAGAAGAACCTCCGACTCTGATAATCTGTAATCCGATTCGGCCAAAAAAATGCGGAGTCGTTTCGGGAATGGGGCTGAAAAATCTTTCCGCCCGTTATAAGCTCCTTTGTAATCAGGATATTGTGATAGAAAATGAGTCCGATAAATTTACCGTAAAAATTCCCTTGCTTTCATGAATAAGATAAAAGCTGCAATAATAGAAGATGAAGTGCCGGCGGCACGTTTGCTGCATGAGATGATACAGTCGCTTCGCCCGGATTGGGAGGTGATGATTCTGCCCGGTACTATCGAAGAATCCGTTGAATGGTTTCGTGTGAATCCTCATCCGGAACTTTTATTTTTGGATATTCAGTTGACGGACGGCAATTCATTTATGTTGATTGAACAAGCTCGGCCGGATAGTATGATTGTTTTTACCACCGCTTATGACGAGTACGCTGTCCGTGCTTTTGCGGTGAATAGCATTGACTATTTGCTGAAACCGATTCATCAGGAACGTTTATTGCAGACTATCGAACGTTTCGAGAGTCTCACAGAGAAATATATCCGTGATTTTAATCGGGAGAGCCGGATACTGGAGGTGTTGGAAAGTTTGTCTGATACGCAGAAGCTTCCGGTGGTAGAGAATAAAAAATATCGCACCCGATTTCTTATTTCTTCCGGTAATAAACTTTTTACTTTGGCGGTAAGTGATGTTGCCTATTTCTATTCGGAGAACAAGCTCACTTTTGTAGTTACCAAGAATAATAGAGAATATGTTCTGGACTTTGCTTTGGATAAACTCTGCGAACAATTGAATCCTGATGTCTTCTTTCGGACCAATCGTCAGACACTTGTTTCGGTAGATGCCATTCAGCGTATCGAACCCTATTTTTTAGGTAAGGCGGTTGTACACGTCCTGCCACCATTTAAAGATAAAATCATAGTCAGCAAAGACAAGATAGCGGCTTTCAAGGTGTGGCTGAATTATTAAGCCTTGCTTTTACAATAAGATAATGCGTTTCTGCATGATATCCATAAGCTGTGCCTTAAGCAACCGTGCATTGATAGGTTTGGGCATATAGCCGTCAAATCCGCTTGCCATTACCCGTTGTTCGTCCGAAGCATATGCAAAGGCTGTAATGGCAATAATCGGTACCTTGGCCGAATATTTACGTATTTCTTTGGTTGCTTCGTAGCCGTCCATGACAGGCATATTGATATCCATTAATACAATTTGCGGATCGTATTCCTTGAACATATTTACGGCTTCTTGTCCGTCCCAGGCATGTATTAAGTGGTAATCATATTTTAGTATCGACTCGAACAGTTTGTAATTACTTTCATTGTCTTCTGCAATTAGAATTATTAGTTTATCTTTTGCGATTGTAATACTTTGAATTTTTTTTTGAGGAGCTTTTTCTATGGCTTCTATCTGCTTATAGGGTAATGTGAACCAAAATGTAGACCCCTTTCCTTCTTCGGATTCTACACCGATTTTTCCACCCATGTGGTTGATGAGTGTACGGCAGATTGAAAGTCCTAATCCTGTGCCTTGTGCAAAAGAATTTAGTTTGACAAAACGTCCGAAGATGCTATCCAGCTTATCTTGGGGAATACCACAGCCGGTGTCGGTCACATAGAAATAAAGTTCATTGTTTTGCCGTTCATAGCCAAATCGGATACTGCCTTGGCTAGTGAACTTAATAGCATTTGTGACGAAGTTGATAATTAACTGCGATAACCTGTTCTTCTCTATGTTTGCAAAACAAGGTTCTTCGGGAGCTACAAATTCCAGTTTTACGTTGTCTGACTTTAATTTCAACTGGCAACTGTTTTCCAACTCTCTCATTAAGTCATTGATTTCGACATTGGAGTAATGTAAATCCAATGTGCCTGCTTCTATTTTTGACAAATCAAGGATGTCGCTAATGAGTTGCAGTAATAAAGTATTATTGTTTTCAATGATACTCACATATTCTTGTTTTTCTTCTTCCTCTTCGGTCGAGGCCAATATTCCGGAGAAGCCGACTATGGCATTCAGAGGAGTACGGATTTCGTGGCTCATATTGGCAAGAAAAGCGGATTTCAGGCGGTTGGATTCTTCAGCACGGTTTTTGGCGTTGATCAGCTCCTGTTCCATTTTCTTTCGTTCGGTGATGATGAGTGAAGACCCCACCAAGGTCAGTGGCTTGCCGTTTTCATCCCGGGTTTCGACAGCAGCTTGTGCTTCCACCCATTCTATCCTGTGAAAGCCTTTGTGAGTGTTGATTACGCGATATTCTTCTTTTACTTTTTCTGAACGTCCCTCTATCAAATCTTTGTAGGCTTGTTCCACCCGTTTCCGGTCTTCTTTAAATATTTTAGAGAAATATTGAATATCGGGCACTGCCAGTTGCTCCTCGGCTATACCCTTTCCCTGGGTACTGAGTTCTATCGGTTTATTGATATCACAAAGAATTGTTCGGCTCGTTAAGTCCCATTTCCACGGCACGATATTGGCTACATCGAGTGACATGGCAAGTTTGTTGTTAATCGTACTTAATTTTTGTTGTGCTCTGTGTAGTTCGGTACTGTCCAGGCAAAAGACGTCTATCATTTTGTTATGCGGATTTCCCCGGAGTACTATATCGTAAAAGGCATCTATTTTCCTGAAATAATAAGGGAATGTTATTGCTTTGTTTTCTGCTAATGCTATTTGGATGAAATGCAAAAACTCGGGCATGGATTCAGGGAATATCTCACTTGCTTTCTTACCTATCACTTCTTCCTTGCGATAGAAGTTCTTCTCAAAATGGCTATTTACATTTCGGTAAATCAGTTCTACGGGAGTCCCTTTTTCATCGGTGATTAATTCTTCCTGCATATAAAGAATAGGCATATTATTTATCAGATTCTTAAAATCCGTCATGGCGTCTATTTCTTTTCGTTGTGCGTTCTTTATTATGTTCAGGCTGTGAATACGGTAAAATAGTAGAAATGCTAGTAATACAACAAAACATAGTGTCCCTATAATAAAGTACTCATTTTGTTTCCAAAATGATAGTGGCTTGTTCAGGAAATGTGTATCCGGTGGACACATGGAAGGAGAAAATCCCTTACGGAGTAAGATTTTATAATTGATAATAGGGGCGCCGTCTGTCGGTATGTAAAATGGAATATCGCGTGCTTGTTTGCCTGCGAGTATTTCAGCAATGGTATGGATTAATTGTTGGTTGAAGTGCTTTTGATTGTAGGTATAGCCACCTATCATTCCGCCGTTTTCTTCGGTGATGTCCGCCATATTGAGAGTGAATATGGGGGCGGCTGTTGTCCCTATCAGTTTGTGGGCATTGGAGACTAACGAGGTGTTGCCTGCAAATGTCGTTTTATAGAACCAGGAAGAAAATAAAACTCCTGTTGTTTTTGGATCAACGAAATACAATGAATCCAATAGTTGGTTCGTTGTCATGTCTTGTGGGGTTATAAACTGATACTCTACATTCGGATGCGTTTTTTTCAGTTTATTGCGGATATCTAAATTGTTGGTTTGGTTAATTTGCCGCGCGTCACCGATAAATATGAATTTCTTTATTTCGGGAACGATATGGCATATTAGTTGTATATTCTCATCCAGATAAAGATTTGAATATAAGAGAACCATATTATATGGGTCGGCCAATTGAGTGAGAGGAGTGCGGTCGGCTGTTGCAATGGCTTGTTTCTTGGTGTAAGTCTCCTGCGGACCCAGATAGTTTTCTTCCGAGCATAATACGATAGGAATGTCTCCCCACAGTTCTCTGTATTCATCGCGCATCAATAAGGCGGGATTTCCCAACAAAATAAGTAAACGGGGACGGTGTCTTTTATATTTTTGAGAAATCGACAGTTTGAATTCTGCCAGTGTGGAGTCATTTTCAATCATTAACATATTCATGTGTTCCGCATATAAAGCCAGTTGCGGGTCTTTCTGTACATATTCCGTTACCGTAGAAATCATGCGGTTACTCCAAGGGGAAGATTCTGCATAAGAGTTAATACATAAGATATAATTTGAAATGTCAATATGATCTCTTTGTGCTATACTGGGTACAATAGATATGAAACATAAAAGTAGCAACAATAAGCGTTTTTTTATATCCATGAAAAAAAGTCTTGTTTGTGATATTGTTATTTATAGATTGATCTTGCAAGGACAAAAGTAGTAAAAACAATCTGAAAATACCTACTTCCTAATCTGAAAATGGCAAAATGATTATATATTCGGAACTTTTAACTGTTTCCTTGTGTCTAAGTACGTAAGATTAATATGTTTAGACGCAGGCTTCTAACAGCATTTTGAATTATTGAATATGGGACTTTGCTTTGTATGGGGTGCGTAAACCAAAAACGCGAACCTTTTCCCTGTTCGGATTCCACTCCGATAGTACCGCCAAGATGCTCGATGATACTTCTGCAAATAGACAGCTTTAAGCCTGTGCCTTTCGAGAAAGTATTCAGCTTTACAAAACGGTCGAACACTTGGTTAACTTTATCAGGAGCAATGCCCATTCCTGTATCGGTCACGGAAAATTCTATCTTATTGATTTATAGCATCGTATATGAGGCGTTTTTGCTTTTTAAATCAACAGGTCATTCCTTTAAAAGGAACGACCTGTTGCACACCGAGAAATGCATTGTTTCTTTTAAAGGAACGCGCTTCTCTATAAACAGACTGCGTTGAGTTAATTTGTTTACATTTATTATTATATATTCCTGTCATTTGGCTTTATTTCAGTGCTTCAATAACTTGTGGTAACATTGTCCAAATAGTATTTTCATCCTGTGCAGTAAAGAAGTTACCGTCAATCTCTGATTTTTCATCGGTAGCTATTCCGTTTTGGATAGCCGGTTTGGCTAACGGATGAACAGCCACTTTCTTACCTTTCGTTATCCCTGTGAAGTCAAACATCATTGCACCGGCACAATGTCCGATCATTATTTTGCCCTTATCTCCGAAAGTTTTGATAACTTCCATTAGATCTATATTATAAGGTTTGTCTGCATTCTGCTGAAATACAGGTACAGCGTCTCCGCATGAGAAAACAAATGCGTCAAACTCATCCTCATGTCCTTTCAAATTAGCAATCACATCATCTGTTGTCAGACTGATTCCTGAATTTGTTTTAATCTCCTTCGTATCCGATACGGCAAATACTTTATATGAAATGCCATTCTCGAAAAATGCTTCCAAATATTGGAATAATCCACAACCATTTACCGGATTCACTGCTAAAACTGCAACTTTCTTTGCCATAATCATAATTATTTAAATGAAACAATAGTTATT